>Ga0180438_10010794_pt1 | contig 11151 bp, 13 predicted proteins | sample SS_ome_12_FD_132455 | JGI IMG/M metagenome (GOLD analysis project Ga0180438, IMG submission 132455) | Hypersaline lake sediment archaeal communities from the Salton Sea, California, USA - SS_3_D_2 metaG | ecosystem: Environmental > Aquatic > Non-marine Saline and Alkaline > Hypersaline >...
CACCCATACAATGTGTCTGTTCCGTTCAAAGATGGTTGGAACTGATCAACCCTTGCTGCTGAAGCGTCGTATAGAACAATCCCATCTGTTCCAGGTGTAGCTCCAGTGAACGCTTTGCCATTGGTTATATAGACTCGATTTACAGACCCAGCATGTTGCCAGTTAGCTGCCCAAATGTAATCCAGATTTGTAGATGCCCAGACGTCTGAATCCGTACGTAGTGTTGATGTGCTATCGAAAAGATCCAAAGGCTCGAAAAGATTAGTTGTTGCATTATAGATAGCCACCCTTTGGGTATCAGAGATAAGAAGCTGTCTTGTATTGTCCGACCCAATGTATCGGAATATTCCCATGATCCTAAGTCCAGGGAAAGTTCCAAGGTATCCAGTTCCTACGGTATAAGCTCCCAGTGCAGTTCCATCGACTGGTGACCCACCGGAATCTGTTAGGGAAAATGTTGTCGGACTGACGACTGTGATTGTGTACTTCTGGCCGTTGAGGTTTGGCCAAGTTCCTCCGGCGAGATAGTGCAACGAGACAGTATCGCCAGTGGTAAGATCAGCAGTAGTAGTAACCGTGAAAATGGCGGGGTTTGCATTCGTTGCAGCAGATATTGGTCTTCCATGTACCATGTCTCCTAAAAAACGATATCCTTGCCTTTTTTCAATATATCCATGGTGGATATGCCCGTTTTCGATGTTATTGAAAGCATCGACAGGCAATAACCAAGGTTCTTGATCGGTATCAAGACCCGTACCAAATGGAGCTATAAGAAAAGGCTGATATGCCATTAAAATCCTCCGACAACCATGAACCTACAGCCAATGTCACGACTATTACCGTCTTTCTGAACAACATGAAGTTGAAATCCATTGACTGTTACATTACCGAGTTTTGCTACCCGTGAATTTCCTGTGTCGTCACAAATAGCTGTGACTGCGTAATTTGTATTTGCTCGCGCTGTGGAGAAGGTTACGTTATAGCGTCCTGTTCCTGCTTTTGCGACTGTGCATGCATTTACGTAGATCGCTGTTCCTGCGCTATTAAACGCTCCGTGAGCATTGATGACGTTGTTTTCATCAAAAGTTGTTGTCCCACCATCAAACGAAAAGTTGTTTATCGAAAGATTAGTTGTGGTACCACCTAGCCTTCCATCCTCGGTAAATTGGATGATATTTGCTGGGTTCCTGTCGTCCATTACAAACAATTCTGTTTCAGATGAAGCGTCTTGCTTGGAAAAAACAATCATCGTGTCATCGGCACGCGTTGGATCATTAGCAGGAGGTGGAGCGCCAGGGACTGCGTTCCTTTCAATGAAATTCACCTGCCAGTGTTTTAAAGTGAGATCACCTTCTTCGATTGCCGAGAAATTATCCGTCAAGACGGTGGGATAATTCCTTATTTTCGTCGTGTTGTTTGGAAGTGTCTTATCATATGCCATGACTACCCCTTAAAAAAATGGTTGTGCTCTGGTGTTAAGGAGATTCTGGTTAGTCCTCTTCAACACATAAGCTAATTGTTCTTTGTAAAGCGCCGTCACATCGGCATACGCGTCCATCTCGCCTTTATCGGCATGAAGATCTCTGGCAGTTCCATAAGCTATACAGGGCCCCCATTCATCAAGAAGTGGCCTATCAGTAGCATTGACAAATTCAGTAGCGTTAAGACCAGCTGCTGTTGTTACAAGCGTATTTGCATACGCCTTAGCTCTGAATCTATAAGCGGTATCCGGAACCGGAAAGAAGGTGAACTGATTATTATACAGCAAGACAGCTGTTGGTCTTCCTGCTTGAAACTGGATGTAGGAAAAATAAATGTTTTGTCCGCTAGCTGGAGCTGTGTTAAACGAAACCGTCATCGCTCCGGTGGAGTAATTTAAAGTAGCTGTTCCACCTAAAGAACCTGTGATATTTACAGGAGATGCTGAAAAATCCGTATTGGTATCTTCAAACACTTCGTTATCGTCTGTAATGACCGCTGTTCCTGGAAGAATAGGGAAATTACCGGCTGTTGCGGCAAAAGCTGTGGTTGCGCCGTCTCCTGTAGCTATAGTCTGACGGGCAATATTTTCCGGGTTATTATCGTAAAAGGATGATGGCTCCTGGTACCAAAGGACAGACAATCGGTCTATGGTTGCCGGTGGTTCAAAGTTCACATACCCGGTAGGTAGGGTATATGACTGCGTATTAGCCACAGTTAAAAACTCGTAATAGGTGTGGATTCTCTCCAGCTTAAGTTCCGCTGGGAACGTGTACTGGAAATACTTGTTGATATACTCGTCAAGCTGCTCGTTTGAAAGCTCTTGTGGAGAATATCTACCCGTTACTTGTCTAACCTTTTGCCTAATCTCTGATAAAGACCATTCTGCCATCATAACCTCGTTTTATTCGTACACTTCTCGCATCTGGAATCTTGAATTCCGACCTTTCATGGTCTTTTCCATCTGGCCTGTTCCATTTGGTTTCCATCCCCACATTGGTGTAGATTTTGATTCCACATGACGAGCAATGAACCGAGGTACTCGGTACTTTCCACCATGTTGAAATTCAAAAGTATGCTTGTGTGATGCATTACCATATGTGAACCGCTGCATTAGCCCAGGCTCTTCGAGATTCATGAATTCATAAAGAACCACCTCTCTGAGATGCTTTTCTTCCTTCTCGGAAAATTTTCTATTTGGGTTTACTGGGTCGATGATTGGAAGCTTTTGTAGCTTCTTTTCATTGACTTGGTCCATGACTGCTTGTTCCATTTTCATACTCCTAAGTAAGGGTAGGGACCAAAGGCCCCCACCCAATTTATTACACTACTGGCTCTTCGCCGTAGACGATTGCCACCATATTTTCAGCGTTTCCGCCTACTGCTGATGTACCAAGAGTAAGACCACGAATAGCCTTATTCTCGATAGGAATTGCAACACCGTCAGTATCGGAAACTCGTGTAACGAATCCTCCAGATACATAGACGCTATATCCAGTCACCGAAGTATTTTCTACCAAGGTGATGGTTGTTGCTGTTACAGAAGCCACAGTGAAATTGTTATTCAAGCTGTTGGTTCCTGATCCATCGTCTGCAACACCAGAAACTTTGATAGTATCGCCTGCTGCGATTCCAAAAGTTGCTGTGTCGTTTACAGTGATTACACCTGGGTTAGCATTGGTGAAACCGCTGATGGCTGGGCCATAAGCTGCATCTTGTGCTAGGGGTGTAACACCGTTAGTTGTGGTGTAAGCTGGAACTCCTACATTAAAAATAGAAGCGTCAGCCATGTCCGCTGTCCACGCTAGGGCTGCTGCCGTAGATAGATTGTAAATTTCAATCTTAGCTGCGGTAAAACCAACGTCTAGGTTTCTTGCTACTGCTGTTGCTGGGTTTGTCCAAGCAAATCTCTTAATTTGTGCCATTAGTCATCCTCCTATGAATGTGTCGCTTCAAGATTCAACATGAAAGCGTCGTTAAGGATTCTAGCCACAAACGGATGCTGCCAACCTACAGAACCACGCTGATGCAATGGATCGGCAGAACCAGCAGAACCGAGAGGTTCAACATAAAACTCACCAGTTTCAGAACCGAGGTGTACGACAGCGTAAGCCTCTTTTCCGATGATGAAGTTGTTGTAAACAGCAGGTGAAGCAGCTGAAACGCTTCCTACGGAAGTGTAAAGCCATCTTACGTTACCTGTAGCTCCCCATTCTGCATCCAAAACAGACTGCTGATTTGGATAGTTTGCAGAGTGGATAAAGTTAGAAACTGCCTCTAGATCATCTAACAACGCTGTGTCGATGTATGCCCAGAAGGCAGGTCTTACTGGCGCAGTACCGAAGGCATCACGTCCGACAACCACCTCAGAGATCATTTCAGCATCGTTGTTCAGAAGAGTCTGAACAGCACTGTCAATGTCTGCCTTGGTAAGTTCTGTTGGAGTGTTACCATTAACACCGTTAGAGCACTGTAGAACAGAGCTTGTCGATGCCAATACGTCGCGTGTAACCTCGTCCATTGTCTGAGCCAAGTTTTGCGCAAGCAGACGGCTGGATTCGTTAAGAACCCTGTCTTCTACTGTTAGCTCTACTTGGTTCGTGATTGTCACGAAGTTACCATAGAAATCCACTCTGGCCTTGATGTCAGTAGCGGATAGGGGTGCTCCTGGAGGCGTAATGCCGTCAGAAAGCGGGATAGGTACTGTTGCTAGTCTTGCATACCTACGGAACACAATAGTGTCGCCCATCTTTTCGGGAAGAATACGTTTCTGAGCAAACTTCGTATGGATAAGCTGCGGATAAGCAGTCATCAATAGAAGCCGATCATAGTATTCCCGAACAGCTGGAGGTAGGACAGCAACGGTTGTTACGTTTGCCATTTGTTATCTCCTAATAGTATCCCAGGTTCTTCTGGACAGTCTTCTTGAACTCGTCATCTGACATTTCCTTGAACCGCTTAGCTTCACTTATCGGAGAAGTTTGCCCTACACTCGAAAGTGATCCTGCCCTATTGGCATTTTGAACTATGCGTTCTGCATCGGCATTTTTCTTCTCTGCTTTGCTACTCGACTTATACGAGTCGCTGTTCTTCGCTAAGTAGTACGCAAGTTCATAGTCTTGCGAGTTCGCGAGGGTGTCCCTAAGTCCCGGGTTTTGTTTAAGAACTTCGGGTAAATACTGAGTGACGATTTGCTGGTAATCAGGGTACTTTTGCGTCATGCGCAGTTCCTGAATTGTCATCTGGAATTGTTTCTCTTTGTCTCCTAAGGCCTTTTTAAGGTCCTTAACAGTGAGAACGTCATCCTCTGACAACCCGTCAAATTCATCCTTAGGTTGAGCCTGAGGCTGCATTTGATTGGCCTGCATTAACGACAAATGGTCCTTCATCATTCGCAATTCGTCTTGTAGCTTCTGTCTCTCTGCGCGCTCTGCCTGAAGTGCATCAAGTGGTACTTGACGTTCAGCTTGTGCGTGTTCAGCTTGACTTTCTGCTACCGGAGCGGCGGCCTCCGAATTTTGATCGCCCGAAACGTGTGGTTCTTCGCTCATCGCGTGTAAACTCCTTTATCTGCGCCCGCTAGTCGGCGGCACTATTGTGTTACGTATGCTCCTGGTATCGAGGTGGTTTCTACGACCGCCTCGTCAGATTTTTCTGCTCCCAGAGCAAGAAGCCCATCAAAATCAAACGGTCTCTGGGGCATATTCACGTCCCACGAGATCGCACCCGTCTGATTGTTTACCTCACCAATAATCATCCCCACCTGAGGGGCTGGTTTCTTGAAATAAGGCTTAATGTGCTTCATCAAGGTTGGTTTCCCATCAACGTTGACCTTGGCAGGTTTGGCAAACAAAACGATCCAATAGGGATCTTTCTTGGACTTATTAGCATCAAGAATGTCTTGTATCACCTTTTCATCTGCTTCAATGATCGCGTCGCGGGTTTCCCCAGTCTCTTGTTTCATTTCTAGTCTCCTAGTACTTGTAATCCCAAGCTTTCTTGGGATATCCACGGTTGTCTTGCGGTTCACGCTGAAGACGTCCCATGTCGCTCTTCTGAGCTTCAAATGCATTGCACTTCATAGGCTTCTTCTCGTGACCCATAACACCCATATCGCGCATTCCATAGGATTCATCCCTACGGTCTTTGTAACTTTGGCTTTTCTTGCCGTTACGCATTCCGAGAGATTCATCCATGCGGTCTGCGTAGCCTTGCTTATACTTGGCCATTTGGGACCTCCACGGTTGGTTGTTGTGGTATTTCCTCGAGTAGATTCCCTACCTGAGGGACTTCCTGCTCAGGCTCGTTAGCCCGGGCGGAAATTTTTACGTCGTCTTCTTTGATCTGTTCTTCTTTTCCACGGTTCATTTCTTCCATCATTCGGACTATGGACAGATATTTGATCAGACGATCGTCATCTAGTGTTTCAAGTTCTTTCATTGCCTTGGTTCTCTGAAGGGCGGCATCGGCTCTGTTTTCTACAGCTGCGGATGCTCGTTCATCTTCAAGACCCATGTTTGCTACCGCACGGGTAAACCTTTCTTTTGAAAGTGCAATATCGGATATTGCTTTGGCTTGGGATGCTTGGCTCTGTGTTTCAAGAACCTGTTGCTGAATTTGTTGCTGTTGCTGCGCTTGCTGGGCTTGTTGTTTCTCCATTTCGGCAAGTTCTTCGATATATTCTGATTTACCTTGAATTGGAGCTGCTTTGGCAAGCATTTCACCGGTAACTGGTGCGCCAAGCTGCTTAAGATCGACGAGCTGTCGAAAGTACATCTGACGCTGAGTATCGGTAAGAATTCCTTCTTGAACGGTTACGTCGTACTTGGTGAACTCAGCGTTATAAAACTCTTGGGTAGGTTCTTCATTGATGATTCGCTGGACCTTGGCAGGACGCCATTTTTGAAGCATCTTTAACACCTTTCGGCTTACATGCTTCTGGCTATTTCGTAGATTATCAAAAAGCTCCTGAAGATTGACGACGGCAGCTCCTTGTCGAAGCATCATCATTACACCGGATTCGCCTGCATTCTCCGTTTGTCCAAACGCAGCGTCGTTGATACCAGCGATTTCCATCATATCGCGGTCAAAAAGCTCTTGAAGTTGGAACATTGAAGGAGGAATTTGGGCGGGTGGTATTTTTTCCAGTGCCCCGGGTGGTGCATCTTCACGTCGCCAGATAACCTTGCCTTGTGAGGACTGGAATAGGCTTCGCGGGTTAATCACGCTGTTTTCATTGGCAATCCATCCGCTGTTGATCTGAGAATCAAGGATATCTACCATCTGAGATCGACGTCTGTTGGACTCTCTCTGTGGATCGACCATGCAACGGGTCAATGACTGTACTTTCAGGCCCCATTGGTCAGATTCTGGCTCGAAAATTGCCGTAAAAGGAACAAAGGGGTATTCATCTAGGTCATTCGGGTTGATTTCAGAACGCATGACGTGATCATTCACGATGACATGCATCTCGATGTATTTTTTAGGCTTCTGTACGACTTTTAACTGGGGATATTGCTTAAGAAAAGCGTCTAGTGTTTCTTTATCGAGATCAAATTCCGTCGTTTCACCGGAATCCATGTCCACAAGCATCGGCACGTTACGCCACTTCTGCATGTACATTTCATTGTAGGCCATCAACTCCTGGCCGTTCGGTTGTCTTTGGTAGGGAAGCCAAGTAAATTTGCCGTCACGCTCCCAACCTTGACGGTATAGGGCGTAAACTTCCTTTTCCTGACCTGGAAGAAGAGATGCAACGTGGTCTACATTCAAATATTTTCTTCGGAGAATATAGCCGCAGTCGGATAGGTCTGTTTTGGTAAGGTAGGGGTCTAGAATGAATCCATTGTATGGCTCTCGACCAAACTTTATGTCTCCATTGATGGGGTCATCGCGGTAGTCCACCCAAAGGGACATCAAATTCCAGCCGGTTTTTAATGCTCCAGCAAAGCAGTCAGAAATTACCTGATAGCCGTCTCCGGCATTCATGGTATATAGAAGTAGTTGGGATAGTTGGTCAGCCGTTTTCTGGTCGGAATCTTCGATAGGCACTACTACAGAAGAAAGCCTGTGCTTCCTCTGATATCCAGTGACCATGTTGATATTTCGCCGGACTCGGTTGAATACGAAAGTCGATCGACCTTCTTGGAATAGCTGTCTTTTTTCTCTCTCGTCCCACTGATCACCTAGATAGAACCTTAAATCACGTTCTGCCTCAGGGAAGTAGGGATCCCAAGCATAGTATGCTTCATTATAATACGAGTCGAATTCTCTTATGATGTCTAAATCGTCGGCCATCGCACCCCGTTCCTAAGCGGTTTTACTTTCCACCGCTATGGAAAGGGTGCGAGGGCCATCTAGCGGGATGGCTTAGGATGATCAGTCCGCCTCGCGTGTAACTTCTGTTAGCACTCTATGTGGTTCAGTGCTGGTTATAGCTAATTATGTACGGTTATACACGAATCCAGCTATAACTTATTTTTTCTTTGCCTTCTTTTTGGCTTTAGGCTTCGCACTTCCTAAAGCAGCCATAAAGGGAGAAGGACCTAATTTTTGTCCCTTCAAACTCTTTGGTGTTTTTTTATGTTCATTTTTAGGCATAATCTATACGCTTTGCTAATTTGTTTATACAATATCTTGCATTTCTATACATGTCTAAATGCATATGCTCGTTCCATTGCGGTAGCTTCGTCCTCAGACATACCACCTTTTCTTTGTTTGTTTTGCATAACGGACATGTACCTAAATGCATCAGCGCAGTGACTTGACCAATCATGAACAGGTTTATCACTATAAACGTTTAATTTTTCATTATAGTGTTTATGATAATTTTCAAGCGACTTAATTAGGTAGCTACATTTTTCGCTGTCTATCCAGAGTCTTGGAAATAATCCCCTCGCAAGTTCAATTCCTTCCTGAACTGGGATGTTTGGGACTATCTTGAAGTGAATTCCGAGATCTTTAGCTATTTGCAATCTTGTCTGGGCTCCTGAACCAAGTTCTCTAACTTGAATATCATGGGGCGCGTAGTGCTCTCCGTAGACATATTCGTGTTTTTCAGCCTCAGTCTGCAACCACTTGGCATAATGACCAAGTCCTTCCCCCTGATTTCGATACATATTGATGATATGGATCTGGTTTCCTGTGTTCTGAGTGAGCAATATAACTGTCTCGTCTGAAACGCCAAGGTCCCAATAAGTATCAACACTACAATTTGGGTCATAAGGCACAGCCGTAAGTCTCCCATCTAAATCCGCCTTTGTGAGGTATTTGGCATAATAAGCACCTTCGGCACCTTGATCAAAGTTACAGTAGTATTCCTGCTGTATAAGGTGTTCTGACATTCCCTCCTGTCTTTCCAATTCCATATCGTCATCTGTAAGGACGCCGGTATCATTAATAGACAGGCGAGAGCAGAACCATTCCGGATTGTGCTCTGCCATAAGAAACATGTCGTAGGCGTGATTCTTCCCGCGAGGCGTGAAGTTGAAAACCGCCCAACCACCATTTTCACGAAGGATCGGACGAATGAAGTTCCAGCACTTAGGATCCTGGAGGGAATATTCCGAAAAGATACATCCGACAGGGTTAATCCCAACGTTGATGATTTGATCAGAACCGATGACTTGGATGATGCTTCCATTAGTTAACTTCACCTTCATTTCGTTACTGTTTATATTACCATCTATAATCTCTTTGGGAATATAATCCAAAAAACGTTTTCCGTCTTTATTCGCACCGTCCCATAAAATTCTTCGTCCAAGTGTAGATGTAGGGAAAAAGTATACGTAGGTTCCAACACGATGCCACCACGCCTGTTTGATCATGAAATTAAAGCAAGCAATTTCCTTACCAGCACGACGATGCCATACCAACACAGCGCGCTTGGCACCATTATCCATAGCAGATAGGAAAGGCACCTGATATGATCTGGGAACAAACTGTGGTATTCTAACTCTTCTTGCTGTCTCCATTCGCCTTCTCTTCTTCCCATGTTTTTGCCTCTCCATCTCCAAAATGTACGATTTCTTGTACAATTGCTCCAGAGTGGTTTAGCCTAATGTCATCACGCTGACCAAGCATTTGCTTACCAAGAAATATTGCCATCGTAGCACTTTTATCAGCCAATAACCATTGCTTTCTTCTAAGAGAAACTTTACCACCTTCTTTCCACTCTTCAAGCAAATCACCGAAAACAACTCCAAACTCTCGCTTTGCTGCGCGCTGGAGTGTCTCACGGCAAATTCCTAAAAATGATGCAATTTCATCACGTGTACATTGAATAGCAGCTAGCTTTTTCACCTGCTCCCAATCTACATTGATCGGATCGCCTTTGACGCCTTTGCCTTTCTTCCTTGTCATTTTTCCACCTATGGTATTTTCACTTTATGTGTGGCACCTGGATATTCTTCGACGATCGTAGCTATCCTATTCTCTGCTTCTTGCAGATGACCAACATCCATAAAATGAATTGTCATTGAACATTTCTTAGGGGGAGATTGTTCTCCACCTTCCGCTTCATCACCACCTGGAATTTCTTCCATGTGAAGGTCTTTTGCGGTAAAACCCCACTCGACTAAATCGCTTGGATCCCAAGCATTAGCAAGCATATCCCAATCCCAATCACCTGTGTTCTTGTTAAGCCGAATATTAAGCTCTTCGACCTCCTTCTCACTGAGTGGGGAATCGGGTACATATACATCGACCTCTTTGTATCCCATCTTTCGCATGGTACGTAGACGTTGATGACCCCCAATGATGACATCATCGGTGTTGATGACGACTGGCTCGCACTGTCCGAACTTGTCGATGCTTTCATGAAGGTGAGCACTTTGTTCTTTAGTGAGTGTTCTTGCATTTTTTGCGTATTCATAGAGATCCTTTATTTTACGTTTTTCAAGCTTCCACTTCATAAGCTTCCATATCCTCCAGGTCACGTTCCGATGGATTGTCTAGCTTTTCTTGAAGCCACCGGTCATAGGTTTCTTTCTTAATAGGCTGAAACTGGCTTTGATATTCCGCTGGGATTTCAAGCTGCCATTCGCCATCTACGCCCTTCTTAATGAAGACGTATTCTGGACACTCCATTTTGCTCTCGTCTTCTGTCATATTCCCATCACTCCCATAGGGAATTCCATTTGATAATTCCCTTTTGGTGGAAAGGCTTTACGATGAAGTTCTTTGAACTTTTGTGGTTGTCCTGGAGGAGTAAGACGTAGAAGCGTCCTAACCTGAGCTATGACAGACATCAACGCGGGATCGCCCATCTGTTCAGATAGAAACTGATGGTTCTTGTGAGCGCGGAACCTTCCTTTGACATAAGGGTTCTTACTCTTGATTTCATCTACAACTTCTTTAGGCATTACACCGTAAACGTAGACGTCAAGAAGCTTGGATAGCCAAGCACCTTCATGCATCGGTCTATCATCTGGTATCTCCTTTCCCCATACTCGATAGAATTCACGCCATATGTCCCCGTCAAATCGTAGCTGCCAAGGCTTAAGCACATCAGCGATAAAGCTATTGAAGTACTCAGTCATGACACCGCGCTTAATTTCCTGGAGATATCCAGCCGCATCATAGCAAACTGCCCTAACACCTGACTCACCAAAGGCGTCCACTAAAGCCCAGCATTGCTCGATTATCTGCTGCTTTGAAGGGGAGAGCTCCTGA
>Ga0180438_10010795_pt1 | contig 11151 bp, 17 predicted proteins | sample SS_ome_12_FD_132455 | JGI IMG/M metagenome (GOLD analysis project Ga0180438, IMG submission 132455) | Hypersaline lake sediment archaeal communities from the Salton Sea, California, USA - SS_3_D_2 metaG | ecosystem: Environmental > Aquatic > Non-marine Saline and Alkaline > Hypersaline >...
AATGTAATGCCAATTTTTCCAGATTCAATTCTGCTTATTGTGCCGCTGTTCGTGCTAAAGTTCACTGCATTTTGTAATTCTGTCTGTGTATACCCTGCTTTTTCACGGAGATAAGCGACCCTCTCCCCAAGATACTTATGGTAAAGCGACCTCCTTTGTATTTTATTTTTTGCCATTTGTCAACCCCCCCCTTAATATTTTTTCTTGACATTCCCTGAACGATATATTAATCTGTGTTCAACAACGATGGAGAATCAAATGAACCAACCCCCCGGAGGCATAATGGATTTTAAAATAGAAAAAGATATTCCGATCCCGGTCGCCAGAAATAAAAATCAGCCTTTTCCCGTTTCTGAGCTTGAGACAGGGGACTCTTTTTTTATCCCGCTCGAATATATTGAAAATCACTACAAGAATCCCGACAGTGTCTTTTCCTTGTTTTCAGTTACAGGAAAACGGACAGGCAAAAAATTCACTGTCCGTAAAATGGATGGTGGGTATCGCGTTTGGAGAATCAAATGAAGCCCAATATACAAATTTATCCCCTTAAAACTATGAAAGCATGGCACTTTGTGAAGCAAGACAGGCGGCTCGGTTATGAAGACAACCGAATCGTCAAAACGGGTCGCACGTACAAAGTTTCGAAAAATAAACCTCTTGAGTTATGCTTGTACGGTCTGCACGGATCAAAACGAATAATAGATGCCCTCAAATGGGCTCCCGGCCCCGTTGTCTGCCGGGTGGACCTTCTTGGCGAAATCCTCCTCCATGACACTGATAAATCAGTTGCGTATGAACGCAGAGTGCTCTGGATGTACGATGCGACCATGATACTCCGCAAATTCGCCCGCCTCTGCGCCCTTGACGTTATCAACCTATGGGACGCTCCTGATGTTGTGGTCGAATATTTAAAAACAGGCGATGAGTCTATTAGGGCATCGGCCAGGGCATCGGCCTGGGAATCGGCCTGGGAATCGGCCAGGGCATCGGCCCGGGAATCGGCCCGGGAATCGGCCTGGGCATCGGCCAGGGAACCGGCCTGGGAATCGGCCAGGGCATCGGCCAGGGCATCGGCCTGGGAATCGGCCAGGGAATCGGCTCGTGAAAAACAAAACAAACGGCTGACTGCCATGATCCACAAAGGTCACAAAAAATGAACCCTTCTCCCCCCATACGACAGCTACGGGCGCACACAAAAAACCGCCCAATGGCACCGGTGGGGGGGGATCATCAGCATCACCTTGTTGGCTACCCGTCCGCGACTTGAAATATAGTCGAAACCGGCAGCGGGGTAATGGAGGGAGAGCATGATAGTCAAATGTGCATGGGGTTGTAACCGGACTATTTTCATTCCAGATGATAAATACGAACCGGGGTCATCTTACATTTGCGAATCGTGCTCTGAGGCCATGAGGGAAGAATCAAAAAACCTGAAAAGCCACACGAGTAGGGTGTTAACCGCGTCGAAAAGTCAACCTGAGACATAACCCTTAACCAGTGTCGGCGGACAGGGGCGTGTGGTGCGCAGCAGGCCGTCGGCACTATTCAGGGGGGAATAAAATGATCGAAAAATTTGAAATCGGCAAAAAATACAAGACCACCGTAGCTATCCCCGGCTGCATTGAGGCGGGCGTGGTCGTGACGCCCACTAAAGACAAAAACACAGATACCCTGGAGAGGGGGGCGGTAAACCCGGAGAGGGTTTTCTGTTCAACCCCCAGCGGCGGGGCGCTCTTTTTCCATCCCTCGGAGGTTGAGGAAATCTAAGGTGGAACAAATCGTATTCATCAAAAATAGCCGCCTGATTGCCAAAATCGACCGGCCCACCTACTGTGAAACTTATTACCTCTGGCACAACGGTGAGGTTGTCCGGACCGGGGGGCTGCGCAAATTAATGAACGCGGTCGCGGACATAATGGAGAACAATGAATGGTTCATCGTGCCGGATAAGGAATTTCAGTCGCTGCCGGTGTTTGAGGTATGGGAATGATGGAAGCTATCCTTTTTTCAGCATGCTGCACGGCGGCTGTCGGGCTGATTGCCTATTTTGTGTCCGTGATCCGCAAGGATACGGATAAACTGTTTTGGAGGTAGCTATGCAAATAAAACTAAACCGCCTCACCCTTGAGAACTTCAAGGGGATAAAGGCATTTACTATCGAACCCCAGGGGCAAAACGCCGTTGTCCGGGGCCGGAACGCAGCGGGTAAAACGACCTTGGCCGATGGGTTTCTCTGGCTCCTTTTCGGGAAGGATACACAGGGAAAAGCTAATTTTGCCATCAAAACCCTGGATAGTGACGGGCAAGAGATCCACAACCTCTGCCACTCGGTAGAGGCCGTGCTGGATATAAACGGCAGCAAGCCCGTCACGCTCAAAAAGACCTTTAAAGAGAAATGGACCAAAAAGAGAGGGTCCGCAAAAAAGTCCTTCACCGGCCACACCACGGACCACTTCATTGATGGTGTTCCGGTTAAAGAGAAGGAATGGAATCAGAAAATCAACGCCCTCATCGATGAAGACACGTTCAAACTGCTCACCAGCCCCACCTATTTCAACTCCCTCCACGGGCAGAAGCGCCGGGAGATACTGTTGCGGGTCTGCGGGGACGTGTCGGATGCCGATGTGATCGAATCGGACAAGGCCCTCCGGGAGCTACCCGAAATCCTGTCAAGTCGGTCCCTCGACGAACACCGGAAAGTAGTGGACGCCCGGAAGAAGGAAATCAACGAGCGCCTGAAGGAGATTCCCGCCCGGATAGATGAGCTCGACAAATCTTTGCCTGATGAATCGGCCAACCGGAACGAACTGCAATCCGCCATCAACATTCTGGATGCCCGAATCGAGAAGGCAAAAGACGATTCAGAGGTTTCCGAATGGCGCAGTCAGCTTGCCGATGCAAAGGCGTTTCTCTCGGAAAAACAGGAAGAACAAACCCGGAAAGAACGGGAAGCCAACAAGGGGGTTGAAGCCGAAATCGATAAGCTCAACGCTGAACGCCGGGCGATTTCGGGTGATATTGCCGACCTGGAAAGCAACCTTGATTTATGGGAACGGAAAACCCTCCACAACGACAATCGCATGATCGAGTTACGCGAGGAATTTAAGCAGGAGCAAGTCAAATCGCCACACACAGAGAACACCTGCCCCACATGCGGCCAACCCCTACCCCAGGATCAAATCGACGCAGCCACGGCTAAATTCAATGAGCAACAGGCGCGAAAATTGGCAGCTATCAACACAGAAGGCAAGGACCTGAAAAAGACCAATGAAATAAACGAGCAGGAAATCAAAAACGGCAAGGCTAAATTATCCAGCTTTCAGGGGACCGTAGCCAAGCTGGAAAAACAGATAACAGAGGCCGAAGCCCAAAAATCAAAAGTCACGATCCCCGAAGATTCCGGCATTAAGGAAATGGAAACGGAGATCACCCGCCTTGAAAAGCTGATATCCGAAAAGCCGAAACCCGACACCCTATCTCTTGAACTGGAGCGCAAGGAAAAACAGGCACAAATCGCAACCTTGGACGCCGCGGACAAAACCCGGAAGCGGATTGAAGTCCTCGGAGAGGAAGAAAAGGATTTAGTCGCGGAGCATGAGAGGTTAGAAAAAGAGACCTATCTCATGGAGCGGTTTATCGTTCGAAAATCTGAAATTCTTACTGAAAAAATCAACGCCATGTTCAAGATGGTCAAATGGTCCTTGTTCGAATCTCAAATTAATGAGGGAGTTAAAGAGGTCTGTTATGCCACCGTCGATGGGGTTCCATGGGATTCGGTTAATGACGGCAATAAACTCTTAGGTGGCCTTGATATCGTTGAAACGCTTCAAGGGCATTATGGGATAAAGGCTTGTGTGTGGGTAGATCACGTTGAATGCTTGAGTTCACCACCGCCTGAGATGGATTGTCAGATGTTTTTGCTGTCTGTTTCTGATGATAAAGAGTTAAACGTAGAATACGAGTAAGGATGATAAATGGGCAGACCAAGAATTTACAAACAAATAGAAGGTAAAAAATTCGGGCGATTGTTGGCAATTAAGGAAGTTGAAAGAACGAGATCCAGTCGAAGATTTTTATGTCAATGCCAATGCGGTACAGAGATTACGATATCTCTTAATCTTTTACTTAGCGGTAACACTAAAAGCTGCGGTTGTTTAAAAAAAGACAGAAATAAATCTTATTTTACTACTCATGGATTATCTAACTCAAAACTATATTCTGTCTGGTCATCCATGAAAGATCGATGTTTCAGAAAAAATGATCCTGCATATAAAAATTACGGAGCAAGAGGAATCACCGTTTGCGACGAATGGTTGAAGTTCGAGATCTTCCACGATTGGGCCATGGCGAACGGCTATCAAGATGATCTCACCATCGAGCGCATAGACAATGATGGAGATTATTGCTCTGAAAACTGCACTTGGATTCCGAAAAAAGAACAGCCCAGAAATAGAAGGGGTCTGCATTTAATAACTTTCGAAGGAAAAACAAGAACGATCACAGATTGGGCAAAGAAAATAGGCATACACGCCTCAAGTTTACGAGATAGGTTAAATCATGGATGGTCGATAAAAGAAGCATTAACTACGCCAAAATTAAGATAAAGGAGGAAAAAAATGGACAACCAAACTTTAGGGAGAGCAAGCACATTGCCAAAGGAAACTGAGGTATGCAAACCGGGAACGGTTCGCCAGACAGACATGGAAAGAGCGGCAGAAATTTTAAACGAATGCCAGAATATCGCTGATGCGATTCGTGAAAAGGCATTTAAATTACACCTACCGCCAAACAAAGAATGTGGAGAAGGGGGATCTGTCAAAGCCGGGGATATCGGACCGGGTTTAATTTATGAATTAGAGATGCTATCAAAAACTTTACGCGAAGCGATTGAAGCTTTAGGGCTTTTTGTTTAAAATTCTCTGGGCGCATCCACTGAAAACCCAAACAATCATGCTGGCCGTCTCATCCACGGCCAAGGAACTGGAGGTTGAATATCAATAATGCCCGACAAAGACACACAATTTTATCTCAAAGAATTGATGAGCGAGGAATGCGCCTGCGGTAAGCCGAAAAAGCCGCGATATTCTTTTTGTTATCGGTGTTACTCGGAGTTACCGAGGACCCTTAAAAACAGGCTTTATGATTATGTCGGAGATGGATACGAACAAGCATATGATGAAAGCATTGAATATCTTGAAATAAACATTTGGTGAAAGGAGAAAACAATGACCGAAAAGCAGGAACAAACCAAGTCACTGAAGCCCTATGATGAAATCGTTGGATTGACCATGAAAAAAATTTCATCCTTGCAAAACACCGGAGGATTGCATCTTCCCGACGATTACAGCGCACAGAACGCCCTTCAATCGGCATGGCTCATTTTGCAGGACACGACAAACACCCAGGACAAACCGGTCCTTGAGGAATGCACCAAGGCCAGCATAGCCAATGCCCTGCTCGACATGGTAATCCAGGGCCTTGACCCGAAAAAAAGCCAGTGCGCTTTTATCGCTTACGGGAAAAAACTTTCCTGTCAGCCGGAGTATTTCGGGAATATGTTGCTTGCAAAACGGGCCGATGAACGCATAGATGACGACGGCATTCAGGCCGAAGTCATTTTTAAAGGCGATGAATTTGAGTGGGAAGTCATGAACGGAAAACGGTTCATCACAAAACATAAGCAGACTTTCGCCGGGCTTACAGGGGGGCAAATCATAGGCGCTTATTGTACGGTCATTACCAAAAACGGTGAAATCCTTAATACCGTTATCATGACTATCGATGAAATTCACAAGGCATGGAAGATGTCGAGAGCAAAACCTTTCGACGACAAGGGGAATTTGAAGCCCGGCTCGACCCATGCGAAATTTCCCGTTGAAATGTGCAAAAAAACCGTGATCAATCGGGCGTGCAAACCCATTATCAACAGCTCATCGGACAAAAATCTTTTGAAAGCCGTCAAGCGCCAGGAAATTGTTCAGGCGGAAGAAGAGGCCCAGGAGGACATCGACGAGTACGCAAATCAGGACTTTATCGACATCGAACCGGAACCGCCCAAAGGGGACGGAAAGGAAGGGGGTGATAGCCATGGACCTGGACAAGGAGAAGGAATCTCTGGAAGACCAGTTGACGTGACCTCCCTGGAGGGCCACGATGTACCGCCCTCCGGGGACAATTCCCCTCCCAACGGCGACAAGAAAGCCTTCCATGATGAAATCCGGGAAGCGGCTAATGAACTCGGAATCAACGGGTACAACAGAGTACTCAAGGAATGCGGATATGACAACATCAACGATGTCAAAAAAAAGGATTACGGGAAGGTGAAGAAAGCCTTCTCCGAGGCCGTCGATCAGATGAATGCGGGGGGCCAGGGAGATCAGGCGCCGGAAGCAACCGGGACCAATGGACCGGAGTTTTGATGATACGTGGCACTTAACGCTCTGATGTAGGGTTAAACGGTGGGAAAAAGTTCAGGGTATGGGCGTCTGCCACTTCATAGTCTCCGGGAGTGTTTTCCCGGAGACTTCATATCTAAAAAATGATGAACATCACCATCCACCATAATCGCCGGGAAATTTCCCGGCAACACTTTAACGATGGAGGTGAAAATGAAAATATTTGGATTTGATATCGAAACAATACCATGCAGGGACCTTCCAAGTGAATGTGTCCCGGCTTTTAATCCTGGCGATATAAAGCTCGGCAACCTTAAAGATCCGGCAAAAATAAAAGCGAAGTTGGAAGAGGTGAGGTTGGGCTTTGAAGGAAATAAAAACAAAATTATGTCGATAGATCCATCCTTATGTGAAGTATGTGCCTTCGTTGGTATTTTTTACGACACCCAAAAAGAGCAAATCGTTGATGAAACTAAAGTTTCTGTTGTGGGCGATGAAGATAACGATTATGAAGCCATTTACCAAGGATGGGATGCCATTAAACAAGCGTATAATGCCAAGATGCCGATAGTGTCCTATAACGGAATTGGTTTTGATCTACCCGTGATGCAACACCGTGCCATCTACAATGATATTCCTTTTAGTCCGAGAATGTACAGCCTTCTTACAAAAAAATGGGAAGGAAACGCCCACCATTACGATTTAATGCTTGTTCTTTCCGGTTGGAATAATACCCGATGGAAAAAGCTTGATTTCTATCTAAAGCGGCTTAACCTTGGATCGAAAACGGAAGGGATGGACGGTAGCATGGTTTTTGATACATGGAAAAATGGGGAGCATCAAAAAATCTTGGATTATTGCCGGGATGATGTCCTTGAAACATGCAAACTGTTTGCACGCATTGAGCCTTGGATAGTTTATTAATGAACATCACCGTCCACCATAGCGGCAGCCGGGGCAACCTCTATCAGGTCGATGATATCCTAATAGACCCCGGGGTGCCGATCAAGGCAACCAAGAAAGCCCTGAATTTTCGGCTGTCAGAGATTCGCGCTTGCCTCTGTGGCCATTTTCATTCTGATCATTCCAAGGCCGCAAAGGACATCCTCCGGGCGGGGATTGACCTGTATTGCTCACAAGAGACCGCCGAGGCCCTGAAGCTGTCAGGCCACCGTCTGCACATCATCGAACCGATGAAAGAGTTTAAAATCAACCGGTGGCGCATTCTTCCTTTCCCTCTCGTCCATGATGCGCCGAACCTTGGGTTTCTATTGCAAAAAGGCGGGAAAAAGTGCCTTTATTGCAATGATACCAATTACATATCTCATAAATTCAGGGGATTGAATTTTATCCTTTTGGGTGTGAACTACGACGCCGAAATTCTCAAGGAGAACGTGGCAACGGGTACCATCGACCCGGAAGTGGCGAAGCGGGTGCTCCAAAATCACATGAGCCTTGAGACGGCAAAGGGTTTCTTTCGGGCCAATGATATGAGCAAGGTGGAGGCGATCTATCTCCTGCATTTGTCGGACGCCAACAGCGACGAGGAAAGATTTAAGAAAGAAATAGAAACCATCACCGGGAGGCCGGTTTATACATGAAAGCAATTATCCATGAATATGACCCACGCTTAGAACTGTGGTTTATATCCTGTGAGCGCAAGGTTTTAGATATTACGAATCAGAGCATCAAGCTACGATATAAATGGTGGCAACGCCCGAAATGGTTTCCGTTGAAAGCATTTGGCATGAGATTTGAGATTAAAAAATAAATAAGGAGGAACCACAATGCTAATTTACGACTGCGAAATTATCAAAGCAATCGAGGACAAACGACACCCTAAACAGGAAGGCATCGAGTACTGCGACGGCTGGCAGGACCACGCCAATATGGGGATATCGTGCGTGTGCTGCTATGACTACGACACCGGGAGATATCGGGTGTTCCTTAATGACAATGATGAAGGATGGGACTTACTCCAATATGCATTCAATCACAACAGCGGCCCCCTTGTCGGCTTCAACAATATAGGATTCGACAATAAACTTCTCAGGGCCAATGAGTTTGTCGTTGATGATTCTCATTGCTACGACATCCTCCAACAAATCTGGGTTGCCGATAACCTGACCCCGGAATTCCATTATCCATCCCATATCGGCTACAGCTTGGATGCGGTTTTGTCCGCCAATTTTCCGAATCTCCAAAAATCCGGCCACGGTGCCCTCGCTCCGGTCCTCTGGCAACAGGGGAGACTCGGCCAGGTGATCGATTATTGTTTGGAGGATATCCGGTTGACAAAAAAGGTGCTGGACAAGATCCTGAAAACGGGCAGGCTCTTGAACCCCACAAATGGGCAACCGCTGAAGATCCCGAGGCCGTGATTTAAACGTTCCCGAAGGGGGAACATAAAGGAGAGGAGCATGAAAATTACAATGTGGCTTGTCAGGAGGCGAGATACAATATACAACGCCTATCCCCGTAAATTAATGGCAGAGGTATATGCCAGTGGTTTCAGCGACCCTACTGACGTTGAAATTATTGAGGTCGAGGTTGCGGACGGTAAACAATCAGACCCGGTGGAATCTCAAATCCGAGCGAATTGTGGAATATTAGATGAAGTATGCGCTGACTGCAAAGAGCAAGATTGCCCGATAGTTCAACGCCGATAGGCACATCTGAATGCCATTGACCGCAAAAAATAAATTTTCTATTATGCCCCCAAAAAATACAGGGGGTCTATCAACAATGGGAGAGATATGCACGTACCAGAAGTGCCCGAAATGCGGGGGGAAATTTGAGAGAAATCACAAATCATCGACCGACACGGAATTGATTTGTTTCACGTGTCTCACAAGACCAACACGATATTACCTTGATTTTGGCAAGCCGGGATTGCGCTATATTTCAAGGGACGAATGGGGCAGGCGTTTAACCGATGAAACGGCCAATGCGCTTTTAGCCGATATCCGGCGGCACGGCAATATTGACCCGTCCAAATTCGTTCGAAGGAAGAAAGAACCATACATCTTCCGAAATATCGTCACACGATGGCTCCAGCATGCCGAGAACCAAATGACACAGGATGACCTATCATATGGCACCTATGACCTCAAAAGGCGCATCCACGGGCGTTTTATCAAGGCATTCGGCCAGGAGGATATTCGGGAGATCCGGCAGCACCACGTTAATAAATGGCTCATGGGACTATCCGGAAAACCAAACTACAGACGGTCCGTGATATCCCAAATCAAAACCGTTTGGACGTTCGCCCGGGACACCGAAAAACTCATCAAAGAAATCCCCGATTTCCCCTTGCCGAAACAGGCGGAGAAAATCATCCCGGTTGCGGATGGAGTTGACCGCGAGAAGGTGCTGTCCGAAATCGAACCCCAGCACAGGCCGATATTCCGGTTTCTCTGCCTCACGGGATGCCGCCCATCGATGGCGAGAGCTCTCCAATGGGCAGATATCCGATGGAAGGATAACGTGATCCATTTCCAGCACAATTTTTCAGGGAACAACAACAGGCTCACATCGAAGCTGAAAAACGGCAAGGACTTTGAATTTCCGCTGTACGGGGAATTGAGAGATTTATTGAACGGCCTGCCCCGATCAATCACAGGGTACGTTTTCATCAATCCGAATACCGGGGAACCGTACACCCGGCATTTTTACCGGCTCCTGGATACCGCTTTCAAACATGCTGGAATCCCCAGGATGCCGCTTAAAAACTTCACGAGACACAGCTTTATAAATTCACTTCTTGACCAGGGCTGGCACGACACGGACGTCGCAGATTTGACAGGCCATGACCCGGAAACGCTCAGGAAAAACTACAAGCGGATGAACGTAAGGCGGTTGGGGAGTTTGTTGGATAACCCGCAAAAAGCGGAGTTATCCGGGTCTGGTTAATTACTGGTTATCTTGAAAGGAGGCAATATGAATTTATTAGAACTCAAGGCAGACGTTGATGCCGCCATTGAAAACGCAAATGAAGCCGGAGCCGATCCAAAGGATATCCTTGTTTCGATACAGATTGACCTTGAAAGCGGCGAGGATTCATTATGGTCCGAAGATGTTAAGTTGATATATGACAACGATGGGAATGCTTCGGGGTGCGTTCTGTACGGATGGGAATACGATAACAAAAAGATTGAGTTAGATCATGCGGGCCTATCCTCCGGGTAAGATGGCCCCGGCCTCTGCTACTGGCATGCCCACGTTACATAGGGCCTGAGTGAAGCCCGCATGACTACTCATCTTTGCGTTACCCATCAAAAGGAGAGAAAATATGGATGTTAAAGAAACTGAACGAGGCTTTAGGGTGCTTGTTGAGGAAAAATACCAAAACGAACAAGGGGTATTTACACGGTTGATACAGGAATCTTCGGCTATTGGCGATTATGAAGATTCGTTCGATTTGCCAGGAAGTTCGTTTTTGTGGATAGGTCAAGAGCACCATTTAAATCGAGAACAGGTGGCAGAATTAATCAATCACATGCAATACTGGCTGGATAACAAGCGCCTGAACATCGATGGCGCAAATTATATGGAAAACAGGGAAGATCCTTGGTAGATTTTATTATGTCAATCTTAATATATAGGCTAGAAATCTTCGGAAAACGGGTTTTCACAAAAATAAGTTATTGATTTTTCAATATAAAGAGGTGGGTGAGAATAATAACCCAGGTTTTCCCAAAGGGCCATTTTTACGTAAATCACTACGAAATATCAATTAGTTACACGCATACTCAAT
>Ga0180438_10010796_pt1 | contig 11149 bp, 10 predicted proteins | sample SS_ome_12_FD_132455 | JGI IMG/M metagenome (GOLD analysis project Ga0180438, IMG submission 132455) | Hypersaline lake sediment archaeal communities from the Salton Sea, California, USA - SS_3_D_2 metaG | ecosystem: Environmental > Aquatic > Non-marine Saline and Alkaline > Hypersaline >...
CGAGGAAGTGGTCACCATCCAGGGGACCGGCCACCTGATCGGCGTCGTTCAATACTTCGTCCGACTGGCTGGCTGCTCGCTCAAGTCCTGCCCGATCCGGCACGCCTGCGACGAGGCTCGCTCCTTCTCCCACAATGCAGGCACGGCGACGACGGTTGCAGCTGTCGTCTCGCGCGCCGTGGACGCTGTCGGCGTTGGAGGCTGGCTGCACGTCACCGGCGGCGAACCGACCGAAGCGCCTGGCTTCGAGCACTTGGTTCGCGCGGCCAACGGGGCGGGCCTACGGGTCCACATCCAGACCAGCGGCGTCCGCGCCATCGAGGCCCCCTTCGACTGGCTCACGGTCTCCCCCAAGGTCCCCCTCGGGCAGCTGCGCCAGCGGTACGGCTCAGAGCTTGCGGTCGTCTACCAGGGCCAGACTGACGCCGAGCTGCTCGAGCTGGTCGACCGCCTGGCCTTCTGGTACGCCTACCTGGTGCCCCTGACGGTCGACGGGGCGCCCTACAACGCAGCGGCGGCGGAGGAGGCGGTCGTCCGGCTCAACCTCCAGGGCTCCCGTGAGCATCACAACGGCCGCCGCTGGCTCCTCGGTATCCAAGCGCATCGCGTCTGGGGCTGCCCGTGAAGGTCTTCGTCTCGAATAACACCGGCTGGCGGACCCACTACCTCCAGGGCCGCTACGGGAACCTGGGCCTGCTCATGTCGCCGGACGGGCTCCGCGGCCCTTGGCCTCACTTGCCTTACGCCCTGGACAACGGGGCATTCGGCGCCTACCTGCGCAACCAGGAGTTCGACTCCGAGGGCTACCGGCGCGCGCTCAGCTGGACCGTGGACAAGCTGGCCCATCCGCTCTGGGTCGTGGTGCCGGACGTCGTCGCGGACGCCGAGGCGACCTTCGACAGCTGGGACCGCTGGCAGGACGAAGTCCGCGGGTGGGGCTTCCCCCTAGCCTTCGCGGTCCAGGACGGGATGACACCCGACCAAGTCCGAGCTCGAGGCGTGGAGGCGGACGTCGTCTTCGTCGGCGGGACGACCGACTGGAAGGAGGCGACCTTGGCGGAGTGGTGCGCGGAGTTCCCCCGAGTGCACGTGGGTCGGATCAACGGCCTCCGCGGCCTCAACCTCTGCGCCGAGGCCGGGGCTGAGTCCTGTGACGGGACCGGATGGTTCCGAGGGCGCGCCGACCAGCTCGACGGCCTGATCGAGTTCCTGCGCCGTCAGGCGCCGGACGCCCCGCCGCCCGGGGACCTCTACTGGACCCGACAGGGGCAGCCCCTTCTCTGGCCATGACCCTCCCCCGCAGTCGCCCCCTCGCCCGCGGCGCCAGACTGCGGCGCACGGCCTCGATCGGTCGGCGGGCCCCCCTCGCCCGCCTGGGCAAGCGCGGACGCGCCGCCCTCGAGGACCTCCGCACCTTCCGACGCGAGACCCTCGCGCGAGCTCGGGGCCGCTGCGACCGCTGCGGGCGCCCGTTCGCTGACCGCGACCTCGAGGCCCACCACATCCTCCCCCGGTCCCAGGGCGGCAAGCACGACGCGAAGACCAACGGCGCCGCGCTCTGCCGGGGCCCCCAGGGCTGCCATGCCCTAGTCCACCGACACGAGGCGCCCGACTGGAGGCGCTGGCTGCGAACCCGGAGCGACCGATGACCCCGCACCCCCCCCGAGGCGGCGAGCGCCCGGACCCCCGCGTCGCCGGTCAATGCCCGCTCTGCGGCAGAAGCTCGGAGCGGTTCGACCGGATCGGCGTCCGGCTCGCTGGGACCGTCCCCAAGCGCAACGCCCAGCCGGCGTCGGTGCTCTACTGCGGCGACTGCGGCAACCGCTGGCAAGGCCCCCCGGTCTCCGAGCTGATCGACTACGCGACCCGCGGCCCCGTTCGGCTCCCCGAGCCCCCGGCGCTGGAAGACGAGGCACAAGACCCCCTCGACGACCTGGCCCCGGTCCCGCAGGATTGGGAGGAATGAGGCGGCGGCGGGATTCTGTCCCGCGCGCCATTTTTCCCCTTACAAAGACGACCCCATGCCCGCAGCCCACAAGCCGACCTCGGAGACGAAGGACGTCGTCCGGGGCCTAGTTCGAGGCGGCACCCCGCGCGCTGAGATCGCCAAGGCGATCGGCGTCTCGGTGCCGACCCTTCGCAAGCACTACGACGAGATCCTGCGGCTGGGCGAGAACTACGCCCACGCTCGGGTCGTCAACGCGCTGTTCACGGCAGCGACCTCGATCGGCGAGCCGGGGCAGGTCGGCGCCGCGATCTTCTGGCTCAAGTCCCGCCTCGGCTGGCGCGACCGCGACCCGGTCCAGACCCACGTCCACGCCAACGCCGATTCGGCGGCCGGGCAGACGCTCCTGGCGAGCCTGAAAGACGCGAAGGACTACGAACCGGACGCCGAGGACGCGGAGTTCCTGCGGCGCCTGGACGAGCGGGCCGGGGCCGATCTGGACCCGCAGCGGAACTAGGCCGCTCGCGTCCGGCCGTGGTCGCGATCAAGATCGACAAGCTCGTCGCAGACTATGAGGCGGGCGGCAAGCGCCGGAAGCGCGCGCTCTGGCGGCTCCAGCAGATCATCCGGCGCGACCCGGTCTGGGCGGCGCGCGAGATTCTCGGCGTGGAGCCCTGGGAGCTACAGCGCGAGGCCATGCGCCTGATCTGGTCGCACCCCCGGGTCGCGATCCAGTCGGGCAACAACGTCGGCAAGTCCTTTCTGGCGGCGGTCCTGGTCCTGGTCTGGATGACGGCCTACCCGGACGGCAAGGTCGTGACGACGGCGAACACCTGGGCCCAGGTCGAGTCGGTGCTCTGGAGCGAGATCGCGGGCCTGCACCAGCGTTCGCGCATCCCGCTCGGGGGCCGGATGCTCAAGACCGAGTTCCAGGCGGACTCGGAGATGCCCGGCTGGGTCGCGATGGGGCTCAGCACGAACCGCTCCGACTCCTTCGTGGGTCGCCACGCCGAGCACCTGCTGGTCGTCTTCGACGAGGCCCAGGGCATCGACGGCGCCTTCTGGGAGGCCGCCGAGACCCTGGCGAGCTCGGCCGGTTGCCGCATCCTGGCGATCGGAAACCCGGTCCGGACCTCCGGCCGGTTCTTCGAGGTCTGCTCTGGCAAGGTCCCCGGCTGGCGCTCGCTCCGGATCTCATGCCTCGACCACCCGAACCTAGTCCACGGGCGCGACGAGAAGACCGGCCAGCTCCCGATCCCGGCAGCGGTCTCGCCGGAGTACGTCGAGGGCAAGCGCCTGGAATGGGGCGAGGACTCGCCGGTCTGGATCTCGCGCATCGAGGGCCGCTTCCCGCCCGAGGGCGACTGGACGCTGTTCCCGCTCGGGCTGCTCGAGCAGCGCAAGGACGACGTGCCGAACGACGGCTCGGGCGTTCACGTCGGCGTTGACGTCGCCCGCATGGGCTCGGACTCCTGCGTGATGACCCTCGTCGCCGACGGCCTGGTGCGGGGCGTCGCGTCCTGGCGCAAGAAGGACCTAATGACGACGGCGGGCAAGATCTGGAATCAGGTCAACGCCTGGGAGGACGCGCTGGCGAAAGAGCGCGGCGAGCCCGAGTTCGAGATCCCGGCGAAGAACGTCCACGTCGAAGAGGACGGCATGGGCGCGGGCGTGATCGACCGCCTGCACGAAGCCGGGCACCGCGTGGACGCGGTCACGGTCGGCGCAGCCCCCGGCGGCGAGTGGGCCGAGCTGGTCGGCCGCGAGATGAAGTTCCGCAACCGCCGCTCTGAGCTGCACTATGCCGCCCGCAGACTTTTCGAGGTCGGCAGGCTCGCTTTGCCGGAACGCTACGAGCGAACATGGACGGACCTGACCCGCATCTCCTACGCTCTCGACGACCGCGGGGTCTTCTTCGTCGAGCCGAAGGAGAAGATCCGAGAGCGCGAGGGGCGTTCGCCGGACTTCTCCGACTCGCTAATCCTTGCCTGCGCCAGGTCTCGGAGAGCGCGCGTCCGAGCCGGCCGACTGACCCGACCGACCCCGGACGATGACGCGACAAAACAAGCGGCCCGTAAGCGCCCCCGCGCAGGACGCGCCCGCTAAGGCCTCGAGCCCGACGCGGACGCCGGACGCCCGCGCGGCGGTACGGTTGCCCGGCGGCCGGATCGGCATCCTGAGCGGCAAGGGCCAGGCGCTCGCCAAGTCCTTCTCGAGCTTTACGAGCTTCCAGAGCTCGATCCTGGGGCCGGGCGCTGAGAAGTTCGGCACCGAGCGGATCTCGCGGCCGTATGAGCAGAGCGACTGGGTCTATGCCTGCGTCTCGCTGATTCAGGACGCCTTCGCCGAGCTGCCGCTGCGCGTCTATCCCGAGGACCCGCTGCGAACGAAGGATGAGGTCGAGCCGGTCCCCGAGTCGGACCCGCTCTCGATCCTGTTCCGCGACTGGAACCCGGTCCACACCGCGAGCCTCGCGAATACGGCAATGGCCCAGGGGCTCTGCCTGGACGGCGAGATCGCCTTCGTGCTGACCGGCGGCGGCGGGCAGCGGCTCGACGTCTTCGGCGAGGGCCGCACGGCGCGGATCTCGACGCCCGAGGAGATCTGGCCGGTGGCCGGGCCCTCGATCCGCGAGAAGATCGACCGCCGGACGGGCATGGTCGAGAGCTGGAACGTCATCGTCGCGGGGCGCCCGAAGGAATACGACCCGGCGACGGTGCTCATGCCGCGCATCCTGCACCCGCGAAACCCGTTCCGGGGCTTCGGGCCGATGGAAGCCGCCTGGGGCCCGGCCGCGCAGAACTACCTGGCCGAGCGTTACAGGAACTCGGTCCTGAAGAACGGGGGCGAGCCTGGCGGTATCGTGATGATCGGCGAGATCCTCGACCCGGACGACCGCGACCGGCTCAAGGACGAGATCGCCGAGGAGTTCGACGACCTGGAGAACTCGGGCGGCACCCGCCTGCTTGAGGGCGGCGCGACCTACGAGGCTCGCGCGTTCAACCCGAAGGAGATGGCCTACGTCGAGAGCCTGGCGGCCAACCAGGACCGGGTCTCGGCGGTCTTCCGCGTGTCCAAGGAGCTGCTCGGCCAGGGCGACTCCAACTTCGCCGCGCGCCTCCGCGAGGAGCTGGCCGCGCTCTACAAGCTGCGCGTGATCCCGTGGGCGCGGCTGATCGAGAACGAGTTCAACGCGCACCTGTTCCCCAGGCTGGCGGATCGCCGGGCGCAGGGCTATCGGGTCCGGTTCGACTTCTCCAAGGTCGAGGCGCTCCAGGGCGACCTCGCGGCGAAGGCCGATCTGGGGCTGAAGCTCCAGCGGTCGGGCATCCCGCTCAACCTGGCGATGAAGATCGCGGGCGTCTCGCTAGACGAGCCGATCCCCGGCGGCGATGTGCCGCTGCTGGTCGGCTCCTGGCGCCCGCTCGAGGAAGTCGCGGCGCCCTCGGGTCTTGAGGGCCAAGCGCCGGAGCCCGAGGCGCCTGCCAACGGCGAGGCACCGCAACCGGCCTCGCCCGGCCCCGAGGCCCCGGCGAGCTCCAACGTAGCCGACAGCGAGGCGGCGGCGGACCCGCGGCAGACCCTCAACGGCGGCCAGGTCTCGGGTCTGGTCGATATCGTCGAGCGCGTCCTGACCGGCGAGCTGCCCAAGGCGACGGCCGTCGAGGTCATCGTCGCGGGCTTCCCGTTCGACCGAGCGCGTGCGGAGCAGATCCTGGCCCAGGTCGAGGAGGGCGAGAACCCGCCGCCGGTCGCGCCCGCCGAGCCGCCGAGCGACTCCGCCGACGAGCCCGCCGAGGAGCGCGCGATCCGCGCCCTGGAGCGCGCAGGCGTTGCCCTAGGGGCATCCTCGCGCGACCTCGAGGACGACATCGAAGACGTCTATCCGCGCTGGAAGCGCCTGGCGAACATGACGGCGACCCAGCTCAAGGCCTGGGATCGCAACCCGTGCAGCCGCAAGGCGTCGGTGGACGCGGCGGCCGTCATCGAGCGCAACCTCGACCTGCTTGAGACCCCCAAGGGCTCTTGGCAACGCAAGCAGGTCACGAACGCGAAGCGGGCGATCTCATTCATCGAGCGAATGCGGGCCAACCCGGCGGGCGAGCCTGCCGCCGAGGGATGCCCGTCGAAGCGCACGATCTCGCTGAAGAACTGGGCCCACGACCCGGGCGGCAAGAAGGAGGCCGAGCCCGAGCCGCAGCCCGAGCAGACCGCCCTGGAGCGCGCCGCAGCGCGAGACCCGCTCGCAGACGCGACGGCTCGCCGCGAGTTCACGAAGGCCCAGGAGCGCCGCCGGCGGCCGCGTGAGGCGACCCTGCGCGCGAAGTTCCGGCGGGTCTTCGACGCGATGCGCCGCGCCCAACTCCGGGCGCTCGACGAGTTCATTGACACGGGCCAGATCCCCGAGCCGCTGCCGCGGATCGACAACTGGACGCTGGACCCGCCGCGCCGCTCGCATCCGGCGCAGGGCCGGGCGATCCTCCAGCGGGCCGAGCGCGACGGCGCGGAGCTCAAGGGCGCCGACGACTGGCTTGACGGCCCGGAGGTCGCGAGCTTCGCCGCTCGTCGCGATTGGAGCCCCGAGGACGTCGAGCGGCACCTGGACGCTGAGCTGGTCCGCAAGGCCGAGTTCCCTGACGCTGAGATCGAGCTGCTGGTGCTCGCCGCCGAGAAGCGCTGGGCCGACGAGCTGGCCCGCCTGGTCGAGCCCGTGCTGGGCGAGATCCTGGCCGCTGAGCTGGAGGTCGTCGCCGGTGACCTCGGGATCACGCAGCTCGCGGCGACCGACCCGGCCGTGGTGCGGTTCCTCGCCACGAAGCCGATCGAGGTCGCCGAGGGCGTCAACTCGACTATCGCCCGGCAGGTCCGCCGCCGTCTCCTGCGCGCCGTTGACGGCGCCCCCAACGTGACGACGCTCCAGCAGGCGCTGCTCGAGATCCGCGGCCTGATCACCGACGACGTCCGCACGGTCTACTCGCACGCCCGCCAGCGCGCTCTCGCCATCGCGAGGACCGAGGCCGGGATCGCCGCAGCTCACGCCCGAGCCGCCCAGATCCAGGCCGGCGTCGATGAGGGCGTAGTGATCGGCAAGCGTTGGATCACCGGCGGCGGGGCTCCCGAGCGATTCGGCGGCGCCCGCCGCGACACACACTGGGACCTCGACGGGACGGTCGTCGGCCCGAACGAGGACTTCCAGGTCGGCGCCGAGCGCGCCCCGCATCCCCGGCACCAATCGCTGAGCGCCGGAAACGTCGTCAACTGCGGCTGCGACTTCGCCGCCATCGTCGAGGACGTCCCCGAGGTCGTCCTGCCCGGCGATTCCGAACTCGATCCCCCGGACGCCGTCGGCGCCCCCGGGGCCGTTCCTCCGACTTCCTGACCCCCGGAACCGATGGTCTCCAAATCCCAGAAGCTCGACGACCTCCGGCTCAAGTACGCCGGGGGCATTCTCACGCCCGAAGACGTCCGAGGGCTCGAGGCCGACGAGGTGCTCGACCTCAAGGCGTCCGCCCGTTACCGCTCCACGATCGCCTCGATCGACAAGGCCGCCTCGACCGCCGACACCGTCGTCTTCGACGGCTCGACCGAGCACCGGGACCGCATGGGCGACGTCGTCCGCGTCCACGGCCGCAAGGGCGGCAAGGGCTGGCAGACCAAGAACTACGAGCGCGCGGGCTCGCCGTTCCTCTGGGCTCACGACTCCAGCGCGCCGCCGGTCGGTCGCGCGGTCAAGCTCTGGCGGGGCAAGTCCTCGCTGGACCCGGCGGTGCCGGCGCTCAAGTTCCAGATCGAGTTCCACGAGGACCGGGACTTCCCGTTCGCCAACTTGGTCGCGCGCCTGTTCAAGTCCCGCAAGATGACCGGCAGCTCGGTCGGCTTCGTCATCGCGAAGTCCGAACGCTACGGCTCGGCGACCGAGCGCGAGGCGGCCGGGCTCGGCCCGATGGGCATCGAGATCACCGAGGCGGACCTGCTGGAGCTCTCGGGCACCCCGACGCCCGCCAACCCCTTCGCCCTGGCGACCGATGGCAAGTCGGCCAAGGGCGGCCTGGAGCGCGTGATCGACGAAGCGCTGAAAGACCTGGCGGCCGAGGGCGGGTTCTCCGAGACCCAGATCCGCGAGTTCCGCTCGACGTACCCCCTGGGCCCGGACGACGCCGCCAGCCGCCTGCGCTCGCGCGTGCGGGGCTTCGTGGACTTCGGAGGCCTGGCGCTCCCCGAGGGCGAGAGCGTCGCCGAGATCGCCGCTAAGGCCGCCGAGGCGATCGAGAAGGGCTCGGGCCCCAAGCCCCCGAAGCCCGAGGACGAGCCCGAGCAGAAGCCGCCGGGCGTCGGCTACGACGACGACGAGGACGACGACGAGGACAAGGGCAAGCCGAAGCGCCCCCGCAAGTCCGCCGACGGCGACCTGATCGTTCCCAAGGCGATGGCCCAGCGGTTCGCCGACGGGCTCGCCGCGCTCCAGGCTCTCGCCGCCGACGCTGACGACCTGCTCGACCTGCTCGAGGGCCGGGCGATCGAGGCCGCGCCCGAGTCCGCCGACGAGGAAAAGGACGCGGGCGAAGCCCAGCCGAGCGAGCCCGAGCCGGAAACCCGGGCGGCAGGCTCGACCGAGACGCTGGCGGACTCCATCCTGGCGCTCGTTGACGAGCTTCGCGCCGAGCGCGACGCTCGCGACAACGCCAACGGCGGCGCGGTCGCGTCCGAGAAGGACGCCGAAGGACCGACGCCCGAGCTGGACGGCGAGGCGCATAAGGCGGCCACGGAGCCCGAGGGACTGGCCCTCGGCGACGACGCGGTCGAATCCTGTCTTCTAAGCGTCCGCGAAGCTCGGACGTCTACCCCCTCCAAGAAATGACCGAAACCGAGAACCCGGTCTCGACCAAGGGCGAGCAGCTCGCCGTCGGCGTCGAGATCAAGAACCTGGGCGACAAGCTCGCCGCCGAGATCCAGAAGGGCCAAGAGGCCTCCGAGGCAACCCTGGACGCGCTGAACAAGCGCCTTGAGGAAGCCGAAGAGAAGCTCAAGGGCCTGGCGGGCGGCGGTCGTTCCGCGGGCGTCGGCATCGGCGCCCACCCCGAGGACGTCAAGAAGGCGTCCCTGCTGAAGATGATCGCCGGGCACAAGTTCGGCTGGAAGGAGGTCGCCGACTCCAAGCTGGAGCGCGACATGGTCGAGGCGACGATGGAGAAGGCCCAGGAGTCCGGAGTGGACACCGAGGGCGGCTTCCTCGTCCCCGGCGAGTTCATGCAGGACATGCTGATCCCGCTGCTGGAGCCGCAAGCGATCGCGATCCAGCTCGGCGCCAACGTGCTTGACGGTCTGGTCGGCTCGCCGGTCGAGATCCCCGCGATTCGCGGCGACGCGACCGCCTACTGGGTCGGCGAAGACGAGGAGATCACCGCCTCGCAGCTCACCATCGGGCAGCTCAAGATGGAGCCGCGCGGCCTGGCGACCCTGATCCCGATCACGAACCGCCTGCTGCGTCAGACCTCCGGCGGCGCCGAGCGCGTCGTTCGCGCCCAGGTCGCCCGCACCATGGGCAAGGCGATGGACCTCGCCTTCTTCCTGGGCACCGGCGGCAAGCAGCCGACCGGCATCCTGAACCGCTCCGGCATCGGCTCGGTAAGCTGGTCCGGCGTCGCCTTCGATAATTCGACCGTGACCGCCGCCAACGCCAAAGAGGCGGCCTTCCGTCTTATGGAGATGGTCGGCGACCTGGAGGAAGCCGACGCCCTGGGCGGACGCCCGGCGTTCTTCATGCACCCGAAGGTCAAGCGCGGCCTTATGACCGTGACCGACGTGGACGGCCGCCCGGTCTTCCTGTCGCACTCCGGCGGCCTGACCGGCCAACTGCCCGATCGCCTCTACGGCTACCCCTTCGCTACCTCGACGCAGCTCGCGGCCGGCTCCGACGCCGACCTGGGCTTCGCCAACTTCGAGGACTGCTACGTCGGCACCTGGGGCACCATGGAGATCGCCATGAGCGACGTCGCCAAAGACGGCTTCGAGAAGCAGAAGACCTACCTGCGCGCCTCTATGGAAGTCGATATGAACCTCGGCAACGCCGAGAGCGTGTCTGCCTCCAGCAGCCTCGACGTCTCCTCGATCTGATCCGAGCCGCACGGCTCCACCTTCAAAACCTCAACCCGGAACCATCCAATGCGATTCGGATCTGACTGCATCCTTTACTCCTCGTTCCCTGCGGACTCGCAGGCTGCGGGCTCGCCGACTACGCTCTGGATTCCCATCAAGGGATTCAAGCGCGCCGCGGTCTTCGTGTCCGTCGGCGACATGGCCACCAACTCGACGATCGACGTCAAAGTGCAGAGCGCGACCGACGCCTCCGGCACCTCGGCGGCCGATATCACCGGCGCGGCTTTGACGCAGATCACCCAAGCGGGAACCGATCAAAGCAACACCGACGCGATGATCGACGTTGACCTGGAGCATGTAAGCGACCAGGCCGACACCCACATCGGCGTCGTCATCACCGTCGGAACGGCGGCCAGCGAGCTCTCGGTGCTGACCGCTCTTTACGGTGCTGAGAACTCCAACGACGCGACTGGCGGCGACGAGACCGTCATCGTCTGACCGTCGGCCAACTAGCAGCCTGACGCGGGCCGGGAGCCTCGACCGGCTTCCGGCCCGTTTCCTTTCCCTTCCACCGCCGCCGACCAATGCAAGCGAGCCGCGAACTACGGACCCTGTTCCTCGTCCAGCCTTCGACGTACACCGTCGATACCGTTTCAGGCGCGATCGACCTTGCCAACTGGGAAGGCGTCAAGATCACCTGCATTTTCGGAATCAATATCTCCATCGGCGCCTCGACCGTGAAGCTCCAGAAGTCCGACGACGGGACGACCTGGACCGACGTCGCCGACTCCGAGAAGCAGATCACGAACACGGCAGCCTTCCCCTACGTCGTCCGGCAGACCGAGCTGGGCGCGCGTTACGTTCGGACCTACTTCGACCGAGCAAGCGGCGCGACGATCACCGGCGGCGTTCTGGGCGAGCTTTACGCCCCGAGCAACACCCAACCGGCTGAGTCTGGAGTCGAGACGGCTCCGGTCTTCACCCTCGAGTAACCCTTTCAAGCTATGGCGCGCACGAAAAGCAAAACTCTGACGATCACCCCCGAGACCTTTGACGCAGTCATCGGCGAGACCTTTGGCACCGAGCGGGTGCAGGTCCGCCAGGGCC
>Ga0180438_10010797_pt1 | contig 11148 bp, 14 predicted proteins | sample SS_ome_12_FD_132455 | JGI IMG/M metagenome (GOLD analysis project Ga0180438, IMG submission 132455) | Hypersaline lake sediment archaeal communities from the Salton Sea, California, USA - SS_3_D_2 metaG | ecosystem: Environmental > Aquatic > Non-marine Saline and Alkaline > Hypersaline >...
AGGCTATGCAAATGGGGTTGAAAAAGCTGGAAGAGATCCTTGCGATTCTCAACAAACATCCCATGCATGCCTTTCAAATTGCATCCCGGATGACCTGGGATATTGAAGCTGAAAACTGAGATCATTTTCCTGTCGCCCAAAGATGGTTTGCCACCGGCGAAGCCATAGCGCATTTGAGATACCTGGAGGAGGAGAAGGTGATCCGCGAGAATAAAGATGGGCTAATCTTCTATTCCTTGAATATGCAGATAGGCACAGATTCGGCACAATCGCCGTTTTTGGGGCAAAAAAAGAGGCCGGCGATTAAGCTAACCTCTTGATATAATTGGTGGGCCTGGGAGGAGTCGAACCCCCGACCGTTTGATTAAGAGTCAACTGCTCTACCAGCTGAGCTACAGGCCCATATTGTGATGCTTTCATTTGAATGGTGCGCCCGGCAGGACTCGAACCTGCGGCCTACGGGTTCGAAGCCCGGCGCTCTATCCAACTGAGCTACGGGCGCGATTTCGAGGAGACCGAATACCAGGTATTCATCCTGTTGTCAATGTTATTTTGATGAAAAATAGCTTGACATATGCCGAAGTTCCAAATAAAAAGACTATTTCCAATTGATAAGGTAGGGTAGTTACAATGAAAACATTTTCGGCCAAAGAACAAGATGTTGACAAGAAGTGGTTTTTGGTGGATGCGGAAAATAAAGTTTTGGGAAGACTGGCGACTGAAATCGCCGTGCGGCTGAGGGGGAAACATAAACCTGTTTTTACGCCTCATGCCGATACCGGTGATTTTGTTGTGGTTGTCAACGCTGAAAAAGTCTCACTGACAGGCAAAAAATGGGACAATAAATTTTATTATCGACACAGCGGCTATGTTGGCGGGCTCAAACAGATCTCAGCGAAAAAACTGCTTGAAAAAAAGCCGGAAGAGGTTTTGCGTTTTGCAGTGAAAGGCATGCTTCCCAAGAACAGCTTGGGCCGTCGTCAGTTGAAAAAGCTGAAAATATATTCCGGCCCAAATCATCCGCATCAGGCACAGCAAACAGAAAAATTGGAGATTTAGATGGCAGAAGCGATGTTTTATGCTACGGGTAAGCGAAAAACGTCCGTGGCTCGAGTGTGGTTGAGACCGGGGAGTGGTCAGATAACTATCAACAAGCGACCGGTGGAGCGGTATTTGGTCCGAGAATCGGACAGGATGCTTACGCTTGAACCGTTGAAGGTTGCCGATGCAGTCGACAAGTTCGATATCAATGTGAATGTCGGAGGCGGTGGGATATCCGGACAGGCCGGCGCTATCAGACACGGCATCAGCCGGGCGCTCGTTATCGCGGATCAGAACCTGCGGGACCCTCTCAAGAAGGAGGGATTTTTGACCCGAGACTCCAGGATGAAGGAACGAAAAAAGTACGGTCAGCCCGGTGCGCGAAAACGGTTTCAGTATTCGAAGCGTTAAGTTCATTTGTTTGCATTTTTGGAATTGATCGGAGGGGGAGTTCGATTGAACTCCCTTTTTTTTGTTAAGGTCACCGTTGGAAAATAGAAATATCAAACTGGTCCTGACATACGACGGGAGTCATTATCACGGATGGCAGCGGCAAAGGAACGCACTTTCGCTTCAGGAAGTGATCGAAGAGAAGCTTCAACTGATGGTTAAAGAGCCGATCAAACTTATCGCCTCGGGACGAACCGATGCGGGCGTGCACGCGCTGGGACAGGTTTGTAATTTTATCACGCGATCAGCGATCGAGCCTGAACGTATCAAGCGAGGCCTCAACAGCCTGTTACCGGACGATATTTTTGTGAAGGATGCAGAATCGGTCCCCCTTGAATTTCACGCGAGATACCAAGCGAAGAGCAAAACCTATGAATATCGGATCCTCAACAGATACGCTCCGGATGTCTTCCAAAGGAACTACGTGTGGCACATTCGAATCCCTCTGGCCCTGGACGCGATGGCGGCATGTCTAAGGCTTTTGCGAGGCCGGAAGGACTTCACTTCATTCCGGTCATCGGGCAGCGGCAATGCGGATCCTGTAAGGCACGTCATTCAGGCTGAACTTGAGAGGACCGAAAACGGACTGGTGAGATTTGTCCTAGAGGCCGAGGGCTTCCTGAGGCACATGGTGCGAAATATCGTCGGTACCGTGGCGGAGGTCGGGCTGGGAAAAATCAACCTGGATGGGTTTAGGGAGATCCTTGAATCCCAGGACCGAAAACGTGCCGGCGTGAAAGCGCCGCCGCAAGGTCTATTTCTTATCCGTGTTCAGTATTGACAATCTCGTAAAAAGTCGTCACCCCGTTGAAAATCCCGATGAATGCGGGATCTTCGAACGGGGACGTGAGCTCTCCTTTACTGTCTGAATAGGGTGGATTCCGGCTTTCGCCGGAATGACGGAATATGGTAATTTCCGACTTTTTACGAGGTCATCAGTATTAGCGGCCTGACCGACACACTGCTGAACTGATAGACTGCTTTAGCCGCCGCCCTTTCTCGAACGGGCATTCAGCTCAAGGCATTTGGGCTGATATGTCAAAAAATCAGTCATGCCAAACCCCCGGTATGATTTCCCCACACTTGGGGCAGAAATTATCTTTGATGTTGTTTTGTGTGACGGAAAAGCCGACCCGATCGATCAGCAGTTCACCACACGCATGACAAAAGGTTTTTTCTCCCAAATCCCCCGGTAGGTTACCGGTGTAGACATATTTCAGTCCGGACTCATACCCGATATCCCGTGCCCTCCGGATCCGTTCGGGAGGGGTCGGTGGAATATGCGTGAGGTGGTATGTCGGGTGAAACCGACTGATATGCCAGGGTATATCCGGGTTTAGGTCGGCTAGGAATTGCGCAATCTGCCGGAGTTCTTCGCTGGAATCATTGAGTCCGGGAATCAAGAGTGTGGTTACCTCGAGCCAGATATCCATTTCATTCATTATCTCGAGAGTCTTGAGTACCGGGGCCAGTTTCGCTCCGCATTGTTCTTTGTAGAATGTTTCACTAAAGGCCTTCAGGTCAACATTTGCGGCATGTAGATCGGGAAATATTTCTTGGAGACACTCTGGGCTCATGTATCCGTTGGACACAAAAACGTTTTTTATTCCGCGCTTCACCGCAATTCTTGCAGTGTCCACTGCAATCTCGAAGTAGACGGTAGGCTCGGTATAGGTGTAAGCGATTGTCGCCGAGCGGCCGGCGACGGCGTCCGCGATGATTTGCTCGGGGCTCGTCTCTTGGCCCATGATCCGACCTTGATCAGCGGGCATCTGGGATATGTCGGCATTCTGACAGAATCGGCATGTGAAATTGCATCCCACAGTGGCGATGGAATAAGAGCGAGTGCCCGGCAAGTAATGAAACAACGGTTTTTTTTCAATAGGGTCAACGTGGCCGGCAATTAACTTTCCATACACCAAGCTCACCAGGGTCCCAGAACGGTTTTCTCGAACCCCGCAAAGGCCTCTTCTTCCGCTTTTGATCAGGCAACGGTGATTGCACAAAAAGCAGCGAACCCGATCATCTTCCAATTTTTTATAAAGATAGGCCTCTTTCATCTCGGTGTACCGTGTGAATGCCGTTTAGATCTTCAAACGTCCTCACGCCGACGAAAGACCGGCTCGCCTTCTTCAACCGGACCTTTAGGGGCAGTAGGTCCGCCTTTACACGGTATTGCATGGTGGCTGAAAACCCCAAGAATGGTGCAAAGGGGCAGTGTTTCCAATTCGAGAAGTCCTTCGTAACGGGGCTGATTTCCTCAAGAAAGGCGGGACGTATTTTGTTACATCCCCAGGAAATGGGGACTCGGCCGTAAGCCGACTGCAGAAGGGACTTTGTTTCCCAAAAATTGAACAGCTTGGCCCGGCTGAAAAGCGGACTGCCAAGGTAGCCTTGAATGTTCTTGACAAGGCCATTCCAGGAGAGACTGTTGATCACACCCACAAAAACTTTTTGACTGGCGACTCTTCCTGCTTCCTTGAGGGCCTGAAGGGGGTTCTCCAGAAATTCCAGGGTATTGATGAAAACAGCCAGGTCGAATTCATTGTCACTGAAAGGAAGGTCTTCGGCCATTCCTGTTTTGAGGGTGCAACGATGCCCAAGCCGTTCTTTTGCTTTGCGAATCATGTAAGGTGAGCCATCGATGCCGCAGAGGTCCAGCCCAAACTTGTTGAAAATAATGAGGTGGTTGCCGGTCCCGCATCCGATATCCAGGATCTTTTGCCCTGCTGTCGGATTGAGTAAGTTCAAAATGAGTTGTTCGATGGATCTGTCTATGGCTCGGCCCTGTGGAGAATGGTACCACGATTCGTACAGCCTGGCGATGTCTCTGTTAAAAATGAGTCCCATGAATTCAAGCCGCCTAACAGTGAGAGGGCAGGGAGGAAGTTCAAGAAAAACGTTTTTACTTTGACGATAAATTGCCGGCCAGAGGTTCCCTGAAATCAAAAAAGCCGGAAAGGGAAACGGGTCGGTTCCTAATAAAAGTTCCTTCCATCAAGCATGGGGCAATCGAGAATTTGTTTCGCAATTGGAATTAATTCCTAATCCTGTCACCCATATGTTATGAAAATGAGGCCTTGGATGCAAGCAGAAAGTAAGGTTTCCTATGAACGATGCGGCGTGCGATAGAATAAAAAAAATTGATACAAATAAATCAATTGCAGTCTCCTCGGACTGAATGGGCTTTCCGGGACGCGTAAAAACCGGGGTCAAGTGGGTGACCGTCATCATCACACCGGGATCAAAGGCCTCTTCACATTCCTTCGGCGGGGATTGGAGAAGGTGTTCACGCGCCAACCGGGGGATATGGCGATCTTCGTCGATCTGCATCAGTTGGACAAGCAGGTGGCGGGGCATGGAATGGCTGGGACTGAAAGCGGGTAGATAATCAGTAATCGGTGATTCGATCGCAGCGTCGACGGCGCTGTCACCCATCGCGGAGGGATTTGGTCGGCCGCCCCAATGCTGACGGATCACTGTTCACCGTCAAGGGCCTCAAATCCGGACACGATATCCAGGAGTTCCTCGGTAATGGACATCTGTCTCTGCTGGTGGTAGCGCATGTTGAGCGTTCCCAGCTGATCCCGGATGTTCCGCTCCGCACCCTGCATGGAAGCCAAACGGCTTGCATTCTCGCTCGCCAGCGACTCGGCCGAGGCGCGAAAAAGGGAAACGAAAAGATACTGGCGGATCAACGCCGAGAACAGCGGATCCCACTCCATGGTGAACATGGGTAGACACCGGTTGGGCCATTTTTTTTCCCGCAGACTCGAGAGCCATTCCCTGTCAACGGGCAGCAGGTGCAATGTTTGCGGGCGATAGGAGGCACCGGAGAGATATTTGCTGTAAAACAGAAACACGCGGCTCAGGCCTTGCGATTCATGCCACGCATCGATTCGGGTGAGAATATCCTGGACCAGGGTTGTAACGCCGGTCACGGAACCAGGCACCGACATGCCTTCATTCACAGGTTGCCCGGCCTCTTGCAGTCTGCCCCTGACCCGTTCGCCCACAGCCATGATGAGACGATTCTCAGGTTTCACCTGAGAAAAATGCGCCATCTCATCCAGAGCGTGTGAGACTACCTGATCGTTAAGTTGCCCACACATGCCCTGGTCGGACCCAAAAACGATGGCACCCAGTTGCTCTTTTGGTCCCGACCCGGCACCCACCAAGACCTGAGGTCGATTTTGAAGGGCGATACGAAGGGCCATTTCCACGGTCTTATTGTATTCCCCGAGCGATTCCACAGCCCTCTGGTATTGTCGGATCCTGACGGCGGCGAGGGCCTTCATGGTTTTCACCACGGATTGGAGGTCCTGCGTGCTTTCAATCCGTTTTTTTAGTTCCTGAAGGGTTTCCATCCAAATCCCTCAAACAGTCATCAATGACAGACGCGCCGCCCCCCAAACAGGACGTTCCGGTCGGCCCAAGAAAGCCGCAAGGCCGCTCATTTATCCGCCTCGTGCAAATCCAATTCCCAATCTCCAATCCCCCCGCCCTACGGATCACTGTTATGCGGATCACTGACCCCTGACCTTGCCGTCTCTGCCAGGGTCTTCATGTCGTCTTCGCTGATTTTTTCGCCCGCTTCAATTTGCTGACACAGGTCGCCTAACTCCTCCGTCACGGCCTGTCGTATCCGCTTCTCGGCTGCGGCCATCTCATCCAGGGGGAGCGGATCAAACACACCGTCGTTCACAGCCACCAGGACGGCGACCTGCTCGGCCACCCGCATCGGCGCGTATTGGGACTGCTTGAGAATCTGCCGCACGCGGCGACCCCGTTCCAGGGTTTTTCGGGTATCTTCATCCAGTTGGGTCCCGAACCGGGCAAACGCCTCCAGTTCCTCGAACTGCGAATAGGAGAGCCGAAGATCCCCGGCCTCGGCGCGGTAGGCGTTGAGCTGGGTTTTCCCGCCCACACGAGACACGGACTTCCCCACATCAATGGCCGGCAAGATGCCTTTCTGGAAAAGATCCGGGGACAGGTAGATCTGGCCGTCGGTAATAGAAATCAGATTTGTGGGGATATATGCGGAGATATTCTGTGCCTCCGTTTCGATGATCGGCAACGCCGATAAAGACCCTCCCCCCAGTCTTTCACGAAGATGCGTGAATCGTTCCAAAAGCCGCGAATGAATAAAGAAGATATCGCCCGGATACGCCTCTCTTCCCGGTGGACGCCGGAGGAGAAGAGAGAGCTCTCTGTATGCGCGTGCATGCCGTGTGAGGTCGTCAAGGACAATCAACACATCTCTTCCCCGTTCCATGAAATACTCACCCATGGTCAAAGCTGCATACGGCGTCGTGAACTGAAGGCCCGGCGGGTCTTCTTCGGTGGCAACGACGACAATGCTATAGTCCATTGCCTGTCCGTGACGAAGATCGGCAACGACATTCGCCACCGCCGAAGCGCGTTTGCCGATGGCGCAATAGATACAGAGCACGTCCTTGTCTTTCTGGTTGATGATGGTATCGACAGCAATCGCGGTTTTGCCCGTCTGACGGTCGCCGATGATCAGCTCTCTCTGTCCCCGGCCAATGGGAATCAGGGCATCTACCACCTTGAGACCGGTCTGCAGGGGGACGGTCACCGGGAGGCGGTCCATGATCGGATGGGCCGGCCGCTCCACGGGAAGACGCTCCGAACTTTGCACCGATCCCAGATTGTCAAGGGGGCGTGCCTGCCCATCGATCACCCGGCCCACCAAGGCATCTCCCACGGGAACATCCAGGACCTTGTTTGTGCGTTGTACCTCCTCTCCCGCTGCAAGGTCCTCGCTTTGATCGAGCAAGACAACGCCGGTTTCCTGCGGGCCCACATCAAAGGCCATTCCCAATCGGTCGCCGGGAAAACGCAGCAGTTCCCGCGACCGAACTCCCCGCAACCCCATGACCCGCACCACACCCGGCCCCAAAAAGCCGATCGTTCCCACATCCTGAACCTCCAATTCCGTTCGGTGGGATTCCAGGGTGCCCGAGAGGACCTCAAAAACGTCATGGAGCGCTGTTTTCAAGTCATCGGCTTCTGCTTTCACTTTCTTTTCTTCCTCCGCCTTTTCTGGGGCTTCTGCTTTTCCGTCGCTTGCGTTTTGTTATTCTCTTCCTCCGGTTTCTGTTCCAGTCTCTGTTTTTGGGGTTCCGTCTCCATTTCAGCCGGCGCTTGCGAGTCGGTGTCTTCCGTGTCCTCTTTTTCCTCCGCCCGGTCAGTGGCTTCTGTTTTCGCCTCTTCACCCTGTGTTTCTTTTTCCAACGCCAGTCGGGCTTGATCTTCCAGGGTTTTCAGATAGCCGCTTAGGCTCCATGCCACTTTTTCCCCGCCGCTTTTGAGTTCAACTCCAAAGATGATGTCCGGCTCCGTCTCATAGTTGACGTCCGCATTCTCTGAAATGTTTTCTTGCAGGGTTCTCGTGATCTGCCGGCGCTGCGTGCCGGAGATCTCGAACGCACTTCGAACGGTCGTCTTATTGCCGTTTTCTTTGAAGGCCCGCCTCATCTTATCCGTCGCTTCCCTTTTCATGGTCTTTATCTCTTTGAGAAAGACTTCGACGACACGCGCTTCCATTTCTGCGTCGGCCAGATCCCTTAGGGCCCGGCGGGAGACCGCATAGACCTGGCGGCCGGCCAGCTGCTTGAGTTCCCGGAGAAAAGACGTTTTTTCTCTTTGCAGCGCCTCCTGCCATCCTGTTCGCAAATCCTCCACTTCACGCCGGGCATTTTGGGTCAATTCTTTTCGGTGACTTTCCGCGGCCGCCTTTGCCTTATCCAGCATGTCTTTGCGTTTCTCTTCTATTTCCCGGTTCTTTTGACGATGCTTTTCCGCTTCCTCGCGGCTCTCCTGTTCTTTTCTTTCAGCCTCCTCGAGGCGCGTACGCACCTTTTTCTCACGATCGTCCATTGCTTGGATAATGCGGTCGTAAAGGAAGTGTTTGAGTAACGCCACCAGGATAAGGAAGTTGGCAACCTGCGCGGCGACAGTGAACCAATCAATCAGCACGAGTTATCCTCCTGCGTTGGAGACCACATAGTCCCAAAAGGGGTTTGCAAAAAGCAGGATCATGGAGACCACGAATGCATAAATGGCCGTGGACTCAATCATGGCCAGACCTACAAATAGGGTCCGTGTAATCCTGTTGGCTTCATCAGGCTGTTGCGCTAAAGCGCTTAACGCCTGTGCTACGGACCGACCTTCACCGAGGGCGGGACCAATGGCGCCGATGCCGATGGTAAGCCCGGCGGTTATTACGGAAGCCATGCCGATGAGTGAAATGCTTTCCATTATGAGTTTTCTCCTTTCCTTTCATTATTTTTATGTTCTCTTTTTGTTTGCTGTTGAGCCCTTGTCGCCGATGCAATATAGACCATGGCGAGTACGGCGAAGATATAGGCCTGGATCACGCCGGTGAGCAGACCCAATGCGTGCATGACAACGGGAAACACGAGCGGTGTGATGGCAAGAAGGATTGCCACGATCTTTGTGCCGCTCATCATATTGCCGAATAAGCGGACGGCAAGGGCCAGGGTTCGAGAAAGCTCACCGATAACGTTAAAGGGCAGCATGAAGACGGTGGGCTCGAGATACTGCCGCAGGTAGCCCGGGAGACCGCGGCTCATGATGCCGTAAATGGGCACGGCGGCGAACACGCAGATAGCCAGCCCGGCTGTGGTGGAAAGTGAGGCGGTGGGCGTTATGAAACCAGGAATGACGGAAAGGATGTTAGGGACAAGGATAAAGAGAAACAGGGTCCCTACAAAGTAAAGATAAGGGTCCGGTTTCTGCCGGCTGATATCGCGAATCTCGTTGCGCATGCCGTTCACCACGACTTCCAAGAGATTTTGCCACCGTGACAGGTGCACATCCGTAGATAGGCGCCGTGTGATCAGCCAGGAACCGAGAACCATCAGAGCCATGACGGCCCAGGTAAATAGAATGGTCGCGTTCAGCGAGATGGGTCCCCAGTGCCAGAAAATGACTTGATCCGGACTAATTTGCTTGATGCTCATGAGATCCATATAAGTTCGCTCCTTTTGTCGTTCATGAGGGCGAGACGCCCCGCTTACCAGCATGTTCGATCATGTATCCACCTCTGCCCGGTCGTATCGACCGAGCGGCGGATGCGGTGACCCGTCCCGGGGATCTCATACCCCATACCCAAAGGTTCACTGGTCACCGTTCACTGACACCCCGGGCTTCAAATGCCGCACCATCCAGATGCGGATCACCATTACGCCCAACAGGGCAGACAGAAGCCTTTCCCAGTGCCCTCCCATCACAAAATACAATGCCGCCAGGGTTACGCCGGTGCGCACCAAGAAGCTTGAAAACATCAGACCGGCAGGGTTTTCCACTGCCGCGAGTCGCCGGGCCGTCCACCAAAGACCGCCAAAGAAAAATATCCCGATACCCGCACCCGCTGTGAAAGCAAGCAGGAGATGAGAGATCGGCACCCTCATGATGTCTCTCCTTTCCAGGGCCGGTTTTTTAAAAATGATCGACCAACGCGCGGTGGAAAGATACAGGTGGCCGCTGAAACCACCCCCATGGCGGCGTTTGCCTTGGCCGGCACGGCCCATTGTCGCAGTCGGCCGCGCACGATGAATATAACAACCGGGTCGTCCAGTTTGTATTCACTCACGTTCGCTCTCCCGTTTCACCCAGTACCAAGCATTCACACAACCGCCGATCACTCCTAGGATGAGACACATGAGGGTCCAGGAGCGAGGACCCGCCCAGGTCTTGTCGATCCAGACCCCGATGGCCACGCCGATCAGGGTGGGGATGGCAACGGCCCATCCGACGAGGCCAAACATACCCAGACCGAACCAGACACTTCGATCCCCCTCTTTCCTGGCTTTCATCTTGCGCGCTTCCTTGCTGCGTACTTCTCCCAGGAAGTCTTTCTGCTTCTGTTCTCTTTGCTCAAGGCGAGGATCAGCCACGTCTCTGAATCTCCAAAAAGCGTCGTACGAAATTGGCCTCGATTTTGGCCATGGCAGAACGGGCTGTTTTTTCCCGATCATCCAGCACTTTGAATTTCTCTTCTACGGTCTTGCGCAACCGGCCAAGGTCCTCGCCCCGAATCGCGTTCCTCGTGGAAACCCATACATTCCGGCCGGCCTTGACCAGCACCCCTTCGTCCACCGCCAAAAAGACCTCTTTGCCTTCGATGGCCTCAAAGGAGAGAAGCCCGGGGACCAGTGCCGCTACAAAATCTATGTGCGCGGGGAGCAGGCAGAATGACCCGTTTTGGGCTTCCGCAGTCACCTTGCTCACCTCTTCATCCAAGAGCACTTCTGTGGGGAGGAGTATCTTTAGCTTCATTTCTCTAATTCGCAATACCCAATACCCGGCTAATGACTGCCCTTTTGTGCTTCATCGACCTTTCCGATCATGTAAAGGCTTCTCTCGGGATAATCTGAGAATTCGTCGTTCAGGATGCGCTCACACCCGTCGAGCGCATCCGCCAGGTCTATCGTTTTTCCTTCATGGCCCGTGAACTGTTCTGTGACAAAAAAGGGTTGGGTGAGAAAACGTTCCAGCCTTCGAGCCCGGTAAACGGTCTGCCGATCTGCCTGAGACAGCTCTTCAATGCCGAGCATGGCGATAATATCTTTGAGATCCTCGTAGTCCGCGAGCGTGTTTCGCATCTTC
>Ga0180438_10010798_pt1 | contig 11146 bp, 11 predicted proteins | sample SS_ome_12_FD_132455 | JGI IMG/M metagenome (GOLD analysis project Ga0180438, IMG submission 132455) | Hypersaline lake sediment archaeal communities from the Salton Sea, California, USA - SS_3_D_2 metaG | ecosystem: Environmental > Aquatic > Non-marine Saline and Alkaline > Hypersaline >...
AGTATTACCGTAAGAGAATTAGCTGAGACGATACAGACGAGCCCCATTGATGTCATAAAACAATTGATGGCCAATGGTGTAATGGCAAGTATCAATCAGCAAATCGATTTTGATACAGCCGACGTTGTTGTAGAGGAGTTTGGGTTTGAAGCCCAACTCATGGCTCCGCCAGAGATGGAAGCGGCGGAAGAGAAGGTCCAGGCTCCACGCTGGCGTCAACTTATCGATGATGAGGACCAGAAGGCATTGGTGAATCGTCCCCCGGTCATTACGATACTGGGTCATGTTGATCATGGCAAAACGACTTTACTGGATGCCATTCGAGAAGCGAATGTGGCTGAGGGCGAAGCAGGGGGGATCACACAGCATATCTCCGCCTATCAAGTTACCCATAAAGATCGCATTATCACTTTCTTGGATACACCTGGTCACGCAGCTTTTACCGCGATGCGTGCCCGGGGAGCCCAGGGTGCGGACGTTGCGGTCCTGGTGGTTGCTGCAGATGATGGTGTGATGCCTCAAACGAAAGAAGCCTTAGCCCATGCCCGCGCAGCTGGTGTTCCCATCCTGGTTGCCCTGAATAAGATCGATCGTGAAAATGCTAATCCTGAAAGGGTCATGCAGCAATTGGCAGATGTGGGATTGGTACCGGATGCCTGGGATGGAGATACCATGGTTGTACCCGTCTCCGCCAAGAAACGGACCGGGTTGGAAGACATCCTCGAAGCGATTGTCCTTATTGCTGATTCAATTGAAATTCGCGCGAACCCTGAGGGTAAAGTATTAGGGACAGTGATCGAAGGTGAATTGGATAAAGCAAGAGGCGTTGTTTCCACCCTCTTGATTCAGAATGGCACACTCCACGTGGGTGATGTCATCATTGCTGGTACAGCGCATGGCAAGGTTCGGGCCATGTTCGACTTCCGGGGGCAACAAATTACCGAAGCCACACCTTCTACCCCGGTGTCTGTGCTTGGGCTTTCCGCTGTTCCTATGGCGGGTGAGTTATTCACTGTCATGGAGAGTGAGCGAGAAGCACGCTCACTGGCAGAGAAGAGAAAACTTGGGGAACAGGAAGTCGGCGTTCAACCACGAACAATTTCACTGGATCAAATCTTTGAGGCTTTTCAAGCCGGAGAGGCTCAAGAACTTCGCCTTATCGTAAAGGCGGATGTACAGGGCTCCTTAGAGCCGATAATATCTTCCTTGAATGAACTCAGCGCTGGTGACATCAAGGTGAACGTCCTGCATTCCGCAACCGGCAATATTGGTGAAAGCGATGTTATGCTGGCCACAGCCTCAGATGCGATCATCGTCGGTTTTAATGTGGCTGCTGATCAAGCCGCTCGAACCCTGGCTGAAACTGAGAAGGTGGATATTCGCATATACGATATCATCTATCGCCTTACTGAGGACATTGAGAAAGCACTTAAGGGTATGCTTGAGCCTGAAACCCGTGAAATCGAGTTGGGGCGAGCTGAAGTGCGGGCTGTTTTCCGCATCCCGCGAGTGGGGAATATCGCCGGATGCATTGTGGTCAAAGGAGAACTCCGCAGGAATGCAAATATCAGGGTTGTGAGGGGAAGCGAAGCCATTTTTGAAGGGCAGATCTCTTCCCTCAAACATGAAAAAGATGATGTCCGAGAGATTCGCGAAGGTTTTGAGTGTGGGGTAGGTTTACGGGGATTCGATGAATTTGAGGTGGGTGACCATTTGGTGTGTTTCACAGAAGAAACCGTAGCTGTCGTATAAGGAAAGGTTCAAATGCCAAGTGAGGAAAGAGCCCGACGAATTGCCAATAGGATCCTTGAAGAGATCGCGGATTTATTGATCAAGGAAGTCTCTGATCCACGCCTACAAATGGTCACGATTACCGACGTAAAAGTTGATCGCGAACTTGCCTATGCAACGATTTATTTCTCGATCCTTGATGATCCCAGTCGGGTTGAAGAGGCTAAGGCTGGGTTAGAAAGGGCGCGAGGCTTTCTAAGAAGCCAATTGGCTTCGCGTATCCGTCTACGATCTTTTCCACAGCTTCGTTTCCGCTATGATCCGACAAGTGTTCAGGTCGCTCGGATTGAAGAACTCTTGGCTGAAATCAAGAAGGAACAGGATGCAATTGAGGAAGACGATTCGTGAGAAGTGAGGTCGAGAGGTTTCGGAATCTCCTGATAGCGCCTGGGAAAGTTGTCATTCTGAGCCATACACGACCAGATGGTGATGCAATCGCATCCTTATTATCTCTGTGCGTTTCTCTTGATCTTGCTGGATATTCGGTCACAGGATTTTTACCAGATAGTGTTCCCAAGCGTTATGCTTTTCTTCCAGGTTTTGACCGATTATCCCCCCAATTTCCACAAGATGCCGAGTTTATCATTGCTGTAGACTGCGCAGATGCAAGTCGATTAGGTTTGCCCGTAAATGCACAGCCCCCTAAGGTAGATGTAAATATTGATCACCATTCCTCTAATTCCTTTTTCGCCTCTCTCAATATTGTTGACCCCAAAGCCCCCTCAACAACTTTTGTAATCTACGAACTTCTGACAACTTTGGGATTCCCAATTGACGCAGCAGTAGCAACGCTTCTCCTTACTGGCTTGGTCACGGACACAATAGGTTTTCGAACAGAAAATGTAACACCTGAAGCCCTTCGCTTGGCTGCAAAATTACAGGAATTAGGAGCGCCTCTGGCGCTAATTCAGCGGAGTGCTTTAAATGCAAAAGCCTTTGCCGCTGTCCGATATTGGGGATATGGATTGAACCGTGTCTCACAAAAAGATGGGGTTGTGTGGACCAGCCTGCTTCTGGAAGATCGTGAGAAGAGTGGTTATTCTGGCCTGGATGATGCGGATCTTGTTAATCTTTTAAGTGCGATCGATGATTCACATATAGCAGTAATCCTGGTAGAGCAGCCCGGTGGTAAAGTTAAAGTGAGTTGGCGTTCTTCCAGTGGTATAAATGTGTCTAAAGTAGCTGAGCAATTTGGTGGTGGGGGGCATGACGCTGCAGCAGGTGCGATGATCGAGGGGGATATGGATAAGGTTACCCGGGCGGTGCTCGATGCTACATTTACGGTGGTACGGTGAAGGGTGGAGCTTGAAGAATGGAACATTTTGGACTATTGATCGTTGACAAACCGGTTGGACCGACATCTCATCAAGTGGTAAGCATCGTCCGTCGAGGTACTGGGATCAGGAAAGTTGGCCACGCAGGAACGTTAGATCCGCGTGCTTCTGGTGTATTGGTCCTTTGTCTGGGTTCTGCTACTCGACTCAGTGAATATCTGTCTACTGCTTCAAAACGCTACCAAGCCGTTATTCGTTTTGGATCCGCAACCCAGACCTATGATGCAGAAGGGGATGTGGTGCTCCAAACGGGCAATGCTCCAACCCGAAAAGAAATCGATGAAATCCTTCCGGAATTTATGGGAGATATCAGCCAGGTCCCACCCCCATATAGTGCGATAAAGGTAAAAGGATCCAAAGCCTACGAGTTGGCCAGAGAAGGTAAGGAAGTTGAATTGGATCCACGTATTATTACGATCTATGATCTAAAGGTGTCAAGCTATAAAGCGCCAGATCTTGCTTTGGAAATCGAATGCTCGGCGGGGACATATATCCGCTCTATTGCACACGATTTAGGTGAGCGTTTATCTACGGGTGCACATTTAGCCGCCCTGCGTCGTGTGAAATCCGGGCCATTTTCTATTGATGATGCTATTCCCTTCCCAAAACTTGAAGTGGGATTTATGGTCGACAAATGGGAAAAGTATATTGTGCCCGCACTGGATGCGTTACCCGATTTCCCGGTCGTTAAAGTTTCCCATGATGATCTTGAACATGTGAAACATGGGCATCGTATCTCAGCTGCACCTGGTTCCAGTGGTTTAGCGCGAGCCGTATCAGGTGATGGTGAATTGGTCGCAATCCTAGAAGCTGTAGAAGATGGCACATTGTGGCATCCACGCAAGGTTTTCATCGGATAGACTTTGAGATGCAGCATTTTCGAAATATCGATGAATTACAATTGCATGCTTGTGCTTTGACAATCGGTTCCTTTGATGGCGTCCATCTTGGGCATCAAGCGATAATCCAACAATTGGTATCCGCAGCGCGGGAACTCTCGATCCCATCCGCAGTTCTGACATTCTATCCTCACCCCTCTGTTGTGCTTCAGGGTCGTCGTCCTTCTTTCTATATTACTTCTCCGGAAGAAAAAGCAGCACGTCTGGGTGGGCTGGGTGTCGATTACGTTATAACTCAAAAATTTGACCGATCGCTTTCCTTGATGGGTGCAATAGAATTTTTACAATGGGCGAAAGCCCAACTTCAATTTCGAATGCTTTGGGTTGGGGAAAATTTTGCACTCGGATACAAGCGGGAAGGTGATGTCAGGTTTTTAAAAGCGATCAGTGAAGATCTGGCTTTTGAATTCCATGTTGTCGCTCCTGTGTTTGTCGATGGTGAGATCATCAGTTCGACGAGGGTACGGGAAGCGCTTCGTTCAGGAGATGTCGCTCGAGTCGCTCATTATCTGGGTCAGCCTTTCCTCCTTCGTGGGGTTGTTGAACCGGGGTTAGGAAGGGGCAAGAAATTGGGGATCCCAACCGCAAATTTAAAAATATGGGATGAAAGGGCATATCCAGGAGCTGGGGTGTACGCTTGTCTCACGAGAGTGAATGGGGGGACATACAAGACCGTTGTTAATATCGGTGTCCGTCCTACGTTCGACGATGGTTTAGAAGCGCCCCTGATCGAAGCCCACTTGTTAGACTTCAGTGGGAGTCTTTACGAAAAGGAAATCGAGTTGAGTTTCATGCATAGATTGCGGAAAGAAAGACGTTTCAACGGTCCACAAGATTTGATTGCACAGATCCAGAGGGATATTGAAAGAGCGAGAATGATCCTGGATCAAAATCCATGAGTACGTTATAGAATATGCCCTGATACCACGATCTTTTTGTCATATCCCCTTGTTTGGCTTCCATCAAAGCCCCCCCAAGCTAATAACCGTACCGATAGCAATCATGAATTGTGCAAGATGGTATGGAATGATTGTGATAAGACCACCCTGGGTGATAGGCGATACGAAACGATTCCAAGCCAATACAGCATCAGAGACAAAGAAAAGGGCTGCGCCTGAAGTTACCAGAATTGCAGCTTGCAGTGACCAAGCTTCATTCAATAGTGTTGTCGTCGCTGAGAAGACCATGAAGGAAATGACGATGACATATACCGTCACAGGAAGCACCAATTTTTGATTCCCTCCTGTAATGAGCCCGGAACGTATTCGAAGATAAATGGGGAGTGCTATCACCAGGATGATGAGAACGGAGAGCAGACTCTTCCATGCAAAGGTGAGCCCACTTGCATTGAATCCACCAATATAAGCCAGATGGGCTACCAGGAAGGATACAAGACCAGCCAGGAACCAGTTACGGGGGAGCATTAAGAAAACGTCACCTGCTAATGAAAAAATCAAGCCAGCCAGGATGAAAATGCTCAACCAGCTTCGATCTGCTGGCATCCTTGTGATGAACCAGACGATGAGAAAGATCATTGTTCCTGGCTTTGCAAAGTACTCGATTTCACGATGCTTGGTGGCAACGACCAACCAATCGATTAGGGCAATGGCAATACCTAAATATAAATAAATCATGGTTTATGATCCCTTCTATTGTTTGGGTAAATACCAGCTTTCTATCATTGGACCAGGATCATCTCAGGATCTATGATCTTGAGTATCAACACGTTAAGTGAACGGTTCATGGTTCATCGATTGTCAGGATTCGTCCGATGTCTCGGAGCTAGTAAACCTTTGTTTTATTTGTAGTGCTAAATCTGCAGCCTTTTGCGGGGCAAGGCCTAAGTAGGACTGGATTTCCATCAAGGATCGGATACGTGTAGGCTGAAGAAACTTCAACAAAGCCGTGTCGGTACAAAGCATGTCGATGAGTGGGTTCGCGCTCCCGCTGCGTATCGCATCCCAAGCCCGCATACTATGTTTGCGAAGCCGTTCATGCATCTCCTGGCGATTCGCCCCTTCCTGTACAAGTGCTGTTAGTATGCGTTCGATTGCTGCAAAAGGTCCATAAACTTCAAGTTGTTGGTTGATAGAATATTCATCAACTTCAAGTCCCTCCACAATTTCGGTGACCAGCTGAAGTATTTCATCACATGCAAGGAAGGCTTCAGGAATGACAGTGCGGCGATTGGCAGAATCATCAAGTGTCCGTTCTAGCAGCGAATAGGCTGCATTCTGCCAGACGGTGGAAACGGAGCCAATCACCAATCGCGCCAATGAACAGGCAGTTTCAGCCCGTTCAGGATTTTGTTTGAACGGCATTGCGCTTGAGCTCACTTGCTTATCACCGAAAGGTTCAGCGACCACGGAGAAGCCTGGGGATTGCAGGATCCGCATATCGATGGCAAATTTGTGTAGGGAGGCGGCTAACCCAGCCAATGCACTAATTAAAAGGTAGTCCTGAATTCGCGGATAGGTTTGAGTACTGATGGGGAAAGATTGGAGCCCGAGCTTACTCATGATGTCATTTTCAAGATTTTGAGCATGGATAGGTGAAGAGGTAAGCATATCCACAAAGGTTGCTGCTGTACCGACAGGACCTCGAATCCCTTTCCCCCTGAGATTTCTACGCATCTGACCAAGGTTCTCAAAGTGGATCATGATATCCTGGGCATAGTTTGCCAATCGGTAGCCTAGCGTTGTTGGTTCAGCGGTTTGGAGGTGGGTGTATCCCATGATCGGAATATGTGATGTGGTTTCAACCGCTGTAGCAAACTTCAGGAGTAAATCCTTGATCTGTCGCAATATTAGCGCCAGGGCAGCCTTTTGGCGGATCACGTCTGCATTGTCTTTGATATCTGCTGAAGTAAGACCCCAATGGAGGATTTTACCGCCCAGAGGGCATTGTCCGGCGAAAGTCCTCAATTCGGCCACTAAATCATGGCCAATATCCTTTTCAATCTTGAGGGCTGTTTCAAGGTCAATATTGGTAGCCTGTCGTTTTAAGTCATTTAGTTGATCTGAAGATACAAGCCCAGCTTCTGTTTGAGCTTCAGCGACAGCTATCCACACTCGACGCCAGAGTATCCTTAGTGCTCGCTCAGACCACAAGGATCGCATCTCATCTGATGCATACCGAATTGTGAAAGGAGATTGGTACGTCATCGAAATTTTGACTCCAGGATAAGTAATATCGAAATAAGTTCTCTTCTATCGATTCAATTAATTGATGTGTTTGCTTGATCAAGTCGATCTTTGGATAGTTGAATATAATCGGCATTTACCTCGTAACCAATGAAATGCCTATCGCATTTCACGGCTGCTACGCAGGTCGTTCCCGATCCACAGAAGGGATCCAGAATGACATCATGGCGATAAGAGTAGAGTTCGATCAGGCGTTTGGGGAGCTCCTCTGGGAAGGGGGCAGGATGCCCAATCCGGCGTGCGGATTCGGCCGGGAAGGTCCAAACGCTTTTCGTGCAGGATAAGAAACTATCCCGGTCGATTGTGTTCTCCTTTCCGTCGTTTTGGCGGGAGAAGGATTCTTTGGAGAAGATCAGGATGTACTCGTGGACGTCTCGAAGGACAGGATTTGCAGCGGACTTCCAGCTTCCCCAGGCTGTTGATGCGCCAGCGCTGGAAGCCTTATCCCATATGACCTCGCCTCGCATCAGGAAGCCGATCGTAAGCATTTCTTGAATGATGTAGGAGTGTAATGGGATATAGGGCTTTCGGCCCACGTTAGCAATATTAATACAAGCTCTACCCCCCGTAACCAGGACCCGGTATGTTTCCTCTCCAACTGTTCTTAACAGACTGAGGTACTCCCTTAGTGACATGTCCTCATCATATTCCTTCTGTACGTTGTATGGAGGAGAGGTGATCATTAGATGAATGCTGTTGTCAGGGAGTTCAGACATATCCTCGGAAGATTTGTGAAAGATCTGATCCAAACAGGAAGCGGGTACTGGTTGCTCTTGATAATCAACTTCTGAGGGTTGATTGCGATGGACATATAGTCGACTGTTATAAAAGGAGGATGAGTCGTGGCTTATCCTCCCTGAGGTTCCGAAGGCGCTCGTTTTGGTCGACTTCCGTTTTCGTTTAGCCACAATATGGATTTACCTCCTCTTAGGTTTCAACCCTTCCTATCATACCCCAGGCGTCTCAGTGCGGCGATGTCGTTTCGCCAATTCTTTAGAAGTTTAACCCGAAGTTCAAGAAACACCTTACGACCTGACATCTCCTCGATTTCCTTACGAGCTCGAGATCCAATTTCACGAAGCATCGAGCCACCTTTTCCAATCACGATCCCTTTCTGAGATTCGCGCTCAACAAACAGGGTGGCAGCGATGTATGCTCCCGAGTCATCACGTTCTATAAACTGATCGATGCGGATGGCGATGGCGTGCGGGACTTCATCGCGAAGAAGATTCAAAGCTGAGGCGCGTATCAGATCGGCAGCAATCTCGCGCTCCGTGGCATCGGTGATGTCATCTTCAGGATAAAAGAGCGGGCCGAGGGGAAGAGAATCGATCATCTTTCCAAGCAACGCTTGCACTTGATCTCCGCGAGTGGCAGAGATAGGGATGACCTCTGCTTGGGGAAGCAACCTTTGGAAAGGATCTGCCTTTACTTCGATCTCCTCTTCCGCAATCAGATCAACTTTGTTCAATGCAGCAAATTGAATTGCAGGACTTTCGAGGCGAAGTATGGCTTTTGCCACAATTTCATCCTCTTCCTGAATGGGTTGGTTGATATCAAAGATAGCCAGGATAATGTCACTATCCGCCAAGGCATCTTTTGCTATAGCGTTCATCCGCTCACCAAGTTTATGGTGCGGCTTGTGGAGCCCGGGCGTATCAACAAAAATAATTTGCGCTTGGGGAAGTGTAAGGATCCCCAATTGGCGTTGCCTTGTTGTTTGGGGACGGGGAGAGACTGGGACAACATTCTGCTCTAAATAGAGATTTAGAAGGGTGGATTTCCCAACATTTGGACGCCCAATAAGTCCAATAAACCCGGATCGATGCCCGGCAGGAGGATCAGTGATTGTCATGGGTGTATTGTCCGGGGAAGGGGCTGGTGTGTCAAGATCAATGCACGGGGAGTTTTACCAGAAAGGAGAGAATTTCATATAGATTATCGCTCGTTGATCGTGAATTCGTCTCCGCAGAGGAATGAATGGGTGCATTCCAACTTGTGGGCAAATCGCCTGGTTGAGGAAGAGAATAGGGGTTTTGTCATTCCTGAATGCAGCCCTATTCTTTATATACGTCCTTGCACATTAATTCGGGATCGGTTTTAAATCCAATGGGTGGGAAGCAAAAACTGGTACCCTGGATGACCCATCCCTAAATCCCTTCCCTTCAGGGAAGGGACTTTAAGCCCCTCCCTTCAGGGAGGGGTTGGGGTGGGTGGTGGGATAAACCTGGAGCAGCATGCATACGATCGTGAGCGCGAGGTCTTTTTGGGAGACATTGGCTTGCGGGTGCTTCGTTTTGTAAACACGGAGGTAGAACACAACCTGGAAGAGGTTTAATATGCCATTTTTCAGGCAAGTCAGCAGCATCAGGCAGGAGACAAATCGGAGAGCTACATCATGTCGCACAGAGGCGCAGTTGGCTGGAGGTTATCTTCTGAGTGCAGAAGCCAGCAGTATCACCCTTCCTGGCATAAAGGGTTTTCATTCTCATTCAGGTATTATCGAAGCATTGGTTCCGGGTGTTCAGAGGCCATGGGTAGGTGTGAGTATAGACTGCCATAGCCAAAGGCCACAACTCTCTCTCCAACCATAGACGATCAAATTGCCCCAGTAAATGGAATACACCCGAATGAATAGGGTGCATTTCAATTTGGTTGGCAATGAACACCAAGGGAGGGCAGGTCATATTTGATTCTCTCCAGGAAAGCCCTCCTGCCATGATCTGTAAGGTTTTTTAGAAGTGAATCTCCCTCCCGGGGATTCGTACGGGCGATGCATTCGCTTCTGGTCCTATCGAAATGAGATCCGAAACAGCGAATGCATCGCCCATACCTTCACACGAACAGCTGGCAACATGACATTTTTGGATCGTTATCGTCCTTAGATACCATAATCACCATCTGCGCATGGGCAATTTGCCAACTTTCTTGAAATACACCCGAATGAATACGAGTCCTTTCACTATTGGTTTGATCAAGACTATAATAAAGAGGTTTCTATGATTTATGAGCTACATTCATGATGTGAGGATGATCTCCTCTTTCGCAGAAAGGTGTTTTAAATGAGTCTATTCTCTCGAGGGAAAAAAGATCGATTTATCGAGTTGCTGATTAAACAGGCTGAATTTGCCGTGGAAGGACTGCAAGCGCTTTTAAAATATGTAAGCGAACCTGATGAAGCTTTGGCACAACGTGTGAGTGAGATAGAAAAAGAAGCGGATGAAGTAAGAAGAATATTAATCGATGAATTAAATCGCACTTTTGTCACACCCCTGGATAGGGAGGATATTTTTGCTCTTTCGCTGACGGTGGATGATATTTTAGATTACGCCAATACAACCGTGGAAGAGATGAATATGTTGGAAATCAAACCGAATAAGTTTATGGAGCGAATGGTTTCCCTCCTGACAGATGCGGCAAAAGAAATCCAATTGGGTGTATTGAGATTGGAGGATCACCCTAATGTGGCCAATGATCATGCCGTTCGTGCAAAAGCTTTGGAAAATCGAGTTGAGACGGTATATCGGGAAGCGATAGCCGATTTGTTCCACTTACCACGCGATGTCGATCATATCGTCGAAATGCTCAAATTACGTGAGGTTTATCGCCATCTTTCCAACGCAGCCGATCGCGGTGATGCTGCGGCGAATGTCATTGGCGATATCGTCGTTAAAAAGATGTAATTCCTCACATGGTTGTTCTTATGTGTGTTAGGTAGCCCTGAGCTCGTCCTCAAAGTATCTCCTATTCAACACTTTGATATTCTCTTCTAAAAGGTAGAAGCGCTTGTGGGCTTTAAAGGGCCAGTAAATGTCGACCATTGTGCCGATATGAAATGTTCTTTTGCGTTTGTTCAGAATGACCTCAACTGATGCTCCCTGATTGTAGCGAGGAGCTGGCACCTGCCTGTATCACGTTC
>Ga0180438_10010799_pt1 | contig 11146 bp, 9 predicted proteins | sample SS_ome_12_FD_132455 | JGI IMG/M metagenome (GOLD analysis project Ga0180438, IMG submission 132455) | Hypersaline lake sediment archaeal communities from the Salton Sea, California, USA - SS_3_D_2 metaG | ecosystem: Environmental > Aquatic > Non-marine Saline and Alkaline > Hypersaline >...
CCTATTTCACATTTGCTCACGGCGAGTGTGATGGCTATTCCAGCTACCATTATGATGGCAAAGATATTATTGCCTGAAGAGGCAAAAGAACATGCAACACAACATGCACAGATCGAAATGAAATCAGAGGCAAATAATATTTTTGATGCATTAGCTGCAGGCACTTCAGATGGCTTATGGCTTGCCCTGAATGTTGGCGCCATGCTGATTTCGTTTGTGGCATTAATCGGATTAGTTGATGCAGTGTGTGGGTTTGGTGGACAAAAAGTGAATCAACTGCTTGTGCTTTTGGGCATTGATATGCAATTGCCACTTGTGAGTTTGAAAAGCATTTTTGGTGTGCTCTTTCGTCCGTTCGCATGGTTGCTCGGCTTCACCGGAAGTGTTGCAGCTGATGTTGGCCAATTAATTGGTATGAAAGTTGTGGCAAACGAAATGATCGCCTATGGTGCTATGATGCAGATGGGCTTGCCTGGCCGTGTGGTAGAAGTGGTAACCTACGCGCTTTGTGGTTTTTCTAATTTTTCATGCATTGGCATTCAGGTTGGCGGCATTGGTGCATTGGTACCAGAAAAACGTGCGTGGCTTACCGAATTGGGGCTCTATGCTGTATGTGGTGCAGCGTTGGCTAACCTTCTTTCAGCAATGATAGCAAATATACTCATTTAAATAATTTTTCGCGTTGCGAACTATATCAAAAGGCAGCCCTATACCAGTGGCTGCCTTTTTTTTATTCTACTAATCCTAAGCAACGTAATAATGCTACGGTTTGCATAGGGCATTGCTCAAAAATATTCAAACCAACTTCTGTGGTATTTAAGGTGCTTTCTGCGTGATGCTCCATGCTTAGTGCAACCATATCGACTTTATCCTCAACTGTTTCTAATTTGTTATCAAGGTAATAATAGGCATACCCAAAGCCAGCAATAAGCACACTTGTACCGATAAACGTACAGATATTGAGTGCGGTATGTACTTTTGATTTTTGTGGTCTGATAACAATGTGTGCGTCTTCTGGGGCATATGTCTGTTCTTCGGTCACGGGCAAGAGTAATTGTTCTTTTTGCTGTTTTGATAGAGTGCCGCGGCAACATGCCATAACTGGAGCTGACCATAATGCAACAGATAGGAGCAATATGAAGTGATATCTCATAGCGAACCTTTCACTTTTTTCTTGTTTGGTATACGCTTTTGTGCATGTGCTCTTAACTGTATAGATACTATTGCAATCTGCAAGTTTTGTTTTAAAAAAAAGACACCATTGTGTTTAAGAAGGTACGTGTAATGAGTAAGTATATTATTGTGTTTGGTGGGGTGATATCAGGCGTTGGAAAGGGGGTAACCACTGCGTCGCTCGGCAAAATATTTAAAGAATATGGCTTTAATACCACACTGGTTAAAATTGATCCATATCTTAATTTTGATGCTGGCACCTTACGCCCAACTGAGCATGGTGAAGTATGGGTCACCGAAGATGGGGGAGAAATTGACCAAGATCTTGGCACCTATGAGCGCTTTTTGAATGAAGATATACCCAAAAAAAATAATATCACGTCTGGCCAAGTCTATAAAACGATTATAGAAAATGAGCGTGCTGGCCATTATTTGGGCAAAACAGTGCAATTTATTCCGCATATTCCCGATGAGATTGTCCGTCGTATCAAGCAAGCGGGCAATGGCTATGATGTGACCATTGTCGAAATTGGTGGTACAGTTGGTGACTATGAAAATATTCCCTTTTTATTTGCAGCAAAAGGATTACAAGAAGAGCTTGGCAATCAAGAAGTGGCATACATGCTGGTGAGTTATTTGCCGGTGCCATGTCATATGCCGGAAATGAAAACAAAACCAACGCAACAAGCAATACGCCTCTTGCGTCAAGAAGGCATTGTGCCTGATATCATTGTCTGTCGTACGGCGCATGCTATAGATGATGAGCGTAAAGAAAAAATTGAACGTTATGCGCATATGCCATCGGATCATATTATTGCAGCACCTGATGTGCCAACGATTTATCAAGTGCCGCTGGAGCTGCAAGAGCAGGGCTTGGGTGAAAAGCTGCTCAAACGCTTGCAATTAACACCAAAAAAAGAGCCACAATGGCAGAACTGGCAGCAACAAGTGCATGTGCTCAAAGAGAAAAAAGAAAAGATTACCATTGGTCTTGTGGGCAAATACATTGATTCAGGCATGTATCAACTGCACGATAGCTATGTAAGCATTGAGCAAGCCTGTTTGCATGCAGCTGTGACACAGGGCAAGTCGGTGGATATTGTCTGGCTTGATGCACAATCATTTGAGCACACCGCAGCAGCTAACCCAGCATTAGCATCACTTGATGGCATTATTGTGCCGGGTGGCTTTGGCGCAAGTGGTATTGATGGCAAGATTGCCGCGATCACGTATGCACGCACACACAATATTCCCTTCTTGGGCTTATGTTACGGCATGCAGCTCGCAGTGGTTGAATATGCACGCAATGTAGCGGGCATGCATGATGCACACACCACCGAAGTGGCCCAAGATACACCGTATCCTGTCATTGACTTGTTGCCAATGCAAAAAGCATTGCTTGCTAATAGCAATCTTGGTGGCACTATGCGCTTGGGTGCCTATAGTGCGCATCTTAAAACCGGCACACGTGTTGCTGGGTGGTATGCAGCAAGTGACCGTGTGATGCACGATCCAAAGAGCAAAGCGTTAGTAGTGTATGAACGGCATCGCCATCGTTATGAAGTAAATCCAGCATATGTTGGCCAATTAGAACAAGCAGGTCTTGTGTTTTCTGGTTATCATGAACGTGCTGATGGTACGCGACTTATGGAATATATTGAATTGCCGGAGCATCCGTTTTTTGTGGCCACGCAAGCGCATCCTGAATTCAAAAGTCGTTTTGGCAATCCCAATCCACTTTTTGTGCAGTTTGCTCATGCATGTGTTGCCTATAGGCAGGAGGCGAGCAACGTGCAACGTGCAGATGGTATGGTGAAACCAATGCGATGCAGCGCTGATCAACTAGGTTTTTGACTGTCTATGGTATGGCGCATATCATGCAGATAGTCCACCGTGCCGTTGTGTATGATAGTCAGACCAGCGGCCGCATATTCTAACGCTTTTGTCGGTCGTGCCGTCTTATTAATAATGTGGTTATCTCGAAAGAGAAGGCCATAATCAGCAGCTGCAAGATAGGATGGCAATTGTTCTGGTGTCACACGCAAGAGGCGGTAGCGATGTGGCGGAATGTCCTGTGCGCTCAGCTCCTGCGCAAAAGGAGTAATGTCAGTAGTGAGCAATAACAAACATGCATCTGCATTCTGAGCTGCTTGTTGTTTGAAATAGGCGATAGTTTCTTTTGGGCATTGCCATGGTTTATGTGATCCGCTATAGCAATAGACCGTGGCATTTGCTCCAATGTTGCATGCTGCGCGTATGCGTTGGCGATGTGCTGCGCGTGCTGTTTTTTGCATGGCAGCAGGAAGATCATGCTCTGCAAGCGTTGTGCGGGTGGCCGGAGTGCCAAATGTGTCTATAAGATGTGCTTTGAGCGCTGGACTTACCGCTTCGATGATGACGTCTGGAGCATTGGTGCTATATACCTGTTTTTCTAAGGCGCGTAATTGTTTTGTGCGCAGTAATCGCATGATGGGATTGCTCTTTTGATGAGTAAAGGCATATTCTTCTGTTGCTAATCCACGCGCTTGTATGATGAGCTTTTGGCATGCTGTTGTGCGTGCATGTAATGCAATGTATCCGGCAAATGGACCACGTGCAATCAGCTCATAGTGCGTATGTTTTGCTAAAAATGAACGTAGTTGTTGGATCTGTTGTTGCAGCTGCCACATGCCTAGATAGAACGTGCGCTTGAATGCAATGAGCGGGATCTCTTCGAGCATGGCTGGCGCTGAATCGATGCTTTGCTCGAAGCTCACGATATATGCGTTGTGTCGTACGCTCTTTTGCAGCCATTGTTTGCATGGGGTGAGCACTTGGCTTTCAAACACAGCATTGTAGATACTATCATAGATAACGATAATGCGAGTGGTGTCGTGCATGAGGCGACTCCTTTTTTATGTTGTAGTGGTTGCTTCTTATCGTACATTAGCGTACGCTAACTGCACAGGTAATCAAGAATAAACACATACAAAAGGGATATACTATGATTGGTAAAAAAGCACCAAACTTTAATTGTAAAGCAGTATTGCAAGGTGAGGTGAAAGAGCTTTGCTTGGATACATTGGGTGATTGCTACAAGGTGTTATTTTTTTATCCACAAGATTTTACCTTCGTCTGCCCAACAGAGTTGCATGCATTTCAAGAAAAACTTGAGGAATTCACTAAGCGTAATGTTGCTGTGATAGGCTGCTCAGTGGATGATGTGACTACCCATGCAAAATGGCTTGAAACGCCAAAGGAAAAGGGTGGTATTGCAGGTGTTTGTTATCCATTGCTTTCAGACGAAAGCAAGCAAATGTGCCGTGCATATGGCGTGCTTGATGAAGATGCTGGTGTGGCATTTCGCGGTCTATTTTTATTAGATAAAAACAATGTAGTGCAGAGCATGGTGATTAATAATATGAGCCTTGGACGCAACATTGATGAAGTGCTGCGTTTGGTTGATGCATTACAATTTGTTGAAGCACACGGCCAAGTATGTCCTGCAAATTGGCAACCAGGACAAGAAGCAATGGATGCTACGACCCAAGGCGTATGTGCATTTTTTGCTCGCTCAAAATAGCTTAATATACTGGGTATGCGGTGCTCGCTTGTCTGAGCACTGCATACGCTTGTTCTTCTTTATTATAATCATGATCAGCATAAATGAGCTGTTGTAGGTAACTGAGTTGTTCTATGAGTCGCTCGATGGTCTCTTGTTTGTTAGTAAGATGCAATACCGATATCCATCTGAGTGATGCAAGCGTGCGCTCGAGATCATCCATAAAATTAAGCAGTGGAAACTGTGCATAGCGCCGTTGCACATAGCATGCAGGGCGCCCTTGACGAAGATCACACCAAATAGTGATGTCCCACTTTTGACGACATTGATTATGCAACGAAGCGATTGCACTTTTAATATGTGTGCGTAACTGTTGCTCATCATGATATGACCATCCACCCTGTGCATAGGTAGCGTAATGGGTGAGAAGGTTGCATTCGTTTGCAAAACGAGCAGCAGACGTATGTACGGTGTAATCAGCGCTGACACAGGCTAATCCATACATGCCGCCAATGGCACATATGGTGGCTGCACCAAGCAGCAGATCTTCTGTCGTGTCTGCTTTTGCTGGTTGAGCAATAAAAAGTGCCGTTAAACAGAGAAAAAGTTTTGATGTGGGCATTGCATACCTTTGTGTTTGTTATGATTTTGGCTTGTGTCGTGCATGTTCGTTCACTGCAGAGCGCAATGGTGTGCCGTTTTGTTCATCTTTAGGCGCGTGCTGCGCTTCTTGTTGCTGACGAAGTAATTCATTTTGTTCGCGTAAATAGGTATTTTGCTTATCAAGCAAGCGCTGCAGTGTTTGTTGTTGCTTCTCTTGTTCATAGAGTGTGCATTCAGCTTGATAGGGATCAAGGGTGATAATAATTCTATGCAGGTCTTGTAGTTGATAGAGCAATGCACGCATATCGTTGCTTATTGGCGGATAGAGGCAGATTGGCGGTGTCAAATAGTGTTCTATTTGATGGATGTGCTCTTCAAGTTGTTTTTTATAGCGGCGATAAGGATAGCATCTATAGGCAAGTTCTGGTTGAAACAGACGTGTGAACCATGTGCGCTGTTGTGCTAGGTATCCTTCATGTTGCATAAGCACTTCATCTTTGATTGCCTGCTTGAGCGCTCGCTGTGGCAGGTCTTGCTCAAGGATATGCAGTTCCTGCTGATACATATATTTCAGATGGTGATAGTGTTCGATGGCCTTATTGCGTCGCGTTTCAGGGTTGGGTTTATGTAGGCAGCCGGGCAAAAGTGCTCCTAGTAAGAGCAAGAACATAAGTATCATATAAAAAGCCTTGTGTCTGGGGTTATTTCGTGTTTTTTAGCTTTTCAATTGTAGCATAGGCCTTCAGGAGCGGCAAGCGGTAGGCCCAAGGCATAAAAAAGGGCCGATCAGTGACCGGCCCTTTTTGTTTACGATTATTTAAGGCTAAGCAGCAAAAAACTTATTAATGTTTTCAGCACCTTTTTTCTTTGGATCCAAGAAGAAGGCAATAAGCTCCTTCAAGCTCTCTCTATCAAGATTAAGTGTTAAGTAGCTTGTTGCAAGAATGCTTGCTGTAGCGACAATGCTTTTGAAATTGGTATGAATGGTACCAATAAGGCCTGATCCAGGTTGTTTTTCGCGGAACTGCACTTTGAATTCGCCATTATCGCTTTTAAGTTTTACTGAATCGTCTTGTGGTGGGGTACCAAAAAGGCCGTCGTAATAGAGATGGCTGAGATTTTCAAGAACATTTTTTCCTTCTTTTAATTCTTGAAAATTGTAGCGCTTAAGTGTCTCTTTTCTGTTGAGGTATTCCCATGTGCCGGGAGCGAGTGCCGCTACCAGTAATGCAAACCATTTTTGTTTTGTGGTAACTTGATCGAACAATGCATGTGATGATGGTACCATCATGGTGCTCAACAAGAGTGCTAGTGTCATTTTTTTTATTGCCATACGCTGCATATCTGCTCCTTTATTGTAAGGCTATCTATGTGTTACTAAACAAGCAGACAGTATAGCTTATTTTGTTTAAAATGACCAAGTGAGATCAAAAGAAAATATTACCACCAATAGTAGGCAAATAACGTAATGAAAAAAGTAGCATATACCGGTATGCGCACCATTTTTAAGCCGCCTAGTTTATAGGCGATATTGGCAAGGGTTAATGCAATCAAAGTTGGGTAGCCAACAAACGTAATCACGCCGCCAGTCAGTTGAATCACATAATCAAGCCCAGCGGTGGAAAGGGGTATGCAGCTTATAAGCGTGATAATGAGCGCGGTAACAAACGATACACGATGATTAAGTATCGTTTGCTGCACATATTCAGCAATAACGGCTGATAATGCAACTGAGGTTGAAAGGCAGGCCATGAGCACAGCTGTTGCAATCACCAATGCGCCATGATTGCCAAGCACGCGTAATGATATTTCGCGAAACAATTCACCAGCATTACTATCTGCAAGACCATGGCCATAATAGGCACCAAGCATGCTCATGCCAAGATAGACAATGCCAAGAAGGCCAATGCCGATAAGGCCACCTTTAATGCCAATGATGGCAAGTTCATTTTCAGTTTTGTTTTTATTGTGCGCATATGAACGTAGAATGGTCAGGATGATAGCTGAAAAGAAAATAGTACCCAACAGATCGAGTGTTTCATAGCCACGCATCACATTTGATAGAAAGATTGTTGCTGCCGGTTCATTGTTTTCTATTATAGTATGCGCGCATATAAAGCCTTTGGTGATGATAATGGCAAGTGAGCTCAAAAGAAGCGGGCTCACTACGTAGCCAAGAATATCAACGATTTTGCTTTCACGATAAGCAAGAAGGAACGTGATGCCCAAAAAAAGCAGTGCAAACAAGAAAGAAGACATATATCCATATGCACTAAAGAGTCTGCCGGGTAAGAAGGGGGTCATCATAGTGTGTGAAAGCGTGATAATGCGAGGCATAGCAATCATTGGCCCAATAGTGAGCATGCATATGAAGATCATTAGTTGGCTCGTGCGTTTTCCTAAGCGGCCAAAGAAAGCTTGATAGTCACCATTAAAAAGAATCATTGCAACAATGCCAAGTAGCGGTAAACAAATAGCGGTAAGCAGAAAACCTGCCATGCCAATGGTTACTTGTGAGCCAGAAAGCATTCCTACAGCGAGTGGATACATCAAGTTCCCAGCGCCAAAGAGCATAGAAAAAATAGCAAGGCCAAGGGCAACAACATCTGATTGCAAGATTTTTTTCATGATGAATACGTGCTCCGATAGATAATGTGGGAAAGAGTGTTTCGTGCAACTAGTATAGCGAAATGCTCAAAAATGGCTAGATGGTTTCCTCCTGGCAAAATAGTTGGTAGGTTGGAGCAATACCGCTATGCATGTATTAAGGAGTTATATGAAGTATATTCGTTGGTTTGGCCAGCAAGGTTCATCGGATGTTTCGTTAGTCGGTGGCAAAAACGCGTCGCTGGGGCGTATGATTGGTGCATTAAAAGAGCAGGGTGTTCGTGTGCCTGATGGCTTTGCGATCACTGTTGATGCCTATTGGCAGGTCCTTGATGAAAACGATATACGTGCACATATAACGGCATTATTAGCATCAATAAAGGCCGATGATGTTGCAACATTGCAAAAGGCAGGTGCAGCCATTCGTGCGGCAATAGAGGCAGCGACCCTGCCAGACGCATTACAAGAACAGATTGTGCATGCATATGATGCATTGTCTGAACAGTATGGCCAACCAGCCCTTTCAGTGGCCGTGCGTTCTTCAGCGACCGCAGAAGATTTGCCTTCGGCATCATTTGCGGGCCAACAAGAGAGTTATTTGCATATTAAAGGGCATGCAGCATTACTTTCGACGGTTAAAAAATGTATGGCATCGCTTTTTACCGATCGCGCTATGAGCTATCGCATGCAAAAAGGCTTTGATCATATGAAAGTGGGCCTTTCTGTTGGTGTGCAAAAAATGGTCAATGCAGGCAATGCTGCATCAGGTGTGGCATTTTCGCTTGATACCGATAGCGGTTTTGCTGATGTAGTGATGATAAATGGCACATGGGGATTAGCTGAAGCATTGGTCAAAGGAAGTGTGATTCCTGATGAGTATCTGGTATTTAAACCACTGCTCAAAAAGGGCTATCAGCCAATTATCAAAAAAATGTTAGGCAAAAAAACAACAAAGTTGGCATATGATGCGCGGGCAGAGAAGGTGGGTATTACTGCAGTTGCAGAGCATAAACAAGATGCTTTTTGCCTTGATGATGAACAGATACTGGCATTGGCACGTGCCGTTTGCGTGATTGAAGACTATTATTCTGCACAAGAAGGGCGATGGGCGCCACAAGATGTGGAATGGGCAATTGATGCTGATGATCGCCAGTTATATATTGTGCAATCGCGACCAGAAACGGTCTTTGCGCAACAAGCTCCTGCTACTCGATATGCTACCTATAGCTTAGATACTGATAAGGAGCTAAAGCCGCTTGTGCAGGGCATGAGTATTGGCCAACAGATTGTGAGTGGAAACGCACGTGTTATTGCTTCAATACAAGAAATGCAGGAGGTACAGGGTGGTGATATCATTGTTACGCAGATGACCGATCCCGATTGGGTGCCAGTGATGAAGAAAGCAGCAGGTATTATCACTAATCAAGGCGGGCGTACGTGCCATGCTGCTATTGTCTGTAGAGAATTAGGTATACCTGCTTTAGTGGGAACAACTAATGCCACCGAGCTTATCAAAGACGGGCAAACTATTACGCTTGATTGCGCTCGAGGGCAGGTGGGTGCGGTATATGCAGGAGATATACCATTTAAAAAAACTGATATTGATACAGCTCATCTTGCAAAGCCGCCCGTTGAGCTATTGGTCAAGTGTGCGGATCCTTCAAGAGCGTTTAGCCTTTCTCGCTTGCCAGTGGATGGAGTAGGATTAGCGCGCTTGGAATTTATCTTGAGCAACAATATTGGTGTGCATCCGCTTGCCTTATGCTTTCCTGAACGTATTGAAGATGCAATAGTGCGTAAAGAAATAGAATGTAAAGCTGCACCCTATGGCAGTCTTGAAGATTTTTTTGTCCAACGATTGGCGCAATCTATTGGTATGATTGCAGCGGCATTTTATCCGCGCAAAGTGATTGTGCGTTGTTCAGATTTTAAAACAAATGAATATCGCAACTTGTTGGGTGGTTCCTATTTTGAGCAGCATGAAGAAAATCCTATGCTTGGATGGCGAGGTGCTTCACGCTATTATGATGCTCGCTTTATAGAAGCTTTTGCGCTTGAATGTGCAGCATTACGTGCAGTGCGAGAAACCTTGGGCTTTGCGAATGTGCAGGTAATGGTACCATTTGTACGTACGCTAGATGAAGCGCAAAAGGTATGTGAAGTATTAAAACAACATGGCCTTGAGCGGGGCAAGCAGGATCTGCGCCTATTAATGATGTGCGAAGTGCCATCAAATGTGCTGCTTATAGAGCCCTTTAGTGCTTTTTTTGATGGTTTTTCCATAGGGTCAAACGATCTGACACAGTGCATGTTAGGTATTGATCGCGATCAAGAGCGCTTAGCCTATCTTTTTGATGAAAATGATCCAGCGATGCGCATGGCCTACCAAATGGCCATAGAAGGTGCACATGCAAAGGGTCGACAGATAGGCATTTGCGGCCAGGGGCCATCAGATGAGCCAGATTTGGCCCATTTTTTGATTGCCACAGGGATAGATAGTATTTCTCTGAGCGCTGATGCAATTATTCCTTTTTTGCTAAATAACTAAACCTCTTATTTACAAATAAAATATATCTGTCATAATAAGTATTATTAACATATAACAATTTAGGGGTTACATATGTTTATAGCACTATTAATAAGCATGATGGCATGCTCTATGGTATCAGCGTCAGATAGTTTTTTGCAGTTTGAGTTGGATGGTATAAACGCGCATTCTTGTTCGGATGACTCATCATCACTTCCAGATGGTGAGCTGGTTGGATTCGTAAAGCGATCTGATGAAAGCAGCTCTAGCCAAAGTGCAGAGCAGATGTTGGCAAGTAGTTCAGGCATGCGCAGATCTGAAGCGCATTCTAATCTTGCGCACTATTTAGCTTCGTTTTCTGGGCATGGGATGCAAAGATCGGTTGCAATGGACAATCTAGCACAGTATGATGTTTCTGAAAATAGTTCTAATGAACAGTTTGAGCAGATGCCAGCAAATAGTTATTTTGATGGGTGTATGTTCAAATTTGATGATCATGAGGAATTGTCGCCTGCTAATTCTCTTAGAGGAGCGGCTGCAAGCAGCTCAGGTATGCGAAAGTCTGTTGCTGTATATAACTTAAAAGACTATGCACCTGTGCAGCAGCAATCATTCAAGGGTTCTATCCCCTGTGAAGTGAACACTCAGATTAAGCCGGTGCATTTGCTTTTTGTTACCAACCTTCTATCGTTGCA
>Ga0180438_10010800_pt1 | contig 11145 bp, 9 predicted proteins | sample SS_ome_12_FD_132455 | JGI IMG/M metagenome (GOLD analysis project Ga0180438, IMG submission 132455) | Hypersaline lake sediment archaeal communities from the Salton Sea, California, USA - SS_3_D_2 metaG | ecosystem: Environmental > Aquatic > Non-marine Saline and Alkaline > Hypersaline >...
ACATCCCAGGCACAGACACGAGACCTTCACGCTGCTGCGACCGAATCGACGGTATTCCATATCGAGCCCTCCAGGGTGCTATGTGGCGTGGTCGGATGGCCGCCATCGGCTCCCCGCCGCCACGGCCCGAAGCCACAGCCGCGATTCTACGGCCCGCCACCCGGGTGGCAACCGCTCGGTCCGGCAGGGGCCAACCGTTGTGGTATGATGATGTAGTCGAGCAGCGGGCACCTGTCCGCACGAGATCGGTTATGGCAACGTCGCGCGATCGCTACCTCCTGGCCGACGACAAGGACCTGCTGGCCGAGTGTCAGGTGCATTTCTATCGCGCCAGCGGCCCGGGCGGGCAGAAACGCAACAAAACCAGTTCGGCCGTCAGGCTGCGACACGATCCGACCGGCTTGACCGTTGTCGCCACTGAAAGTCGAAGCCAGCACGAGAACCGTGCGCGCGCCCTGCGGCGCTTGAGGATGGCGATGGCTCTGCAACTCCGCCAGACGCCGGGGCGACAAGCCCCGCCACCCGAACTGACCGAACTCGGCGGCGCCCGGCAGTGGCTCGTTCTTAACGGGCGCAACCCGCGCTACCCGTTGGCCGTCGCCGCGGTGCTCGATGCCCTGGCCGACAGCGGCGGCGGCGTCTCGCAGGCGGCCGAGACGCTCGGTGTATCCACCTCCAGGCTGGTGGACTTCCTGCGCGGCAACCCGAAAGTCTGGACGCAAGCCAACAGGATACGCACGGAAGGTGGCCACTCTCCCCTCCGGTGAGCATGGCATCTGTGCCCAAGCAAACGAATCGACGGCATTCCGCCGCAGCCACCGCGTCTGCAACCGCTTGGCTCGGGGCGCCGGGTCGCGGTCTCTGCCAGCGTCCTTCCAACGGTAGGCTTGCGGCCCGTTTGGCTCGTCGTTAGATTACTGGCTGTCGCTTTCGACGGTTCTGTCTTTTGAACAGGGAGGTGCCGGCATGTCCTGTCGACTGTGTACCTACGCAGGGGTAGTCGTTCCCGCGTTGAGCCTTCTGCTGTATGGTTGCGGGGGTTCTTCCAAGGCAAAGACCATCGTGCAGGTTCGGTACCAGCTGGCTCCCAGCAAGACGCTGCCTGCCGGCATGAAGACTCTGGCCGTCCTGCCGGCCGAGACTACCCAGGAGGCCGACGCCAAGTGGTCGAACCTCGCGTCGAATATGGTCTATGGCCTGCTGACCGAGGCCAACGAAAAGTTCGACCAGGGCCTGAGGTTTACCGAGCGCACGGACGTGAAGAAGGTGTTCGACGAGAAAGACCTGACGCTGTCCGGTATCGCCGACGGATCGATGGCCACCGCCGCCGCCAAGCTGTTGGCGGCCGAGGGACTTGTCTGTAGCAAGATCGCCGTGCGCATCGAGACACACAAGGGCAAGGCCAAGACCCTCAAGCTCGGCGGACTTCATGGGTTCCACGGAATGCCGGATGTGCGATCGGAAGAGGCTGAGAAGGTCAAGCGTAACATCATGGTTCAGTGCACCTTCAAGCTGATCGACGCAGCCACGGGGCGAGCCTGGACCACCTACGTGGGTGACACGCTCAGCCGGGAGGACGAAGGCAAGCCCAGCGCGTTCTATGGATCCGACAAGAGCGAGGCCGACTTGACCCCAACCGACCAGATCGTCGGGCAGCTCGTCGAACAGGAAGTCCGACGGTTCGTCGGTCAGCTCGTGCCCTGCCAGATGACCGTCGACGTGCCGCTGAAGTCCAGTTCGTCGGAGGCCTGTGCGCTCGGCGTGAAGCTGGTGGCTGCGGGCGAGTACGAGTCGGCTTTGGCGTCTTTTCAGCAGGCGATCCAGGAGGACCCCAAGGATCATCGTGCGGCCTTCGGTGCGGGCGTCGTTTGTGAGAAGATGGGCAAGTACGACGAGGCGCTGACGCACTACAAACAAGCCTTGTTGATCGATCCTGACGACCAGTACATCAACGCCAAGAAGCGGGTGGAAGGGTACAAAGACCGTATCTGGCAAGGCTGAACCCCGTGACGGGGTTTGCCTGGCCGAGGTTGCAGATCGTCCGCACAGTCGCTGGCGCACTCGACTGCCGCGGAAATGGAAAGGAGATCATGCAATGTTTCACGCGCGCAGAGTTATGGGTCTGGCTGTTGTGGCGGCGTTCGCATTGCCGGTGACTGCTCGGGCACAGGCCGAAGTAACCGAAGCTCAGAACAAATTGCTGGCCAAACGCGCTGCCGAGGCCGACGCCTACCGGAAGTTGGCCGAAGCCGTACGGGGCCTCCAGATCAACTCGAGCACCTACGTTCGCGACTTCGTGGCCGAGTCGGACGAGATCCGCACGGCCGTCGATGCCATGATTCGCGGCGTGCGGCTGGGCGAGCCGACCTGGTACGAGGACGGCTCGTGCGAGGTGCCGGCTGAGGTGACGGTTGCGCAAGTGATCACCACGCTGCGGGAGGTGCACACGCGCCACTACAAGGGCGATGCCATCAAAGGCACCGACTTTGAGAACATGCGGCAGACCATCAAGAAGGACATCATCAAGGCGGTCGGCATGGGCGCCCCCCGTCCGGACCTGCCACCCGACCTGCCCGAAGGCGTGGCCGAGCAGCTTGGCGGACCGCCCGTCCCGCCGCGTCCGCCCATTCCGGACTTGTGGATCAAGCTTGGCCCCCAGGCAAGGTTGATGGCGCTGCGTGCCGCCCGCGTGGACGCGATGCGCCGCCTGGTAGAACGGATCATGGGCCTGCGCATCACCTCCGATACGCTCGTGAGGGATTTCGTCGCCGAGTCGGACACGATTCGCACCGAGGCACAGGGGTATCTCGTCGGGGCGACCGAGGTGCGCAGCTACCTGCATCACGACGAGCCCATCGCCGAAGTGACCATGATGGTGCCTGTCGAGTCGGTCATCACCACCGTCAAGCAGCTTTACACCCGGCATTACAAGGGTGATCGAGTCAAGGGTGTGGACTTCGAACAGGTCATCCGCAAGTCGATCACGCGCGACTTCGAAGCTACCGGCATGGGCGTGGCCCCGCCGCAGTATATGCAGCGATACGAGGAGATCGCCGAGGTGCAACTGCCCGACTGGTCAGCCCAGGTGATTCGAGCCACCGGCGAAGGGACCGACCCGGCTTTCGAGACGGCCCAGGGACGCCTCAAGGCCGCTCGGGCGGCCGAGCTCGATGCCAAACGCGGGCTCGCCGAGCAGGTCTACGGACTTCAGGTGGACAGCCAGACCACCGTCAGAGATTTCGTCACCGAGCATGACCGTATCAGCACGCAGGTCGATGCAGTGCTGATCGGCTCCTACATCGAGGACACCGAGTTCGGCGAGAGCGTGGCCCGCGTGACCGTGGCGCTGCCGGCCGCCCAGGTCTGGAGCATCGTCTACAAGGAAATGCAAATTCGTATCCGTTAGTGGCGGCGGGCCGGTCAACGGTCGACCCGTTGCACAGGGAGGTCACCCGATGATTCGACGCATAGTGAGTGTGCTGTTGTCTGTGGCGTTGCCCTTTGCCCTGGCCGGGCTGACGGTCGGCTGTGAGGAGGACGACGTCAAGGTCGTCAGGCAGAGGGAGACGGTCCACGAGTCGCAGCCGGAGCCGGTGGCTCCGGGTGAACCGATCGTCGAGTAGCAGGCATGTGGCCCGCGGGAGGCAAAGCCCGGGCCGCGTCGCTTGGGAGGAAAGCCATGCTCGTTCAGCTCGCTGTGGGCTGCGCTCTTTTGGTGGCCGCGCCGCCGGCGCAGGCGGACAACATCCGCACCGTAACGGTCAAGAACGTGGAGGGACTCGACTGCGACGACTCGGTCAAGCGCGCCCTGCGCCAGGCGATTGAAGAGGCCGGCAAGGTCGACGTGTTCTCCAAGAGCGAGACTGAGAACTTCCAACTCATGAAGGACACCGTTCTGGCCCGCGCCGTCGGCAAGGTGACCGACTACAAGGTGCTGTCCAAGCAGGAGGGCGTGGGGGGGACCTGTGTGGTCAGCCTGGAGGCCAAGGTCAGCAAGGAACTGCTCGACGCCACATGGGGCGAGGTGGAGATCCTGCTTCAGCAGATGGGCCGGCCGAAGATCATGGTGTTCTTCGCCGAACGCATCTTCGACCTGAAGACCCCGGAGGGACGGCGGAAGGGCATCCTCGATACTGACAGTCAGTTCCAGGTCATGATCGAGCAGAAGCTCGCCGACGTCGGCTTCGAGCTGGTGGCCAAGGAGCAGGTTGAAGCCATCAAGCAGACCAAGGCTGCCGAGGCCGCCGCCAACGACGACGTGGGTGTGATGCAGGCCATCGCCGCCGACTATGGTGCGCATCTGTTCATCGCTGGCAAGGCCAACACCACCGGCCCGCAGGACAAGGAGGCGTTCGGCACCATGCTGCACATGTGGGAGACGGACGTGACGCTGCGAGCCTACTGGACCGAGACGGCGGGACTGCTGTTTGCCGCGGGCACGCCCGAGGGGTGGCGGCGTGGCGGCTCGCGGGTGGATGGGCGACCGGGCGCCAAGCAGGCGCTTCAGAACACGGCCAAGAACATGGCCGAGCTCTGCGTCGAAAAGCTTCTGGAAACCTGGACGCGTCAGGCCGTCGGCGGCGGTGAGATCGTGCTCGAAGTCCACAACTGCGAGTTCAAACAGGCGCTGGCGGTACAGAAGCGGCTCGAGAAGATCGAGGACGTTCAAGAGGTGCGGCGCGACTTCAAAAAGCCCCTGGCCAAGCTCCGTATCAAGGCCAAGATCTCGGCCGAAAAGCTCGTCGAGTTGGTGGCCGAGATGGAGTTTGAAGACTTCGCGCTGGAGATCGAGGACCAGAGGCTCAACACCATCACCTGCAAGATCAAGGCACCGTAGGACGAACGGGGCAACCGATTGCCCGCACGCTGCCGGGCCTCGCCTGCAACGCGGGGGCCGGCAGTGCCGCGCGCTGACAACTCCGTGGCGCGGTGCTTGCCGACGCGCGCCGTACGCGGTAAGGTGCTGCCGACAAAGCACAATTCCGTTTGCAGGATGGTAGGTCCGGATGGAGCTGTGCGCAGGCTGTTTGCAGGAGAGTCGTTGAGATGTCCAAACCCGTGGCAGGCGCCCAACTCTACACCGTTCGCGAGTTCTGCAAGACCATGCCCGACGTGGCCGCTTCGCTGAAGAAAGTGGCTGACATCGGATACACGGCCATCCAGATCTCCGGCTTCGGTCCGGTCGACCCCAAAGACGTAGCCAAGGCCGTCAACGACAATGGCTTGACCGTCGCGTCGACCCACACCGGCTGGAACCGGTTTCTGGAAGACCTCGACGGCGTCATTGCCGAGCACAGGCTGCTTGCGTGCGTGCACCTGGCGATCGGCGGCTTGCCGCGCGACTACCACACGCCCGACGGCATTGGGCGATTCGGCGATGAACTGGCACCGATCGCCGAGCGGCTGGGCAAAGAGGGCATGGATTTCTCCTATCACAACCACAACCACGAACTGGTTCGCTTCGGCGGTAAGACCTGGCTGGACATGCTCTACGAGCAAATCGGGCCGGAACTGCTCAAGGCCGAGATCGACACCTACTGGATTCAGGCCGGCGGCGCCGACCCGGCCGCGTGGATCCGCAAGTGTGCTGGACGCATGCCGCTGCTGCACGTGAAGGACATGGCGATCTCACCCGAGCGCGAGCAGCGCTTCGCCGAGATCGGTGAGGGCAACCTGAACTGGCCGGCGATCCTTGAAGCGGCCGAACAGGCCGACGTCGAGTTCTGCCTCGTCGAGCAGGACCGCTGTTACGAGCGAGATCCGTTCGAGTCGCTGGCGATAAGCTACCGCAACCTCAGAGCCATGGGCGTGCGTTAACCGCCGTGAGACGTCGCTCGTGCGTGCGGATACTGCTCTGAGTTCGAGACGGCGCTAGTACAAAAGGACCAAGCCGATGGATCAGGATCGCATCCGGACCTGGCCCAAGACTCGCACCCACTGGCAGTACAAAAGCAAGCCGGTGCTGCTTCTGGGCGGATCGGACGAGGACAATCTGTTCAACCACCCCCATCTTTGGGTCAACCTCGATACGCTCAAGCAGATCGGCGGCAACTACGTCCGTATGACTCTTTCCAGTCGCGATCCGGGCAACGTCTGGCCCTACGAAAAGGTCGCTGGCAAGTATGACCTCAACCAGTTCAACGCCGAATGGTGGGACCGCCTGCGACAGTGCATTGAGCTGGCTTTCCAGCGCGAGATCATCGTACAGATCGAATGCTGGGCGACGTTCGATTTCTACCGTGACTGCTGGCTGGAAAACCCGTTCAACCCCGCGCTCAACAGCAATTACACCGCCGACAACACAAAGCTGGTACCCGAATGGCCGCACCACCCCGCTCGCCAGCCGCAGCCGTTCTTCCATTCCGTGCCCGAGCTGAGCAATGACATCGTGCTGCTGGACTACCAGAAAAAGTTCGTCCGCAACGTGCTCGAGGTGACCTTGCCGTTCGAGAACGTGCTCTACTGCTTGGACAACGAGACGGCCACCCCGCCGCAGTGGGCCTGGTATTGGGCTGGGTTCATCCGCAAGGAGGCAGCCGATCGCGGTACTCCCATCGAGTTGACCGAAATGTGGGACAGCCACGACATCACGCACGACCAGCACAAGGCGACGTTCGATCGGCCTGATCTGTTCAGCTTCGCCGACGTATCACAGAACAACTGGCAGGACGGGCGAACGCACTACGACAACCTGATGGCCGTTCGGCGCTACCTCTCCGAGCGCAAGGCCGGCCCGTGCCCGATGAATAACGTTAAGGTTTATGCCCGACTGCATGCCGGCGGCGAGGACTACGACGTCGGGCTCGACCGGTGGTGGCAAAACGTCTTTGCCGGGTGCGCCAGCACGCGGTTCCACCGTCCGCCCAGCGGGTCGGGGCTCGATCAGGCTTCCCAGCAGGCCATCCATGCTGCGCGGGTGCTGACCGACGCGTTCAACGTATTCGCCTGTCGTCCCAGGCCCGACCTGCTCGCAGAAGCCGAGCCCAATGAGATCTATTGCCTGGCCGAGCCTGCGGTCGCCTACGCGGTCTACTTCAGCAAGGGCGGCTCGGCTGCGGTCCGCACGACCGGTCGAAGGTCCTGGCGGGTGCGGTGGCTCGACCCGCGAACGGGCCAGTTCGGTCGTCCCGAAACCACCCAGGCCGACGGCGGCTTGGTCAGGCTGGCCGCGCCCGACGAGAGGCCTTGGACTGCACTTGTCGATCAGCGGTAAGACCGTCGCGTGAGGCAGCGGACCGCACAGCAAAGGTCAACAGCAAATGGATCAGGCTGACAAGATCATCGATCGCTTCGCCGACCAATCGATCCTTGTGGTGGGCGATCTGATGCTCGATCGGTACATCTGGGGCAACGTCGAGCAAATCAGCCCCGAGGCGCCGGTGCAAGTTCTGGCGGTCGATCGCGAAAGCGCGGTTCCCGGCGGGTCGGGCAATACGGCGCACAACATTGTGGCGCTTGGCGCGCGGGCGGCGGTCGTGGGGCTGATCGGCGACGACGAAGCCGGCGCTCAGCTTCGCGAGCGTCTGGCGGCCGATGGTGTCGAGTTGCACGCGCTTGCCAACGGCCGACCTACCACCGTCAAGACGCGGCTGGTGGCCCGCAATCAACAGCTCATGCGGATCGATCACGAGCAGACCTCCCCGCTGTCGGACGATACCGAGGGCAAGCTACTGGCCGTGGTCGATGGGTTGGCCGATCGGTTCGATGCGGTCATCGTATCCGACTACGCCAAGGGAGTGGTCACCCCCCAATTGATGCAGCACGTGGCTGCGCGCTTCAAGATTGCTGCGGTCGACCCCGTACCGGGCCATTTCGACCTGTATCACGACCTGACACTGCTGACGCCCAATCACGTCGAGGCCAGTCGGGCCGCCGGTATTCCCGAGCGCGACGAGGCCGACCTAGTCCGCATTGGCGCCGCTCTGGTCGAGCGAACCCAAAGCAATCTTCTCATCACCCGCGGCGAGAAGGGAATGGCCCTGTTCTCGGTCGGCGGTGAGCCCATTCTTGTAGGCACCGACGCACAGGAGGTGATCGACGTGGTCGGCGCGGGCGACACGGTGATTGCCGCAGCCACGCTGTCGATGGCAGCCGGTGCCGATCTGCTGCTGGCCGTGCGACTGGCCAATCTGGCCGCCGGTATCGTGGTGGCCAAGGTGGGTACTGCCGTGGCCACCCAAGACGAGCTGCGCAGCCGCCTTGCTGCCCTCAACGAGTGGGCCGCCTGATGCGCCGCGCGGTGTTTCTCGATCGCGACGGCACGATCACCGAAGAGGGCGACTGGTTCTCCAAGGCCCAGCCGCCCCGCGTCATTCGCGGTGCAGTCGAGGCGCTCAAGCGCCTTCGGGACGCCGGGTTTCTGCTTTTTGTGATAACCAACCAAAGCGGGGTCGCCCGCGGCTACTATACTGAAGCCGACGTCGAACGGTTCCACCAGCGCCTGCGCGACGAGTTCGCCCAAGCCGGCGTTGAGTTCACCGAGATCGTCTACTGCCCGCATGCCCCCGACGCCGGCTGCGACTGCCGCAAGCCCCACACGCGCTTCATTCGCGAGCTGGCTGACAAGTACGACGTCGAGCTGTCGCAGAGTTGGGTGATTGGCGATCAGACCAGTGATATCGCCATGGGCCAACTCAACGGCTGCAAAACGGTCCTCGTACAGACCGGGTTCGCCGGGCAAGATGAGAGAAGCCAGGCAGACCCCGACTTGGTGGTCTCAGATATTACGCAAGCCGTCTGCCTCGTGCTGGCAGCAGGCAGCGCATAGGGCAGGCTCCGCAGGCCGCGGGCTGGGGTCTGGCGGGGCGTTCGATCCATGGATGCGGAGCAACAGTCAGCCGGCTGGTCGGCGCTGGTTTGGGGCGTTTGACGATATCGTTCCTTGGCAGCGAATGTTACGTTCGATCACGAAGTGCGTCGCTTCGGCCCCGGTCGGGCCGTCTGGGCGCGGACGGCAGGCCTTGGACTCGGGCAGGAGTGGTGTTTCTGGCCTGCCGTTGGTTTTGCGCTTGACACATTCGGGTCGAAACGGTATCGGCGATGATGCACTGGCAAGCATCGCCGGCTTGTGAGCAGGGCGGTGAGACGCAGTGTGCAAGTCGCAGCCTCTCGTATGTCTTGCGGCATCGAGGTTGGGTGAAAGTCACTTCGGCTGCCAGTAAGCCCTGCTCCCAGGTCGCGCCGGTATGGGTGTCTGGCGGCGCGAGCGGTGCAGATGTCTGTGTGCCCAATCACGGGGCCGGCTGTATCGTGTGCAGTCTGGATGCAGCACGATTGGGCGGCCGTAACCGGAACTGAGAAGTCGAGCAAATGAGTCACGCGGGATCGCTGTGCCCGTCGCGGGCCGGATGCCGTGTGCGTCTAGGTTTTGCGCTCCATGGGTGGTGCCATCGGTCGCCCGGGCGCAGAGCGGGGTTGCATGTATGTCCAGGTTGACGTTCCTGTTACGGGGGTATCGCGGGCGTCGCGGTCGTCGAGCGCGTCGCTCTGGAAAAAGGAGAGCAGCGATGTCCAAATTTGCAAACATGTGGATGGGTTTGGCGGCGGCGCTTGTACTGGGACTGAGTCTGCCTTCGACGGCGACCGATTACTACGTCTCGCCAACCGGCAGCGACGCCAATGATGGGCTGACTGAACTGACGCCCTTTCTGGAGATCCAGACGGCGCTCAATGCGGCGATCAGCCCGGGTGACACGATTTACGTCATGCCGGGGCTGCACATTCCGACGGAGTTCTATACGTCGTCTACCCAGAAGCGTCTGCGGTTTATGGCCAGTGGGGCGTCCGGCAGCCCGATCACCCTGACCACGCTGCCGGGTGCGACGCAGAAAGCCATCATCGACCTGCGCAACGTGAGCCCGGAATGGTGGGGTTTCAGCACCAACAACTACAGCTATATCACCGTCGACGGCGGGGGCGATCCGGATATTCTCGACCCCAACTCATTCCTGCTGGAGATTACCAACGTTCCCGGCTTCGGAACGACCACCTGGTGCTTCAACATGCGCTTCGGCAGCGATCTGACGCTGCGGAACGTGGCCTTGACCGACGCCGATCAAGGCTGCATGCAGCACTCGATCTACGCCAACGGCCTGATCGAGAATGTCTACGCCCGCAATCGCGACGGCTCGAACTCGCATGTGCTGTACTTCGTTGCCGATTGCGACGGCATCGTCGTGCGCAATTGCCACCTCAGCAACGGCGGCAAGCATGGGGTGCAGATCAACGGGGCCCAGCCGGGCAACCACGTTTTCGATCGCTGCATCGTTCACGACAACAAGGGGGCGCCGTTTGCGATCTTCGCCGGCACCGGAACCGTGATCAAGAACTGCTTCGTGTACAACATCACCGGATTCAGCGAGAACCTCGAGCTGATCCGCATTACACCCGAGTTCTCGCCCGTAGACGTGGAGGTCATCAATTGCAGCCTGTACACGAACGAGCCGACGGGCTACCCGGCCTACATGGGGGCGTTTACGGGCGGCACGCTCGACTTTCAGAACTGCGTCATCCACACGCCCGGCAACTCCTACGTGGAGGCGGGCAACACGCTGAACGGCGACTACAACCTCTTTTACGGCGGCACCACGCCGTTCGGTACGAACACGTTTTCCGGCGACCCGATATACGTAAACCCCTCCATCGGCGATCTTCATATATCCGACGGTTCGGCGGCAATGGACGTAGCCAGCGCTGCCTACGCGCCTTCCTATGACATCGACAACGAGACCAGACCGGACGGGGGCGGGTATGACCTGGGCGCCGACGAGTGTGTCGGCTGTGAGATCTCACCCAACCAGGCGCCGAACGTCTACGCCGGCCCGGACCAGGAGCTTTGGTCGCCCAACGACACGGTGAACCTCGACGGTACGGTCAGCGACGACGGCAAGCCGGTCCCGCCCGGTGCGGTAACTACCACGTGGAGCAAGGTCATCGGCCCTGCTGCCGTCACCTTTGGCGATCCCAATGCGGTGGATACCACGGCCACGTTCACCCAGGCCGGCGAGTACGTGCTCAAGCTCGAGGCCTACGACGGCGAGTACACCGCAAGCGACACCTGCACGATCTGGTTTGACGTCGAGCAACCTCCCGCCGACCCGGTGACGATACAGAATCCGTGGATCGTCAACGATCGCGTGGCCGACT
>Ga0180438_10010801_pt1 | contig 11145 bp, 6 predicted proteins | sample SS_ome_12_FD_132455 | JGI IMG/M metagenome (GOLD analysis project Ga0180438, IMG submission 132455) | Hypersaline lake sediment archaeal communities from the Salton Sea, California, USA - SS_3_D_2 metaG | ecosystem: Environmental > Aquatic > Non-marine Saline and Alkaline > Hypersaline >...
GCAGCCGGCACTTTCCACCAGCTCGGTCAGCCGCACCGGTCCGGCCGGTCCTTCGCGCCGCTCGCCGGCGCAACGGCAAACGTACCGTTCGCGAAACAACTCGCACGGACAGTCCTTCTTGGGGTCGCAGATGCAGTGCCCCAGCTGCATCGAGCGTCCCATGACTCGCTTTCGCTTTTCCAAGTCCTTCATCACGCCTTCGGCCGAATAGTCTCTTTCTCTGTCCATCCTACGAACCGCCGCGATCGGCACGCACCAACTCGGGCGTCTCTTCCACTTCGCACACGACCCGGAACCCGACGTTGTAGACCTTCTGCCACGCCGGATAGCTCAGCCGGAAGGCGGAACGGCAGAGCTTGGGGCGGTCGCGCCAGGAGCCGCCGCGGACCACGTTTCCCCCGTTGCGAGCCGGATCGTGGCGTCCGTCGTCGGCCCGGTAGGGGTAGGGCCCGTACGCCGAGCGCGTCCATTCCCAGACGTTGCCGTGCATGTCGTGCAGTCCCCAGGCGTTGGGCCGATAGCGCCCCACGTCGGCCGTCACCAGGCTCTTGTCGTCGAAGCGGGTCTCGCGGGGCGTCAGGTCCGCCGTGTGCCGGCCGTCGGTGTCGTAGGCCAATTGCCGGATCGTGGCGTCGGCCATGTTGGCAAAGGGCGCGAAATCGGCTTCCACGCCGCCGAAGGAAAACGGCGTCGCCGAGCCGGCCCGGCAGGCGTATTCCCACTGCGCTTCGCTGGGCAGCGTCACCTTTTCGCCGATCTTGCCCGACAGCCAGCTACAAAACGCCTCGGCCTCGTGCCGAGAGACACGCACCACCGGCTGCTCGGGCCGGTTCAACGGCCAGCCCAGGTGGTGCTCCCAGAAGACCCAGGAGCCCTTGTGCTCGAACCGGCTGTCGTGGGTCGGATCGAAGCGGGCGAATTGCGCGTTGGTGATCTCGAACTTGCCCATCCAGAACGGCTTGTCGACGTGCACGGCGGCTACCGGGCGTTCGTCGGGGTGACCTTGCGGATCACCCATGGCAAAACGGCCGGCCGGAACGAGCACCATCTGCAGCTTCACGCCGGCGCCCAGATCGATCGTGCGCCGGGCGGGTCCGGCCGCCTTCTGGCGACGCACGGCTTCTTCCGCGTCAAACGGCCAGCCGGCCACCTGAGGCATCGCTTCGCGGACCTCCGGCACGGATTCGGGGATCACGGGGTGAATTCGCTCACGCGGTACTTCGACGACGGCCTCGGGGTCCTTCCCGTCGATATTTGCGTAGAGTTCGAGCAGCTTGATCCGCCGGAGGTGATCCTTCCTGGTCTTCTCCACTCCGGTCGTCTCTCGCCAGGTTCCGTGGCATGGGGCGTTCAGGTCGATCCAGACGTAGAGCCGGTCCCAGGCTTCCTCGTCCAGCTCGACGCCGTGATGTCCCTTGCTGAGCATCTGGATCAACTCGCACGTATTGACGTGGAATTCACCCGGATCCAGCAGCCGGATATCGCTCTCGAACCCGCCCACGCGGACGAAGCGGCGCAGCTCGAAGTAGGAGGGCTCGAACACTCCACCCCACTTCTTAAAGAGTTCTTCCTTCGACTCGCCCGCGATCACGCGCGGTTCGGGATCTCCGCCCCTGAGCACGACGAACTTGCCCTGGTCGGCGCTCAGATCGGGAATCGTCCAGCCGTCGCCTCGCACGGCCCCGTCGTGACAGCCCACGCAGTACTCGTCCAGCACCGGCTGGACTTCACGGGCGAAGCTGAAACCGCGGGCCGGCCCGCGCCAGGGCTCGATCGACGACGGCGTCCGCTTGGCGGCGATCGTATCGCGGCTGGGCGGCGTCGAGTTCTGTTTTTCGTGGCAGCCCACGCAGGAGACGATTTCGCCCGGCATGGCCGTGGTCCAGCTCCGCATCAGTTGCAGCGCCCGGCCCTGGGAGTCGATCGGCTGGATGGAAATGGGCGTATTGGCGGGCACGCGAAACATGGCCGACCCGTCCTCTTCCACGGGAACGGTCCCCAGCATCTGCTTCGGTTCCCAGGGGCCGTCGGCGCCCACCCGATGGTTGATCCCGGCGATCCGCTGATAGGCAAAGTGGTAGGTGAACAGCCGCAGCTCCTTCACCATGCCGCGGGGAACTGCTTGCAGACCGGGGCCTTCGTAGACGTCTTCGAGGTAGATCAAGGCGTCGCGGGTTCGCAGGTTCACCTTCTCGGGGATCACCGGCGGGGTTTCCCGTTTGCGGAAGGGGATCGGCTCCATCAGCGCGTAGCCTTCCACTTCCTTTAGCAGCACGAGGTTATCGAACGCGTCGGCAAGGTAAATGCCCCAGAGATCATCGGGCGTCGGTTTGGCCGACACGATGAAGTACTTGTCATTCAAGGGATAAGGATGCAGAAACTTGGGCCAGCTCTCCTCGGTCAGCCGGTCTTCGATCAGCGGCTCGACCTTCCCGCCCCGTTCGGGAATCCGCTGGATCACGCCCTCCACGGCGTTTCGTCCCCGGGCCGGGTCGAACAGCACCAGCTCGCCCACGCGCCCCACGTGGTGCCCGGTGACGATGCCCACGAACATGGTGGGATGCTCGGGGATCGGCCGGGCGTAGAAAATCCCGTTGGGCCAGTAGCCGCCGCTGCCGTAGAATTCCCGCTGGTTGGTGCCGTCGGGATTCATCGTGAAAAGATACCGCCCCCAGACGTGCGGAATGTCGGTGTACTCCCAGCGCAGATAGAGGATCCGCCCGTCGTTGGTCACCGTCAGGCAGTAGTTGTGGTCCTGGTCGAAGCAGAGCTGGCGGAAGTTCTTGCCGTCGGCGTCCATCAGGTAGGTCATGGCCACGTTCACCGCCGCGTTGCAGGGCACGCCTTGCAGCGGCGCCGTCGATGCGTACGCGATCTTGCCGTTGGGCAGATAGCAGGCGTCGAAGTTGTGGATGCCCGGCTGGTTGCGGGGCGTGAGTTGACGCAGGCCGCTGCCGTCGGCGTCGATTTCGAACACCTGCCACAAGAGGTCCTCGTCCGGCATGGAGAAGAGGATCTTCCCGGCATCGTAGTGCAGTTCGACGTCGCCGACCAGCCGCGGCGTGGAGGGCTCGAAGAGCGTCTCCGACTTCGGCTCGCCGCGCAAGCCGGAGAGCACGGCGATTTCGTTCTCCCAACCGTCCCGCTTGGGAATCGTGTCTTGCTGCCAGGAACTCTGCCGCGGTAGCCCCAAAAACTGGCCCAGCCCATAGTTCTCTCCCTTGGGACGCCGGGAATCGCCGTCGGGCTTCCGCTTGATCACCAACAGCCGGTCGAAGTCCAGCAACGGATTGGACAACAACACCTCGCGGCGAAAGGTGAGAATCTCCCGGGCTTCGCGCAGGGCCGCTTCATCGCCCTGTTGAAGACGCCGGCGAATTGCCGGCAGGCGGCGTTCGTACCGGTCCAGGCGGCGGAGGTACTCCTTGCTGCGGACATACTGCTGGGGAAAAGTCTCGGCCAGATCCCGGATGGCCAGACGCATGGCGGCGAAGTTCACGCGCGCCAGCGGATCGGCAGCCTCGGCTCTCGCCAAATCGCCGCCGCAGACAACTCCAGCCAGTAGCACCAGGGCCCCTACGGATCGGATCATGTTGTTCTTCCTCCTCCATCTCGAACTTCGTGGCAAAAGCAGAGCACGCAGACCACCGATGGGCAGCTACGGTCGATGGTAAGCGATGATCGACTGCGCGTCAATGCGGGGGTGAGAGGGTGCGTCATTGCGGTGGGCGCCCCCACGCGATAGAATGGTGCGGTAGAGTTTCCGCGGCATTTGACCCTGTTTGAGCTAAGAACGTGTTTTGAAATAGGTACGACGGCTCTCCGAAGCCGTCGATGTGTCAGATAACGGCCGAGAATCGACGGGCTCGGAGGCCCGTCGTACGAGTCTATTCCAATTTCACGACACGTTCGAAGAACCGTTGGCCCGAACCTCAGGAGCCCCTCCATGTTGCTCAACCGCAAGCGTCTATCCACGGCGGCCGTGTTATTGATCCTCTCGCTGGGTGTCGTGGCCGCCGGATGGGCCCCGGCCAGCGGCAAGAAGCCCGGCCCGCCGCCCAAGTTCGACCTGGCCAAGATGGTCCAGAGCTTCGACAAGGTGAACAAGGAAGAGCATCCCTGGGGCTGGATCCGCTGGATGATGAACGCGCAGCTCGATCCCAAGTCGGAAATGACCTTCGGGCTGGTCGAGATCAACGCCGGCCAGCGCAACCCGATGCACGTCCATCCGAACTGCGAAGAGCATCTTTACGTCCTCTCGGGCTCCTGCGAACACGTCCTGGGCACGCAGAAGTGCACGTTGAAGGCGGGCGACGTAATCCGCATCCCGACGGGCGTCCCCCACTACGCCATGACGACCAAGAAAGAGGGCATGAAGGCCGTGATCGTCTACAGCTCCGGCGATCGGCAATTCGAGGTGGTTCTCGAGTAGCGCCGCGCTATAAAGCCGCGACCGGTGGTCGCGCCCTGACGTGCGATTCACCGTCGTGGTTCTTTGACGCGGTGCGACCGACGATCGCGGCTTTATTGCCCTTGCGGGGCTGTTCGCAGACAAACACGATTTCTGTTACTTCTCTATCTCACCCAACCGTACGTCACTGCGGCCCAGGTCGGTGTCGTCATTCAGCGGTTGCCCGTCGTCATCGCGCCGGTTGGGGCCAACACTGTAGAGCAGATAGCCGGTCGCACGGGGCCGATAGATCAGCGGTTTGCCGGAGAAGGGATCCTCGGGCACGGCCGGCAGAAAGTCGGGAACCAAGTCGGCCAGTTCCCGCGGTGGGCCCCCGTGCTGCACGCGGTACATCCGCAGGGCCAGCTCGCAAATCAGCAGCCGGACGCGTGCCTTGTGGAAGTCGGCGTAAAATTGGGCCCTCTCCCGATCGAAATCTATTAGTTCCGATGACGCGAACACAGCCACTGCTCGGCCTTCTTTTCCAGACCCATCATAGTATAGCCAGCGTGTCTCACGCGTCAGAAGGTCTTCGAGTGGTTCCTGCTCGGCCTCAATGGCCCGCAGAGTGTCGATCAACTCGCGGCACTGGTCGCGCGTGAGCGTGTTCCGCATCTCGTATAGCGAGTTCATTCCTTTCTGTTTGAGCGCCCATCCGAGCAACGAATGCACCAACAGGCCCCCGCGAGGCGTCAAGTCCCCAAGACGGATAGCATCCAGATAGCTCTCGGCGGCGTCCGCTCCACGACCCTCCGCTTCGGCCAGTTTGCCTTCGACGATGAAAGCCCGACCGATCTGTTTGCATCGCGAAATGAACGGGGAAGTGTCGTCGGCCGGAGAGTACGTAAGCGGAATGCGACTCTCTTGACCGAGCCCTACACGTGCTGCCTCGAGCACGTGGCCATAGGTCGTCAGAAAAGCCCGAAGCACCGGTAGCGTGGCGGTCTGAGCGTCAGGCACGGTGACGTTCTCGAGCGGTCGGCCCGCCTGAATCAAGGTGTCGTATCCGTTCGGGTCGGGAAGCGCGGCCTTCGGAATAGGCGGCGGATTGATCACCCGATAGTAGACGCCGGCGGCCACGATCACATTGAACAACACCAGCAGCATGATGCCGGTCGCAAGCATATCCCAAACGATTCTGCGGCGGCCGGTCACCTCTTCAGTCTGAACCATCTTTCGACGGAGCGGATACCTCGTCCATCCCCTGCGACCGCCGGTTTCTTCCGTGGAAGGAACTTTGCGTCGGACTGGCCCCACGGCAATCGCTACGAACGCGAACGTGGTTGCAGCAAAGCTGCCGCCAAAGAGCAGCAGCGCCGGCCACTCGGCCCACAATGCTGCCGGCACGTTCGCCAACAGCGCGCAAACGGCCGAAACGATCACCATGGCCAGCAGTAGATCTCGCAACGAGAACTGCAGTCGCGCGGGCGGGTGCGTCACGTCGCCGGATTTGGCGGCGGCACGGGCGTGGCGACGCTTCACAACGGTCAAGACCGCGATCACGATCACCGAATGGATCAAGAAGACCAACACCGCGTCGTAGGCCGGGATCGTCAACCCCAGCGACAACACGCCGCCCACCACGGCGAATCGCAGAAACCAGTGCCGCTTGCTCCAACCGGCCCAGATGGCAACCAACGTCACCGGCAAGTAGACCCCAGCGGCCGCGAGTCCCAGGTAAAACCACTCCCCCATGGTACCGAACCTCGTCGCCAAGTATCGAACCGGGCCGGCGCCCCTCGCCGATGCCTATCATACCATGTGGCCGGCAGCAAGCCAGAGTGCGACCGGGCGAAGGCAGCCCATCACCGGCGAATGTTCACCGAGAAATCCGGGCTGTCGCGGTGGGCGTAGGCCAGCTTGTTCACCCGGGAGCGAAGCTTCGTCTGCTCGAACGACAAATCGGTCTGCAGCAGCCCCAGTTCGTAGGCCAGCTCGTCCGAGAGGCCCGGCAACAACACGCGGTAGTCGTACTCCACGCGGTTCGGGACCAGCGTGTTGACGTGGCGCACGATGTTCGTGGTGCAGTTGTTGGTGAGCAGGTCGTAGAACTCCGGCTCGCGGGCCAGCTTGTTGACCCGCGCCATCACGTCGACGAACAACTCCCGGGCTTGCTGGGGCGTGGCCACCGTGCGATACACGTAGACGTCGCTAAGCTGGTGGTTCGCCCGCAGCCCAATCAGGTCCCGCTCGTCGCCGACCACGTACATCAGCTCGTATTGCCGCAACAACGACTTGGTGGGCGAGTACCGCTCGCCGCGCTCCCGGCGAATCTCCACCGACACCGCCAGGTAATCGCGCCCGCCGAAGCCGAAGCTGAGCATCGTGTGGCCCACGCCGGGGAGGTCGTGAAACGGCACCTTGATGAAATCGACCGAATCCAGCTCGCCCAGATCGAACGTCTTGTCGTAGTAGGCCACCGTGAAGTCGTCGGCCGAGTAGTAGGTGCAGTTGCGGATGTTGCGAACCGTGACCTGGTCGCCCTGAAACTCGGCGTATGCCAACCTGGCCTGGTCGGGCGACCAATCGCGGTCGTTCGACGGCTGCAGGTTCTTGACCAGGTCGGGGTTGATCTCGGCCACCGGCAACTCGATGCGACTCAACGGCGCCAACGGATCCGGTGCATTGATGTTGATGCATCCCAGCAGCCAGGGCAGCAGGGCAACGGCGAGGACCCAATACGCCGGCGATGCTAATCCGGGCGACGGTGCCAGCGCCTGACCACGCCGGGCATTAATGTATGACGGCCCTGTACGACGGCCCTCCGAGGCCGTCGAGGTATCTCGCCACGGCGACGGCCTCGGAGGGCCGTCGTACAAGAGGTCCCTTCCGTTGCGGCAGCCAGGGGCGCGCGCCCGTGCATCACCGGCACGATCCCCCGCGGACTGGCGGAATTTGCGCAGCCTAGGCATTTTGCGTGGATTTGCGAAGAGGCAACCTGCCCCCGAGACGAGACTTCGACGTGTGGGGCGGTTTATAGCGAAGAAGTTATTCCAGGGCAAGATCGCGTTACACAAGGGAGTGGGCTATTCGCGCTGGCCATCGCAAAACACACGAACGCCGCTTGGGTCAAAGAAGACGCCTCCCCCCTACACTGCGAGGGCTCTTCCGTTGGGCGGTGCAAATCTCCTGCACGAGGCCTTCAAGGGGAGAATGGGTCAGTCGGGAGCCGACAGGTGGTCAGGTACCGCTGTCCGATCGCGAGGCCGATCTCATTTACTCCAAAGTCTCTCGACAGCGGAGGATCGTAAACCATTATTGAGGAAAGGCTTGCGTTAAGGGCACATCAATGCATACCAACGTCTGCTACGCAGCCGTTGGCATTCATATGCCCTTGACTCGCCATTCTGCAAAAGTCCAGCCTTATAAGGTGCTTGATTCGCAAATACCGTCCTATTAGAATGCAGCTCTAGTAGGGGTTGACGGAGGCTGCTCCATAGTGGGTGCCGTCGCGACTACACCAAGGAGCAGCTAGCGATGTCGAAGACAACCATCGAAAGGCATCTCATGTTAAGGACATTCTTCGTCACGGTGACTCTGACAGCCCTACTCAACTCGACTCCTCGTGCTGCTGCAGATTTCTTCGACGGTCCGGCAGCCGGCCCGGGCGAACCGATGTTCTTCAGCATTTACTCGATTCGCACAATGCAGGAGGAAAGCGCCAATATGTGGAAGATTGCCAATGGCAGATTCACCTCTGCGGGGCCATACTACTCCACGTACTTTGGGTCCGATCCACTTGCTAGGCCCGACAGTTTCTACGCCCAAGTCAATGAGGCGAACGCCTTGGGCCTTGGATTCATTGCTCACATACCGTGGCACCCGGATGTCGTCAACGACACTGCCGGTTCTGTCCGCGGCGATAGCATGGCCGCGATTGCGGAACACGACGTGCGAGCTCATGTCCGTTCTGTGATGAATGCAACACTGACGGATTCAACCGCCAACGATACCGTGAGCGCATGGTATATTCTGCCGGAGGCGTTACGTCCATGGGTGCCTGCCGAGATGGATTACCTGGAAATCGTCGCCAGCGAGGTCGCGCTGCGCGACAACATCAAACAACGACCGATAAGCATGTATAATCCCAACCATCGCGACGTCGAGGAGTTGAAGACGACAACCGGTCTGGGGCTCGACTGGACGATGATGGGGGTTTATGCGACCAACGTCTCCTTCGACACACGAGGGGCGCGTATCGCTGACGGCGTGCAGCGCATCGTGACGGCCGCCAGCGAAACGCAGACCATGCCGATTCCCGTGTTCCAATTGTCCGAGGACTACGATAACATAAACGACCCCACAGACAGAGACATTGAAACACTGGCTCACGCGTTGGGCGACGTTTCCGACGCGGAGGCGATCAAGCACGTCATTCGACACGACGTCTATCAGGGGATCGTTCGGGGCGCTCAGGGTATCCAGATTTGGTCGGGGTGCGACTGTCGCGCTGGCCTGACAACGTTTCAGGAGCAGCTCGACGGCTACGTCTCGGTCGCGCAGGATATGAACGGTGTCGACGGTCTGGCCGACGTCTTTCTGCATGGCGAGGCCCGCGATGACCTGACGGTCAACCAGACCGACGGCCCGTCGGAGGTCACACACGACGGCGTGACGATCGATACGGTGGCTATGGCCAACATGGCTTACGGGGGAGGTCGTACTCTGGTGCTGGTCAACTCCTCGAATAGCGAGATCTCGCTTGATGTCTCCGGGCTGCCGACTGGCGAACCGATTGTTCTTGTCGACCTGTTCGACGACGCCACGCGGTTGGTGACCGACTCGTTCACCGTGGACATGAAGCCGCTCGGTGTCTCGCGTTTCCAGATCTTTCCGCAGGCCATTCCGGAGCCGTCATCCCTGGCCCTCGCCGCCATCGGCCTGTCGAGTCTGCTGGGTTTCAGCCTCCTCCGGCGACGCCGCACGCCGTCACCCTCGCAGCAATGCGACCTTCGCAAACCGGGCGCCCGTAGTTGAATCAACTACCACGGTTCTGCACTGCTTGCCAAGAAGAGACCATCCCATCGGGCAGAGTCTGCGCCGCTCGCCGGTTTCTCGGATCGAACGGCTTTCCGGCAAGCGGTGCCACTGACTCCGCCCTCAACGCCCGGACTCTAAGAAAAGGTGCCAGGCCCCAAATCTGGAGTGGTTGGGCAAGACCACTGCTCAACAGAACGCCTGTTTTGCCTATATTTGTTGCCTGGCGCCTTTGGGGGGCTACCCTTCTTCCTTGGTCGTCTCTTCCTTCTTCGGTGTCTCGCGTTGCGGCAGTTCGCGGATCCAGATGTTTCGGAATCGCACCGGGTTGCCGTGATTCTGGATGTGCAGCGGCAGCTTGGGTGGATGGGCCTGGTACTTGGGCGGCTCGTGCCAGGCCGTGGTGCCCAACAGCTCGAAATGGTCCTGGATCAGCACGCCGTTGTGCAGCACCGTCATGGTGGCCGGGCGGGTGAGCTTGCCCTCTTTGCAGAACCGCGGGGCCTTGAAGATGATGTCGAACGATTGCCATTCGCCCGGCTTGCGGCAAACGTTCACCAGCGGCGGACTCTGCTTGTAGAGCGACCCGCACTGGCCGTCGAAATAGGTCTGGTTGTCGTACGAATCGAGGATCTGGACCTCGTACTTTCCCATCAGGTAGACGCCGCTGTTGCCGCGGCCCTGTCCGCTGCCCTTGACTTCCTCGGGCGAGGCCCATTCGACGTGCAGTTGGCAATCGCCGAAAGACTGCTTGGTGGTGACGCCGCCGCCTTTGCAGATGGCGTAGCCGTCTTGAATGATCCACTTCTCGCCGCCGTTGAACTGCGAGAGATCCTTGCCGTCGAAGAGCACGAGGGCGTCGGCCGGTGGTCCGCCGACCGGTCCGGGATCAAGGATCATCGGCTCTTCCCAGGGGATGCCGCTTTTCCACTCGGCCGACTCGGACGGCGAGATCAGCATCGCCGAGAACAGGCCCAGGATGACCACGGCCGTTGCCGACCGGACAAAAACAATGCGCAGACGCAGGGAAACGCGATGTGGCATCATCGAGAAACTCCTCTTGGGTTGAGACTTCGGGTGTGCTTTCGGCCGGGGCGTCCCGGCGGGGTGGGATCGAACGCCGAACCTCCCCATCATAATCGCCCCGGCCGCCGCCATACAACTCGGCATCCACCACAAAGCAGGAAGGCTCCCCACCCGAGTCGATGCTAGCAGAGCTAGCCCCCACTTCACCGGTGGTCCGAGTTCTGTTAGTCTTGCTAATCGTTGAAGTCCGTTTCCTAATGCCCTGGGCGGAGACGGGAATCGAGAGACCGCCGACCCCGCAAGCACACCTCGTAAAGGTTGTGACAGTAGAGAGTTACGGAGTATTGCCGCCAGCTAATGTTCCGGCCGGTTCCGCTGTTGGAGCCGGTCTCGCTTTTGAACCCTCGACCTGCCGCCGAACGCCGGCGAGCACCCCTGCCACCATACCCAGGAGCCACCGACCGTGCCAAAACACCCCGACATCAACAAAGTAATGATCATCGGTTCCGGGCCGATCGTGATCGGCCAGGCGTGTGAGTTTGACTATTCGGGCACTCAGGCCTGCAAGGCGTTGCGGAGCCTGGGCTACGAGATCGTGTTGGCCAATTCCAACCCGGCCACCATCATGACCGATCCCGGCATGGCCGACGTGACCTACGTCGAGCCGCTGAATCTGGCGGCCATGACCGAGA
>Ga0180438_10010802_pt1 | contig 11144 bp, 10 predicted proteins | sample SS_ome_12_FD_132455 | JGI IMG/M metagenome (GOLD analysis project Ga0180438, IMG submission 132455) | Hypersaline lake sediment archaeal communities from the Salton Sea, California, USA - SS_3_D_2 metaG | ecosystem: Environmental > Aquatic > Non-marine Saline and Alkaline > Hypersaline >...
CTTTCTTTAATGGGTGAAATAGGGATGGATATATCAGGGAAAGAAATAATCAGTAGATTATCATACCATAAAGATATAAAAATATTACTTCATATATTTTCACCCGGCGGATTGTTGTTTGACGCACTCGCAATATATGACTTTGTAAAGGCCGAAGGAATTGATATGGATGTCGTTATTCATGGATTGGCGGGTTCCGCGGCAACGATTATATCATGTGCCGGGAATAAAGTCATGATCGGTAAGAACTCTTTTTATTATGTTCATAATGTACAGAATGTCAAAGACCAGACATCTTTCAAGAAATATACAAATACACTTGTCAATATATATCATTTAAGAACAGGAATGACAAAGAAAGAGATCAAGGAACTTATGAACGCCGGGGAAAAAGGGTCAATATTAACAGCTCAAGAATCACTTGAAAAAAGATTTGTTGACGAGATTATTCAGGAGAATGACCTGAAACCTGAAGACTTCGCAAGAATAATAAACTGTTTAAAAAACGGGATTCCCGTATCCGATATTGAAAATAATAAACATGTGGAGGATAACATGGAAATTGAAGCAAGAGTAGCAGAACTCGAAACAAAGGTCAAGAACTTCAAGGAAGTTATCGGCAATAAAGATAAGACCATTGAAGAACTGACAAAAGACAACGAAGGAATGAAAACAAAATTGACCGAGGCTGAAAATAAGCTGAAACTTATTGAGGAAGCCGAAGCCAAAAAGAAAGAAAGCGATATAAATGCCTATGTTGAAACCCTGATCTCTGATTCAAAGATCGAGGCGAAAGATAAGGATGAGATGATCGCTTATATTAAGAATATCGTTAAAGACGATCCTTTCAATAAGGAAACCGTTGAAAAGGATATCATGATAAGGAAACTCAAAGCCTCAAACCTTGATGATACTGAAACTCTCGAAGACGGTATCAAAAATGAAGGCGAAAAAACAAAACTCTCTGATGTAGGTGTCAACGTTTCAAAAGAAGCTGTTGAAGCCTTCGAAAAGAAAGAGAAGATCACAATAGGATAAGGAGGTTTTAAATGGCAGCTCTTACAGCAAACAAGGAAAGAGAATACGAAATAAGCCCGAAAGAATTTATTCGACCTTTTGAAGTGTTTGAAAATACACATATTTATAACGGTGCTCTCGTAATGGTAAATAGCGACGGGTATCTTATTCCAGCAGCCGATACGGCAACCTGTATTTTTATCGGTATAGCCATTGAAGAAGGCGATAATTCATCCGGGTCAAGCGGCGATAAAACCGTAAATGTAAAAATTGATGCTCGTGTCTGGCTTTCATGGTCAGGTGCCGACGTTGATCGTCTTGGTAAAGGTGTATATCCTGTTGACGATGATAATGTCGCCGGCGCTCCCGGAACCAATATATCATGTATTGGCAGGGTCGTAGGATATAAGACATCTCCGGCGGAAGTTCTTGTACAGCTAAATAATCAGGTCCAGTCTGCTGGACAGGTATAAGGAGGTAAAATAATGCCACAGATTCAGAATGCTGGAATAATCAAACAGTATGCGGTATGGTTCCTCGAAACAATGAGGGCTCATGTCGATGACGCTGTTAAGATATTCCCTAATATAACAGTAAAAGAAACGACACAGGCAGAACAGGGCGGAACTGTACGTGTATTTATACCCCGTATAATTCCGCGACCTGTTGACTGGCCTAAATTGTCAAACAGGCCGATGATCGATAAGCTCCCGCCATTTGAGACAAATATCGAAATAGTCAGGAAAGGTATCGGGACAGAATACGATATCAATGACATGAAGGTAAATGTCGCAAAGACAAGGGGAGATATCGAAGCCTATGCGAGAATGGCAAAGTCATTTATTCCCGAGCTCGTTCTTGAAATGGTCGCAGCCGGAACCGGAACGACTTTCGGAACTTGTTTCGATGGTAAGGCTTTTTTTGCCGATGACCATTCATACGGGACTGAAACACTCGATAATAAACTTCTCGGTGTTGATCTTGACAGTGCCGGTGTCGGACTGGCAATCGCTCACTTTCTCAACCTGAAAGATGAACGGGGTCATCCGATGGGACTGAAACCGAAATATCTCATGTTTCATCCGTCTCTGATCAAGGCAGCGAAAGAAGCTCTTAACGCTCAGATGATAGAGAATACTTCAAACGTGTTCATGGGTTCTCTTGAACTCGTTCCGAACCCGTTCTTCGCCAATGCGAAAGATTGGGCTGTTCTCTGTCAGAGGGCTCCTCAGACCGCTCCGATATGGTACATAGAGAAAGAAATTTCTCAGAAACCTGATGTTGATGACGTAACTATGATGTTCTCAAAGAAAGTCATAGCTTATGGTATTGACGCAACCTATGGCCTCGGCTATGGAGACTTCAGGCTCGCTCTGTACTTACAGACAACATAAAATATTTTGTGTGCCGGGGGGTCGAAAGGCTCCCCGCACATAAATATAAATGGAGGATAGAATGGCAAAGAACGAAAGAGAATATCTCGAAACAGAGATAAAGAATTTCAAGAACATGATCGAAGGGCTTGACCCGAAAAAAGATCAGGCAAAGATCAACAAACTCAATAAACAGGTAAAGGAATTTGAAAATAAGATCAAAGACCTTGATAACAAACCGGCAAAGAAGAAAGACGAAAAAATATCTGTTTATGATCTTGTTTTGGAAGGCAAGAACGATAAAGGCAAGCCGAAAAATATCGGAAAGGTTCAGGAGATCAAAGGCGGAAAAGCAATCTGTAAGAAGATCAACGGGGATTCATTCTCTATTGATATAACCGCAATAAAGAAATCTGATATCATAACCGGTATCCGCAGGCACTATATTTAAGGAGGATGTCAATGGCATATATCGAAGTTGTTAACAGTAAAGGTGAACGTGTCAGGGTTGATAAGATCGACGACAAGCTCGCACATGAAAAGACAAAGAACTCACGTTCAAGAGTGAGAATGATCACGGAAAAAGAATATAAAGCCGCAATGAAAATCAACTCCCATGGATAAATAATGATAATCAATGAAAAATATCTTAATGCGGAATTATATGAAATTGAGAAAGATTGGTCATATACACCTGACCCGCCTTCTCAGGACCTTGTAAATCCGAAGATCGATATAAGAGAGAACAGAGATGGTATATCTTTAAATCAAGATACTAATGATAATTATTATACTGATGACCCATATATTGACTACATATATGATCTCATAACTAAAAATATATCATCTCTCTCTTTTATATCCGATATAATAGCCGATACAGATATAAAAGGAATAATAATAATCGATAACCAGCCGAAAAAGTGGAACGGTGCGGACTGGATAAATACAACCTATGCTTACGCAAACGCCAACTCATTAACAGATATATCAACGAATATATCAACATTGTTTGACGGTTCCACTGAAAAAAATTATAAGATACGGATATATTTACATACTGCTGATGTCTTAAAAACTCCGACTTTAATGACTATCACATATACAGTGCCTGACCTTTTTTCAACGGTCGCACAGCTCAGGTCAAACCTTCATGATGTCAATGAACATGTTTATTCTGATCTCATGGTTTATAATGCGATTGTTGAAGCCGACAAAATGATCGAGATAGACCTTTATGAATATATAGATTTTTCAAGCATGAACGTAGCCGAAACAAGGATAGTCAATAAACTCAGTCAGATCAAGACGGCAATAATCGTACTGGAAAGGCTTGGCAAGAACCCGAAAGAAGTTAAGGAACTCAATACCCTTACCCGTTATGAAAAAATGTATGAAAAGATCATTGAAGATATTCAGAATGGAAATATAAGCCTGATCTCGACAAGCATAACCGTTGATATCACGAGACAGGGCAAGGCTTTCGGGTTCGGAAATGAAGGCCAGAAAATTGATTTTGATAGCCTCCAGGATGAAGATGATTATCTTGAAAATTATGACCTGTATAATGACGCTTAAATGGCAGACAGAATAATATTTGAATTTAAGGGAGTTGAAAAACTCCGCAACCGTTTTAAACTGTTCTTTGATAAAACCCGTATAAGAAAAGCATTATTCGCAATGCGGAATTATATTGAACGCAGAACGATTGAGACGTTCACAAAGGAAGGGGCGAGGGATAATCATCAGAAATGGAAAAAGTTTTCATCCCGCACAGTAAGAACTCCGGCAGGAACCCCGAGGATCAGACGGTACACATCCCATAAAGTCGGGACAGGTAAACCCGGAGTATTTTTAAAATCCGGTGTCGTCAGATATAAAACAGGGGATAATCTCTTACAGTCAACCGGTCAGGGCAGATTATCTTTTATTGTAGGTAAGGCTCAGAATATAGCAAGGGTAATTTTATCAGGAGTTTTCAGGGTTGAATATGGCACTAAACTCGGTTATATGATCGCTCATAATGAAGGCGGCGGACGACTGCCAAAACGAGAAATATTATTTATATCAAATAAAGACGAAATCGAACTACCGAAAATATACAGGGCGATTGTATTCAGATGATAGATCAGGACACGGATAAAATTTTAATAGCATTACAGAGACTTTTCAGGGAATCCGCTCGGCTCGGATATGTCAGGGATTCAAGTATAATTATATCAGAGATTGAAGGTGATCTGCTTGACTTCAAAATAACCGAACTCCCGGCAATACAGATACTTCCCGGAGGAGAGAATGTCATAAATGGCGAGCGTATTACTGTCATAGACGGAAAAGAAATACAGATAAACATATTAAATCATTATATGAAATCCGACACGATACTTTTTGGAGATAAAAGAACGGTCGGATTATTGAAATTCATTAAGGATTTAAAATTAACAATATCGGATACTCCTTTATTATATGGGGCTTGTCAGGGCTGGGTTCCAGATAGTCGCCGGATATTGCCGATGGCTATACCTGATAAAGAGCCTTTTACAGTTGGGAGAACGTTTTTTTTAACTTTTAAAACAATAGAATCTGTTAACGCAGGTTAAAGGAGGAACGAATGTCTTTTAATACTGAATTTTTTTCAAGCAGCTCTGATCCTCAAAGATTACTTGAAGTTATACCTTCCAAAGCTGAGATATTTCTTCACAGAATGGAAAGCCTGAATATAACCGGCTCGAAGCTCGGTGTTGTTGACGGTGTTTATACATTGGCAACCACATTATTTACTATTGCTGGGGCTTCATTCGTGGCTGATGAATTGATCGGCGGGTTCGTGTCAGTAAAAGTGTCATCGACAATTGGAGTACTTATACCCATAACCGATAATGACGCAACTACTATAACGGTAGACCCGACCGACACGCTCAGTGAAAGGAATGTGTCAGGTGATCTATCAGACGGTGTGACCTATGAGATCAGGGTATTTTCCGACCAGAGATTTATCGGAGAGACTATCGATAAAGAAATCAACCCGAATCAGGAGTATAAGGAATTCAATGCCGGATACCCCGAAGTAACGGAGAATGAATTTCTTATCAGATATAAACCTGAATATATGTTCACGCTGAGGACAGCCGGAAAATCTATCCGTAAAATACTTTTCAAGTCGAAGGATATAAATCCGAGCTCAACCAATTTTGAACATTATGCCACAGGTTCTAATCCGAGAGCCGATAATTATTTTCTTGTTGTCGCACTCGGAAAACTTGACGGAGGCGGAAAAGAAAGCCGCATTGTCATGCTTTATACAAAGATAAAACCTAACGGCAACTGTCCTGATGACGCTCCGATAGAAGATTTTATCAACTATCCGATCATGGTTAAGCTTTTCAGGGAAAGTTTATTCCCGGAAGACGAAGACCTATTCAGGCACATGGAAGAAAAATAAATTATAAAAAGGATGGGGGGTCAGAAATGACCCTCCATATTTTAATATGCTCGCATTAGTTGAAAAAGACCTGACACTCAAAAAGAAAATAAACATCATGAACAGGGATGATGAGATACTTGAAGAGCTTCCCTTTACTTTCAAGATCGGGAATAAAGGACCCTTCAAAATTGATGAGTATACTCCATATCAATATAAAATATTCTCTGTTAAATTTGTTGATTGGCTAAGACGTTTTAAAAAGGCTTATCCGACAATCGAACTAATAAAGGATTTTAATGAATATAAAATAAATGCGGAATTCATAAATCAGAAAATCAATGATATAAATTTTATATATCTGACATACGAACTATTCAAAATATCATGTTATACGGAATTATATGATTATGAAGTCAAAAGAGAAAGGATGAGCGAGCTTGATAAATATGTTGAGGACAGCAAAATAAAGAAGTTTTTTAAACGAATGAAGAAAGTCTCGATTATGGATTTTAAATATTTTTACCGTAATATGAAACGCTCGCAGATATCACTTTTATTTTTTATATTGCTGGCGGTAAACGTAATAGGGTTCGAAAAAAAAAACCGCTTAATAATCGAGGAGACAGAAAAGTTCCTCAAGATAAAGTTACCGAGTATCTGGCAATACTTAACTGGATCGGCGGAGAGATCACCGGAGGATCACTTGGCGAAGGACAAAAACGGAGAAATCATTTATGTAGACTTTCAGAAATCAAAACCCCTTTATTGAAACTGCTTTTAATAGCGAACCGGCATAACTGGTCTGAAAGTTATAGATATCCGATAAACAAAGGAAATAAAAAACGTGGCAACAACTGAAGAACTGATATTAAAAATCCTAGCTAATACCAAAGATATCAAAACGAAGTTATCAAATACCACAAAGGATATTGATAAAGTCGGAAAAAGCACAAAACAGGCATCAGACACATCAAAGGGCACTCTTGCTTCAATGAAAGTAGCGTGGATCGCCGTTGGCGCTGCCGTATTCAAGGCCGTGAACTATATCAAAGACTTCATGAATGCCGCGGTCGAACAGAGACGGGTTGAGGCTCAATTAAACGCAGTGCTTGAATCAACGGGTCATTCCGCTGGACTGGCAGCCTCAGAACTCAAACAGATGGCGAAAGACTTACAGGGGATGACGAACTTCGGGGATGAAGCCGTTATCGGTGCTGAAAATCTTCTCTTAACTTTTACGAATATAGGGAAAGACGTATTCCCGGAAGCCCTTGAAACCGTTCTTGATATGTCCACTGCCCTGGGTCAGGATTTAAAATCAAGCTCAATACAACTCGGTAAGGCTCTTAACGACCCCATTCTCGGTATGACAGCACTCCGCAGGGTCGGTGTCAACTTCAATAAAGAACAGGCTGAAATGGTCAAAGGAATGGTCGAGGCCGGACAAACCTTTGAGGCTCAAAAATTCATATTGAATGAACTTAAAACAGAGTTCGGCGGGTCTGCCAAAGCAATGGTCGCCGTGGATGGCGGAGCAACTCAGCTTAAAAACGCTTTCGGTGATCTTAAAGAGGTTATCGGGACAGAACTTATAAAGGCATCCACAGACGGAAATAAAGCATTAACAAAATTTTTACAGAGTAAAACGACCATAGACGCACTCCGCCGCTCAGTCAGGGCGCTGATAGACATATTATGGATATTAAAAGAAGTTGTTGCCGCAGCTTTTGATTCGTGGGAAATTGCCATCCGGTCAGTTCTTGATCCGTGGGCTATACTTATTTCATCAATAGTAAAAGCTGTCAAAGGTGATTTCAGAGAAGCTCTTACAACAGCCAAAGATGGTTTTAAAAACTTGGGATCAGGAATAAAAGAAGAGGCTCTATCTATCGCAAATAGAATGGTCAATATTAAAAACCTGCTCAAAAATATAATCGATCCGAAAGATACGGCGGAAGTAATTGCCGGATTAAAAGGAATAAACAAAGAACTTGAAAACCTTGATGATGTTCAAGTTGGAGTTGGGTTATCTGAACAGGCGAAAACTTTCGGTAAAGGTATAGCTCAGGGTTTTACGAATGCTTTAAAAGCCGAATCCGGGAGACAGGGAGCCGAATCAATAACATCCGCTTTAAGAAATATGTTATCTCAGGCAGGATGGTGGGGATCCATAATAGCGGCCTTTCTCGAAATGTTTGAACGTAAAACCCCGGGACAGATATCTAAATTCATTCAGGAACTCGGAACGGCAACCGGAGACATAATAGAAAAAGTATTCTCAGGATTGATATCTTATCTCGCTAATCCTGCAAATATAGCCCAGCTTATAGGAGCTTTATTTTCTGGTATTGCTAATGCTATAAGTCAGATATTCACGAAAGAATTCTGGGTTGAGGCTTTCAGCGATGTTGATGATGCTCTTGATACTATAACGGGACAAAATCAGGCAATACAGGATTTATCTGATAAACTCGATAAAAATAATGCGTCATTAAAAGACCAGATCAAACAATGGGAAACGCTTCTTAAAGAAGTCGCGCAGGCCGGAACCACTCAGGATGTAATTGATGAAATAGTCGAAAAGATAGATAATCTTAAAAACCTGTTAAGAGAAGAAACTCTCGCACAGCAGCAGGCTGAAATTGATAGCATATATGAAAAATTAAAATTATTCAATCAACAGGTACAGCTCGGGAATAATAGTCTTGAAGACCAGATCGAATATTATAAACAGATAATCAAGGAACTGGAAGCCGCCGGAGAATCAGAATATAATATCAATAATCTACAAATTGAACTGAACGGCCTTATCGATACTTATAATACTCAACTTGAAGAATCTAATCAGCTTCTTGAAGATCAAAGAATAACATGGAATAGAATAAACAGCATTTTAAATTCCATGAAAATAGATGAGCTTATAGGATTATTTGAACAGCTCGGAATAATGCCCGAAGATATAGGATTGGCAGCCGAAGAAACGGCGAACTTACAGAGTATTGTAAGATTATTGAATCAGCAATCTATTGAAGGACTGGAATTCAGGCTACGGGTTTTAAATGCTATTCTTGATAGAATGGAAAAATCAAATGATACTTTGGCTGATAGAATAAATATTGAAAATGAAATATTAAACGTACAGGAACAGCTTAATGACCTGAGAGAATCTGAAACTGATATATTATCAGATCAGGAAGATATAACTGACCAGATCAGAAGGAACCAGCTTGACGCACTTAACGCTTTAAGAGGTTTTATATCTGAATATCTCGGCTTAAAAGATGTCCCGCAGTTCTTGATTGACCCGATACTTGACCAGCTTGACCTTGCCGGAATAGGATTAAAGGTAAATGACCTGTCAAATAAGATACTTGAATCCGGTCTTGATATCTCAAATTTAATACCGCCACAACTCGAAGATATATCGGCGACAGTAGGAAATATTGATTCACTTAACAGACTGGTCGAATTGCTGCCGTCTTTAATGCCCGCCGGAGCTAATACGTCTATTTCTTTCGGTGATATAAACGCAATAACAAATGAAGTATCTGAGGGATCATCCTTTGAAAGTGATCTGATGCTTACATTGAGAAAATGGGGCTTTCCTGTATGAACTCAGTATTATATGACAGAAAATTAGAGGGCAATTTTAATAACTGGTTTATGCCGGATGCCACTAATCAATTTTACATTGACAGTAATCCCGGCGGGGCTTCCGGGACTATATCAGATATAAATGGAAGATTCAGTTTTTCATATAGTGATACGAATACTTTTTCAGTCGACTTTGATAATGGGAATGATACAACTGGGACAGGAACAAACGCCAACCCATATAAAACAATCTTCAAAGCAGCGGATGAAATAATCGGGCAAAGTATAGTTTATCAGATCAAGATCAAGACAGCTTCACGCATGGAAGATACGACCGAAGCATACTTTGAAATTGGCGCGGGTATTACAGTTGTAAGGATATTTGCCGAAGGCGGAAAAACTCCTGTCTTTGGCGGAAAAATAAATATCGGAGATATAGGATCGGCTTCAACATGGGAACTATATAATTTTTACCATAACGCTGAAGATTGGTGGTATGAAGATCAGGGAGTAAGTCTATATTTATATTATTATTTATTGTTGAATACAAATAAAAGAGATACCGGTATTAACAGGTATACAATTCCGCAAATATTCAGTTCAAATTTAAAAGTTGATGCTCCAACAACAAATACTATTTTATATATGTTCAGTTCAGGAATTGTTAACGGATGGGCTTTTAATACTGACGCTAATTACTGGATATTTGCTGAAATGGAAAATTCACTTATTAAAAATTTCAGATATGATACGGGGCAAACTCTCGTAACGACATTTAAATTTCCGAATACTATTTATAAATATAATATATTCAATTCCATAGATAAAATGTTTCTCGGCGATTCAGCAATAGCTAATCCTAATAACTATCCGAATTTTTATTCAAATTATTTTTATAATGAAGATATTAACTCTTTATATTTTGATACTGCTTTTTCAACTGCTCAATTTGTATCAAATTACGCTAATCTTTTTAAATGGGATACCACACCCGTAACAGGAATAAATGATGCTTTAATGTTTATAGTTCCACTTCCGATAATAGCGAATGACTATAAATTACAGACCATTGAAGGCGGATATAGTTTTGACTCATCCGGATATCTTACAGGATATCCATCAGTATCAAATGTTGGAATATTTCAGGGTGAAATAGTAAAGGCTGTATCATACCGTAAATATGAATTTTCTGATAACCCGTCTCAATATAAAAATGAAAAAATACATGTTGGATTCAATTCAGAATCAACCCGCAACGCGAGAACATATCCTTATTCATCCGGTCTAAGGCAGCAGTTAACAATCAGTTATTCAGAAAACAGAAACACTCCATCCTCCGATACTTCCTTACTTGAATATGTGGGTGATAATATATTTGAACGCTCCGATCCTTACAGAAAGACCTTTGATGATATTGTTTCAAAATTCTTTCAGGATATAGAGAACGGAGAAGCAGCCGGAACAATAACAAACAATGATATTGATAATAAACGTCTTTATTTAGATCAGACCTTTGAACATGATCAATATAAAGGGTTTGAAATATGGCTTATTGATATTGACAGCACTTCCGTAACGGTTTCAGGAAATGTTATATCAGGATTTACAGATTTAATAACAGGGTTCCCTGTAAATTATTTTATTGATCACTGGGTTTATGTGGATGGGATGATATATAATATAATTTCTTATACGGCAACTACTATAACGGTCGCCGATTATTATGGAAATTTATC
>Ga0180438_10010804_pt1 | contig 11141 bp, 22 predicted proteins | sample SS_ome_12_FD_132455 | JGI IMG/M metagenome (GOLD analysis project Ga0180438, IMG submission 132455) | Hypersaline lake sediment archaeal communities from the Salton Sea, California, USA - SS_3_D_2 metaG | ecosystem: Environmental > Aquatic > Non-marine Saline and Alkaline > Hypersaline >...
CCACACACGGAAGGAGAAACGGATGGAACTGATGGAGGTCATCAACGGAGCCCTGACCCCGGCGGTAGTGGCCATAGCGGTCCTGGGGATCGTCCTGATCATGGTCATGATAGCGGTCCTCTTCCAGCGGCCACAGCCCAGGAAGGTGGAGCTGGAAGTTGGGGAGCTGTTTGTGAACCAGGACGGTGAAGCGGTAGAGCTGGAGCCCAAGGAGAAGATCCTGTTGGTCTTTGGCTGTCTTCCGGAGGACATCACACACAGCCAGGACTACCCAGGTGTCTGGTTCCTTCCGTCTGACTCCAGGGTGGAGACGGTCTACGTCCCCCTGGAAGAAGATGACGATGAAAAGGAGGACCAGGAGCCAGAGATGGTAGAGGAGGAGTAGATGAAGAAGAAGAAGGGCGTCTGTGAACGCTGTGGCCAGGAGTTTGACCTGGTAGGCTACCCCAGGAAGGTCTGTTTTGACTGTAAGCCCTACTCCCCCAACGTCAGAGGGGAGAAGGACCCCCGTATGGGGGAAACGGTCAGAATATGCGCTGTCTGTGGGGAGACCAAGGCGCTCCAACTGTTCAAGAGGGGAAAGCGGTTCTTCTCTGAATGTCGGGCCTGTCACACGGCTTCCATCAAGGACGCCAAGACCAGGAGATGGATGGCGCTGGTGGATATGTTGGGCGGGGCCTGTAGTGTTTGCGGCTATGACGGGTCAGAGAAGGCCCTGAAAGTGAAGCTTCCCAACGGGCGGGCGCTAAGGTTCAACGCGCTCTTCAGGAAGGAGCCCCGGGGGATCTTCGCTCCCACGGACGGGGAGCTGATCTGTCTGAACTGTTTGGCGGAGGAAAGAGACAATGGTCACACAACTGACTGAAGGACTGAAGGCTTTCAGCGCGGCCTTGGCCAGGAGCCACCAGAACTATGTGAAGGACGCGGAACCGGGCCACAAGCTTCACCCGGCGTCCTGGTTCTATGAAATTGGGACGCTGATTGGCGCGGCCATCTTCCTGGGGTTCCTCCGCTGGAACGAAGACAAGGAGGACACCACCACACACGATCCTGGGGACCTGATCATGGCGGCCTGTGACAGCTACGCTGAACAGGGGCTTCCAGTTCACCCCCTGATCCCCCGGCTGTTCGCCTACGCCAATTCAATGTTCCACGGAAACCCCAAACAGAGTCAGGTGGCCATCCAAGAAGCCATCTACTTCCTGATGGAGGAAACCAGGGAAATTCACGAAGACACGGGCTACCCAAGGCTGGAGCCAGGACAGGAAACCTGTCAGAAGATCATCAGGCGGGTTCTGGAGCCAAGCCTGAACTAAAGGAGGACAGGATGTTCAACATGGAAGGACAAGACAAGGAAGCCACGCGGAAGGCGCTGAAGGAACTACTTCTTCAGATGTTGGCGGACTTTGCGGAACAGGAGGCCAGGGCGCTGAACGGGATTGACACACCCCTGGACTACCCCAGGGTCTCCGGTCAACTGATGGGCGTGATCAAGTTCATGGCCTTCAGGCTGAACATGAAGACGGAGGAGGAGCTGGACGGGCTGGTTCTGTTTGCCCACAAGGTCTTCCTGAAACACCTTGACCCAGTGAAACATGAACCCCTGGTCCACTACTCCAGGGCCTACATGGCCCAGACGCCAGAGGAGGCGGAAGTTCACCTGGAGCGGGCTGTGGAATGTCAGATCAAGAACCTGGTGGGAAACGTGGTCAGGGAGTCTATCCCAGTTCCCATCATGATCCCAACGGGACCACCTAACTGAAAGGAACAGTCATGGCGAAGAAGGCCCCAAGAAGGAAGACAGCGGGAAAGGTCAGAGGACCGGCCAAGCCTCCCAAGAAGAAGGCCACGAAGAAGAAGGCCCAGACCAGGCCCATCCCTGTGGACATCAGGGAGGGAGAAGAGTGGAAGGAAAGGGTCATAGAGGCCATAGAAATCCATGTTGTCAATTTTGCTGACGTGGTCAACACCACGGGGGTCAGTACAAAGGCGGACGCCCTGATGAAGGTGGGCTGTGTCTTTGGCGCGGCTTCCCTTGGGGCTGTCTTCCTGGGGATCACGGATGACGCGGAAGGGGACAGGTTTGGTCAATACGTCATGGAGATCTTTCTTCAGGCTCTTGACAAGGACGCTGACCCCAGGCTTCTGGAGCTGACCAGGGCGTTCACGGAACCTGACGAAGAAGTCAGGACGGAGATCTTGGCGGAGGCGGGCTATGGAGTCAGAGAAACCAAAGACGAAGGATGAACAGACGAAGTTTGAACTGGACCAGCGGGCCATCAGGGCGGAGGAGACCAGAAAGGCGGTCCAGGATCAGTTGGACTCCACCAAGGCCCAGTTGGAGTCCATCGTGGAGGAGAACGAACGCTACAGGGCCAGGATCAAGGATCTGGAGAAGGTGGAGGACCAGGCCAAGAAGACGGAACAACAGATGGTCAACGTGGTCCATGAAAAGGAAGTCCAGATTGACACGCTGAAGTCCCAGGCGGAGAACAACGCCAGGGAGAAGCGGGAGCTGAAGGACAGAATAGGCTACCTGGCCAAGGAGCTGGAGACAGCCAGAGCCCAGGGCGTGGAGGCCAAGACCCAGGCTGATGAACGCTTCAGGGCCATCCAGGACATGAAGGAACTGGTCAGGATGATGACAAATGGACCTAAAATGGACTAAACGGGTTCCTGGGATCATCACCAGGGCTATGAACAGAAGGAAGGAGGCCAAGGCCAAACAGGAAGCTGAAGAGGCCCAGGCGGAGGTCCGGGAGCTGGCGTCCAGGATCTTGGCCACAGGAGACACGATCAACACCCCCATCATGATGATGACGGACTCCCACGTCACGGACGCGGCTATGATGACACCACGGCTCCAGAACCTAAAGACACAGCTACAGAACCCACCAGGCCCAGGGAAGGGCTCCTGTTGTTTCTGTGGGGCTGACGTTTACTACAAAGCCATTCAGGCGGCCAACTGTCCCAGGTGTCATAGGCTTGTCTGTGGGAGCCACGTGGCCCCGTCCCTGTCCCAGTTCAGCGCCATGAAGCGGATCTGTCCTGACTGTTTGGTCTTGGAGATCAAGGTCATCCTGATGAATGGGTCTGTGGAGATCACGGGAGAAGAGATGGTCCAGGCTAAAAGCTACACGCTGACCAGACAAATGTTGAACAAGACGGGGAGACAGGCCAATGTCACCAGTTAGGCCAAGAAGAGCCACGGGCCTACAGAAGGTCCTGGCCAAGGCGGAAATGGTCCAGGAGAACTACCCCTGTGATTTCTGTGGCGTGGGCTACGGCCGGAAAGGCCCTGACGAACCCAAGTCACTGATGATGACCTGTGACTTCTGTGGAAAGCTGACCTGTCCTGACCACAGGGGGCCAGTTCTCTTCAGGCCCATGGTTGACATCATTCATTCCCAGTGTCAAGCCTGTCTGGTGGAAGAAGTGGTCTCCATCCTGAAGGGAGAAATAGCGGAGATCACGGTCACCCAGGGGGTGGACTGGGCTACAGGGGAGCCCCTTGTCACCTACACCTACTTCACGGATCTGGAGCGGTTCAAGTGAGGACACGAACGCCACACGGGCCAGCCATCAGATATTCAGCCCAGTCTACCAGGGGAGATCCTTGGGAAGGATGTTCCGTCTGTGGGAGCCATGTTCAGGCGGACATGACCACCTGTGGAGCCTGTGGGAAGAAGGTCTGTCCCCAACACAGGATGATGTCCATGTGGTCTAGTCAGTACGTCTGTTCCTCCTGTTGGTGCGGGGAGATCATGTTGGCGCTGAACGGAGATGACGCGGCGCTATCGGCGCTCCAGAACTGGTTTGTCAGGATACAGCGGAAGCTGGCCAGGAAGAAGCCCAAGGACACGGGGATACTAAGGAGGACCCTGGGATGAACGGAACAGCGGCCAAAGTCCCAACCCCAGAGGAGAAGTGGAGGTCCGCGTCAACTAGGAAGGCGGCCCATTGTAGGCGCTGTGGGTTTAGCGTGGACAAGAGGCGCGGCGGAGTGATCCAGCCAGGGGAACGTGAATGGATCTATGGGGATGTTTGCCCTGGGTGTCTTCAATCCTTCTGTCATGAATGCTCCTTTGGCTCCTTGGTGAAATACCGTCAGGACAACGAATGGGAAGCTAGGGTCTGTCCTGACTGTTTCATAATCCAACTGAAAGGGCTACTGAACGGGGAAGAGCTGACCATAGATCTCCTCCAGATGTTGGCCAGCCTCCAGGCGGCCAGGGAGGCCATCAAGGACGTGAATGACCTTCAGGCTGTGAATGACATGGTCATGGAAGCCATGAAACAGTCAGGAATGGCGGACCTGATCAAGAAGATGTCCATCCCCATCCAACAGGACGGGGCTGGCGGCCTGAAGAAGCTTCCCTTGTTCCCTGGCGGGCGGGGGCCAACCCCAGAGGAAGCTGACCTACTGAACAAGGCGGCGGAACTGGGACAATACATGGCCAGGGAGCGGGACAAGACGCTTCTGGAGATCTTCAGGAAGGAAGAAGAGGAGAAGAAGCGGTTGGAGGCCCTGGCCCTTGGAGAGAAGCCACCAGAGCCCCCTGACGGCCCCCAGGGGACGCCAGAGCTGGAACAGTACAAACTACCAGACACAGAGCTACTGAAGGGCCTGAAGAACGCTGGTGACCCCATGATGGACATCATGACCAGAGTCCGGCGGGAAGTGGCCAAGGGAAAGACGGTTCACATCACCCAGGAAGGAAGAACAGTCCAGATCATCAAGCCTGACGGCTATGGTGGGATGGACATTGAACGTCCGTAGGAGTCCTACGAAAGGAGAAGGAAATGGGAGAAATCATTGACGCGACACTGGAAGGGAAGTGGGCGGACATCCTGAAGAAGGTAGCCAGAGGAGGCGGGGCTTCCGTGGCGGCTGACCTGAAAGCCCTGAAAGCGGAGACAGCGGAGTTCCTTGGTGGAGACGGCGGAACCAAGGCCCAGTCTGACCAGATCGTGGACCTGACGGCCAAGCTGGAGGAAGGCCAGGAGGCCATGGAGAAGGTCATGGAAGAGAACAAGACCCTGAAGGAAAGGGTAGAGAACCTGGAGGGAGCCCTTGAACAACAGGTCACCAAGGCCAACGAAGCGGACGCCAGAGCCACGGAGCTGGAGAAGGTGGCTGATGAACTGACGGCCAAGGTGGCGGACCTGGAGGAGGAACTGGGGGAGGACCCAGAGGAGGAAGATGAAGATGATGGATGAAGCCATCAATGACGGCCACCTGGATGTTCTCTGGGACCAGGCGGAAGACCTGGCGTCCAGCGGCCAGTTGGTGGTAGGCCAGATCAAGGACCTGAAGAAGGCCACCTTTGACTTCCTTGGCCCAGGGGATTGGCGGAACCCAAACCGTCAACAGACCAGGATCCACGAACTGGAGACGGCCCTTCACCACCAGGAGCGGGTCAACGGGGAGCTGAAGCTGGAGATCAAGGAGCTGAAGGCCAAGGTGGAGGACCTGGAGGCTGACCTGGCGTGGCGGAAGGATCACGCCCTGGAAGTTGGTGAAAGGGACTGACATGGAAGAGTTCTATGATGATGATGACTCCTCCTATGAAGATGAATGGGTAGATCCTGACGCCCTGGCTGAAGAGCTGGAGGAGGAGACCAACTGGGACCTGGAGGACGAAGGCCCAGACGCGGACTCCCCTTGTGGGGCCTGTGGCGTGGATGACTGGGTGACCAAGTGTAGTTCCTGTTCAACGCTTCTCTGTAAAGAATGTCTGTCTGAAGGAGAAGTGGACGGGGACCTGTTGTGTCCTGTCTGTGGAGCCACAGTGGAGGCTCCCTGATATGCCCAAGGATCCCTACACCCTACAGATCCACGGCCCTGGCCATAAGCCAGTGACGTTCAAGGCCATGGCTCCCAGACAGGCGGGGAAGTCCCAGGCGGCTCTGACATCCAAACAGGTTCAGGACGCCATCTACCTACTGTCCAAGAACGCCATCAAGCCCAAGAACGGAGTCTACGTTATGGACTCCGTTCTGGGCGGCCAGGATCACGGGCTGTGTCAGGGCTGTGGGACGGCCAGGGCTTTCAAGGTCTGTGTGACCTGTCAGATCCCTGTCTGTGAATTCTGTCAGATGTATTCCTTCCACAGGGTTGAACATCCGGCCTTCCAGGTCATGGATCCTGAAATCATGCTCTGGTGGATCGTCTGTAGGGACTGTTGGTTGAAGGAGTTCTGGCGGCTGATCTTGATCAGGGCCATTGAAGGGGTCTTGGACAAGAGGGTCATGGAGGAGATAGGGGCCTGGACCAAGAAGGCGGAGAAGGAGGCCAGGGAGTTCCAGGTGGCCCAGGAGGCCATGTCCAGGCTGGAGAAGATCTATCCATATCTAAGGGGCTAAAATGGCGCGGGCCAGGAATGGGATCATCAGAGGAGGAAGGGCCAACATGAAGAAGAAGGGCGGCGGCCTGGTTGAAATAGGGAAGACGCTGACCAAGGCTGTGGTGGAGGCGTCCAAGACCACCAGGGAGTTCAACAGCCAGATCCAGCGGATAGCGTCCCTGACCAGAATGTCCACCATGGAGCTGTCACCCCAACCCAGGCCAGGCTCCGTCCGTCTTGGGGAAGGCCAGTTGGAGCCCTGGATGGTGAAGAGCCAGATGGTCAACAGCGGCGGGACGCGCTGTCAGTACGCCAGGAAGCCTTCCATAGGGTCTCCCACGGTCTACTGTAACCAGAAGGCCATCCGGGCCTGTCAGGTCTGCTACACGGCTGTCTGTAGAGATCACTGTTCCTACCATCCAGTGGCACACTGGAACATCCAGGACAGACAACATCCCATGGGGCTGTGTCCGTCCTGTTTGGCCAAGCTGGTGGTGGCCATCCTGACCTTGGACCCTGATGAAGACTACAATTTCTTCAGGGAGGATGAAGCCAAGAAGTGGCGGGACAAGGCGGGGGTCAACATCACATGAAATACGTGATATTCGCATATTATCACTTTTTCTTCAGAAATCCCTTGACTTTTCTGTGGCTACTATGTATAGTGACACCATGAACACGAAAACACGGACACCAAAACACTGTCCAACCTGTGGAAGGTCCCTACCAAACGGAAAGGAGGAAGAACACGTCTGGCGCGGTCAAAGGCGTCAAGGGGACTGGAACAAAGCGGCCATCACGGTCAGAGCCACGGAGGGCTCCACGCTGTTGGCCAACAGACTAGACCCACGATTGGCTACGGAACCTGTGTAGTGGGCTGGTCAGGTAAGGTCACGAACACACGAAGTCACAAAGTCACGGAAGGAAGACACTATGGCAGTCATGACCAAGAAAGTAGACGGTCAGATCATAGTCCAGCCAATCAAGAAGGCCAGGGCTATAGTCTCCGTCAAAGCTACGGAGGAGTCCACGCTGATCTCCAACAGGCTGGACCCCCAGATAGCTGAAAGCATCGTATCCAAGGAGACGGGGAAAGCCCAACAGAAGAAGGTCAGGAACCTGGATGAAGAATATGAAACCAGGTTCCACTACACAGATGACGGGGAATACGGCTACCCGGCGGCGGGGTTTGCGGGGGCTATTCTATTTGGAGCCCTGGCGGCGGGAGTGAACAAGACGGATGTCAAGCGGGCCATCAGGGTCTTGGGGAACGTCTACCCCCTGAAATACAAGAAGCTGAACAGGCGGGTGGACTATCCCAGGCGGAAGTCAGCCAGAGGGATGGGAGCCCCTGACGTTCGCCATCGTCCTGAATTCGTGGACTGGGAAGCTGACATCATCATAGAGTATGACGCCAGCCAGATGGGCCTGGAACAGGTTGTCAATCTGGTGAACCAGGGCGGCTTCTCTGGCGGAATTGGTGACTGGCGGCCTTCGGCCCCTGAAAGTCCTGGAACCCACGGGATGTTTGAAGTGATCAAGGTCAAGACGCTTCAGGTCAAGGCCCCCAAGCTGAACATCCCAAAGGAAGACGAAGCGGCCTAAAATAGCCTTTCTGCGGCCAGGCTGTGGGGTTGGGCTGTTCTTAGCTGAACCATACCTTGGCGGGATAGTCCAGCCCCACGCCATCTTCATATACAGAAGGAGGTCAGAATGTCAACGAAGACGGCCCAGGAGTTCAAGGCCCGGCCCGGGTCAAGAATTCCAGAAAACAAGGTCCAAGCCTACGGTCAGCGGATCTTGGACTTGGCGAAGAAGAGGGGACATGGGGTGGAGGGGGTCACGGCTGAAGACGTAGTTCAGGACGCCAAGAAGAAATCAGCCCCCTACCATGAATACTTTGAATGGGATGACCCCACAGCGGCCCACCAACACAGGCTCCACCAGGCCAGAACGCTGTTGGGAGGGATCATGATTGACGTGGAGATCGTCCCAGGAGAAGGGCCTGTTCAGGTTCGGAAGTTTCTGTCTAACGAACACATCACGGACAGGGGGGAGATCGTCACCATCTATTCTCCACAGGAAAAGGTCATGATGGACGCTCCCAAGAGAGAAGGGGTCATCCAGCGGGCGCTCCGTGAAGCCTTGGCGTGGAAAGAACGTCACGGCCACTACAGAGCCCTGGCGGCCATCGTGGACGCCATTGACCAGGCTGTGGATCTGGAGGAGAAGGGCTAGGTGTGAGGTTTGTTCCTTGCCAGGGCATTCAACGGGACTACATTGAAAGGTCCATCCACCAGGACAGAGGGAAGTTCATCTTCAGCGGTCCCCTATTTGGGGAAATACACTACATGTGGTCCTGTACCTGGGACCCTAAATACAGAAGGCTGTTGGATGACTACAAGGCGGCGTGGAATGCTCTGGACAAGGAACGCTTCATTGAAGCCTCTGAAGAGATGTTCAGGGAATGGAAGAACAGACGCCACAAGGCCCCCAACGGGTGGCTGTGGATCATCCCATTTCCAAGGAATACCCACCATGGGTAGTAAGGTGACGTGGGGCCAGGATCGGCGCGGAAGTACCTGGTACGGTTTGGTTCGGTCGGCTATGGTACGGACTTCATTTCCTCTGAAAGGAGCCCAGGCGGCTCCCGTCCGGTATGGAAATGAGGTAGGGGCCGGTTCGGAAGGGAGCGGAAAGGTTAGGTTGGGCGGGATACGCTACGGAGGGCTACGGCCCGGTATGGTTAAGACTTCACATCTTCTGAAAGGAGCCCTGAAAAATGGGCGCGTGGTACGGAACGGTTCGTTCCGGTCCGGTCTCCTTCCGTCAGGAGCGGAAAGGCCAGGTTACGTCAGGCCCGTTCTGTTCTGGTTCGGTTCGGGGCTCCTTTCAGAAGGTGTGAGGTTTGGTAAGGCCGGGTGGAGTGGGATCTGGATAGGAATGGCGTGGCGCGGCCCGGTCCGGTTCGGTATTGTAAGGTACGGCTCTTTACTCCTTCAAGAAGAAGTCCAGGCGGCTTCTGTTTGGTCGGGTTCGGAATGGAAAGGACAGTTCCGGACGTGTAGGTTTGGTTTCCTGCGGTCGGGTTTGGCTTGGTCTGGGCTTCTTCCTGAAGGAGTAAGGAAAGGATTTCACACATCTTCTGAAAAGGGTCCCATACGTGGGATCTTGTGTGGCGTGAGAAGGTCAGGACCGGTTGGGAAAGGTTTGGACCGGTTTGGTTTTCTTGGGCGGGGTTTGGTCTGTTCTGGTACGCTCCGGCGCTATATGGTATGGGGCTCTTTTCAGAAGATGTGTGGAACGGAACGTCACGGAGGGGTTAGGTCTAATGACGTTCGGCGGGGTTCGGTATGGTAAGGTTTGATGTGGGTTAGGTTCGGCCAGGTTGGGCTGGTTTCGGTAGAATAGGGTATGGAAAGGTTTTCAAAGATGAACAGGGTGGAGATGGAAGCGGCTGTCAAGGAGGCCATGAAATCCTGTAGGCCAGGCTGTCCAGAGCTGGCCAACTGTCAGCGGGCTCTGATGGATGAAGAGCTGTTCCTGACTCTTGGCCCAGAAGAGGACATCTGTCAGGCGGTCAATGACTACTACCAGGAACAGAAGTGGATGGCGGAGGAAGAAGGAAAACACGGGACATGAAAAAGGTCACCTGTTGGATCTGTGGGAAGGAAGGCGAAGGCTACGGAGACGGAAACTGTGAAGGACGCTGTGGGAGGCCAACCTGTGAAGAACACATAGTTGGTCATGAATGCTTCATGGTCTGTTCTGTCTGTACCCTTCAGGAGGCTGTGGAGGCCCTGGACAGCGTCAGGACTCCTGAAGCCAGGGCGGAGGTCAAGGACCTGGCCAAGAGGCTTCAGGACAAGCTGGATCCATCAAGGTGGTCAGAAGCGGGCGGTCTATGACGTTCCAGGAACATGAACTGGCCAATGACATCATGGACCAGGGGGTCACCAATGACCTGGATGAAGCCCTGGCCATAGCCAGGGTCAGGCTGAAGAAGGCCAAGGCTGTCTGGATTGACGCCAGGGACATAGACCTGAAGGCCCACCTGGAGTCAGGGACCATTGGAAGTTCCACCTTTGGCGTGGTCCTATTCCCCCGGCGGCCCTGCTACTATCACGCTGATGGAGGCTATCAGAAACCCCTGAAGGAGCCCCCATGTGAATGTGGGTCCTGGGAGACCTGTGGGATCTACGTTCAGAACCCAAGGGAGTCCTGGGCCGGTTGTAGGTGGGGAGCCCAAGAACACGGGAGACGGGCCTTCAAGGAGGACAGGACAGATGAAGATTGATCTGAAGGCGCTACTTCCGTTCATGGGGCGGAAGGTCAAGGTGGAGTTCATCCTGAAGAGGAAACAGGTCTGGGACTCCGGGAAACGGGGTCACAGGGTAACCTGGGAACAGGTAGATCTGAAGGGATGGGGCGGGAAGTATCGTCCCAGGGTGGGCTGGTTCTGTGGGGTCAGGTGGCTCCAGGAAGGGTTCAGCCACATGTCAACAGGGTCAGGCTATGACTATGACCCTGGCTACATGGAGGTCAAGAACACGGTCCCCGTGGCCATGGTCTGTTTCTGGCCTACTTCCAAGCCTGTTCCTGTCCCCATCTTGGGCTGTCTCCCTATGGACAGGGGCCTGAAACCAGAGGCCCCAATTCAAGCCTCCTGGGACTCCTACAAGGACTACAAGAAGGCCGGGGAGAAGTCATGGAACGGATGAACCCCGATTTCCCGGAAGTCACCCCCAGGGATCCCCAGATCATCATGGAAGAAGCGGAGGCCCTGGCCGGGTC
>Ga0180438_10010805_pt1 | contig 11141 bp, 7 predicted proteins | sample SS_ome_12_FD_132455 | JGI IMG/M metagenome (GOLD analysis project Ga0180438, IMG submission 132455) | Hypersaline lake sediment archaeal communities from the Salton Sea, California, USA - SS_3_D_2 metaG | ecosystem: Environmental > Aquatic > Non-marine Saline and Alkaline > Hypersaline >...
GGCACACATCTTCATCTGTTACCTGGCATACCTCCATTTAGCCTGGATGAAAATGCTGCTCGAAAAGAATGGTATATCTGTGAGTCCTGTGAAGGCATTAGAGCAATTAGAGACTATCTACACCGTCAAACTCACCGATAAAAAAACGCAGCTGAGCACGACCCGAACAGTCGCCCTCACAGAAGAGCAGGAGAAGATCTACAGGGCACTCAATTTGTTGTCATAAAACCAGGGGTAAGGTTAGGTAAATTAAAAATAATGATTTTCAAAATAAAAGGGTTTCGATGGTGATGGTAAGGACATCCCTACGTGGTATGATACACTGAGACTGTAGAAAAGTCTATTATACAGAAATGTTACATATACCATGAATGGTAAAAAAATCTTTTATACTGTGGAATAAATTTATGTAATATGAATTCAAGAACAAACCCGAAAATGATTCGTATTTTAGAAGTTTTTATAATTATAGTAATTATTTTTATCTCTGGGTGTCAAAAAAGATCATCTAGCCGGAATTCTACAGAAAGTACCCATTCAATGAGAGTAGATGGGATTACACGCACTTACACCGTGCATATACCACAGGGATATACTGGAAATCATTCTGTCCCTCTGGTAATTGCCCTGCATGGAGGAGGAGGGTCGTCACAGAAAATGGCTAATCTTACCGCCTTCAATAGTGTATCTGACACGTATGGATTCATTGTTGTATATCCTGAAGGAATAGAAAATCACTGGAACGATGGCAGACAACTGGAGGAATATACCACGCAAAAAGAGAATATCGATGATGTTCACTTCATTTCTTCATTGATAGATGTGGTATGTGAACAGTATGCCATCGATAAAGCTCGCATTTATGCTACCGGAATCTCAAATGGGGCCATGATGTCCTGCCGGTTAGCCTGTGAATTGCCAGAGAAAATAGCTGCTGTTGCCATGGTGGTGGGTGCCCTACCCACCCAATTGAGTACTACCTGTACACCTGTTTCCCCTGTATCTGTGCTGCTCATTGCGGGGACAGATGATCCTCTCGTTCCCTTTGAAGGAGGGAGAATTGCATTCAGCAGTGAAAAGTATGGTGAGGTCGAATCTATGTATGATACAGTCCACTTCTGGGTACAGCATAATGGATGTTCTGATACCCCGGAAGTGACCTGGCTCCCCGATACTGATCCGGATGATGGATGTAGGGTACGCAGAGAAGTATATACCAATGGTATAAATGGAACAGAAGTGATATTTTTTTGTATAGAGGGGGGTGGACATACCTGGCCTGGGGGTCTGCAATATGCTGCAGTCCGTCTCATAGGAAAAACATGTTATGACTTTGATGCCACTGAAACTATCTGGTTCTTCTTTGATGAACATGAAAACAGTTTCTAATTCATAGGATTATTATGCTCCATACTATTCTCCCTGAATAACAAATCGCCGGCAGAATATTTCTGCTCTTTCCAGAAGAAGATTTCAGGTGCTCAGGCAGGGAATGCCTCCATAACCTGTTCGATAGCTCTCTCAGGTACGCCGTCATACAGGTTCTATGGCCCTTAGATAATCATGAAAGTATCGTTGACTCTTTTCTTCATCCATGCTGTTATCTGCCATCTTGTATACGGCGGTTGTAAATGAATCGATCATATTTTTGACAATCTCCTTCACAACTGAAAATAGTGCTGTATATGAAATATAATAGACATAGGAAAAGAAATTTTTGAAAAAGAGAAGAAAGAAAATGAAAAAAAAGAAAAATGGATTTTCTATCCTAATAGATATACTCTTCTCCTTCCTTTGGTTCTGTTGGGGGAGCATTGCTATCCTCGGATTCTTTGGCCTTTTCCTGTGGCTCTTCAGATTCTCCTGTGAGGTTTTCGATATATTCAATGAGTGCCTGCAGAGAGTCGAAAACGAATCCCATTGAAGCTAACATTATGAATATCATTTCATATTCTCCACTGAAACTGGCATTTTGCCCCATAACTGTCTGACTGTTCATAATATAATGGTATACAACTTCCTCCAACATTGTTTCCGGATCTATGGGATATTCTGGCGGTTGAAATTGATAGGTTAATGTCCATTGACAGTCACATGGTTTTCCAAAAACAGTCCCTCCATACTCTTTTTCCCACCATTCCAATTTCTTCTTATATTCCTCCATAGCTTCCTTGTGTTCCTCCAAAACTCCCATATTTCTCTCTGCATCGTCTGTGAGTATGGGAGTGGGTGGGGGTTCAGGTTTTGAAGGGAGAGAGAAGGGACCCTGTCCAATATCATGGAGGAGTGTGGGTACACGACCATCTGGATCAACATATTTTAACGGATTGTCCAGACAATAGGTGTAACGATTTAACGACTGGGGCTGCCTGTAATCTCCACCGACACTATCTCTGGTAATGAATCTACCCAACTCTGCATCGTAATAGCGACTCCCAAAGTAATACAATTGCGAAGAATCCATTGTCTTACCGGTAAAGAGATGCTCCTCACTGCCTTCTTCCTGATCGATGTTGCCGAAAGGATGATAGGTCACTGCAGATATGAGGGTTTTAGTGCTATCGGTGACCAGTCTGGTGGATCCAAGATGATCTTTATGGTAATAATATGTATTTGATTCTTGATCGATGGTGGTCCTTTTAGCCAGCAACCCCGTGGGTCCATAGATATATGATGCATATCCACTGGATTTTTCTTCATAGAGAGTGAACATTCCCGAATGCATATAGAGTGTAGTTGTGCTATTTTCCGTTTTTTGGAGTCTTTTCCCATTTCCACCGTATGTATATTCTCCAATAGTGGTATTATTGTGCTCTACTGCAATGAGTCTCTGTGCATAGTCATAGACGTAGTCCCAGGTATCATCGCCCTTTGTTTTCTGGATTCTATTGCCATTATCATCGTAGGAAAAGGATGTATCATCCGATAATGCAGTAACTTCGTTGACCGAATTGAGGGTATAGGTGAGAGAATCCTTTCCTGTTCTGTTTCCTGCTTTATCATAGGTGTAGGTGTGAGACCAGGATGTACAGGAAGCTGAGGTCAATCGATCAAGTCCATCATAACTGTAGGATTCAGTTTCTGAATGCCAGGTGGAGCTAGTATCTCGCCAGCCATTGATCAGTTGTGTGATATTCCCATTGTGGTCATAAGTACAATCTATGTCCAAGTGAGATGTCGATCCATCTTTCATATCAATAGTCGATGGTTGGTCCAGAGAATCAAATGTATAAAAGGCCTGGAGATCATTTCCATAGTCAAACTGGGTCAATAAGTTTTCTACATTATATTGGGGCTTATCGAAGAGAATTTCGTCATTTTCACCATTTATGTATCGTTTGATCTCTGTGATTCTGGTAAGGTCATCATACGTGTAGAGTATCTGCATAGAATCGGGGTATGTCAATGAAGTGACTCTCCCTGTTGCATCGTATTGGAAAGTTAGCTGGTATGAACTTTGAGAGATATTCCTGGTTTCTGTCAGCAATCTATTCCACCGATCATAGCCGTATGTTACATGATCACCTGAACTAGGAACATCATCATCCATGCGGGTCCTGTTTGAATTCAAATCGTATGTGTAGGAGACAGTGGATTGGTCTTCATATTCTATTTCCACCAATCTATGGAGATCATCATAGGTGTAGGAAGTAGTATTTCCTTGACAATCGGTGATTGATGCGATATTCCCCACATCGTCATAGGTGTATGTTTCATATTCCGAATCTGGGTACACAATCCTCGTCAATCCAAATAAGGATCCATAGGTGTAAGCCGTAGTATGAGTCTCTGGATCGGTGAAGGAAAGCAGGTTACCAATTTCATCATAGGTGTATGTCGTGGTAGCGAAGGTATCTGTATCATATTCTTCCTCCATCTTCTTCAATCTGGAAAGCCAGTCACGCCACAAAATTTTCCGGTAATTACGCCCATTGGTAATTGTGACTTTGTTATGGGCATCATCATAGGTGTAGATTCTGGAGGATGAATCTGGAAATGTTATCTGAGTGAGTCTTCCCAGAAAGTCGTACGTATTGGATACTGTATCATTACCAGTATCTGTGACTGAAGCTATCAATCCATCATAGCGGTAGGTGGTGGTTGATGAAGCATAGAGAGTACCAGCTCCATAGGTTCCCGTGTACCATTTTGTCGATGTTACACGGCCTAATTTGTCATAGTGATATGTGATGTAATGTCTGAGTGGATCGATAACAGTGACTGTTCTATTGCTGTCATCATAAACAGCTTCCATATACCACCGTTCCTGTTGTCCGGTCAGGAGGGGAAATTCCTTTTTCACCATTCTTCCCAGTAAATCATAGGTATACATATAATCATATCCAGATCTGTCATGCACTCCCTTTGGTTGTTGAATGGAAGTGATTCGACCCCACATTGAATCGTATGTGACTTTTGAAGTTATCGTGTCGGTTCCTACAACAATAGAACTCTCTGTCAGATACGCACCGGAATAGGTAGCAGAATAAGACAGGGTGATTGTGTTAGATTGGGCATCGGTAATGGAAGTGATGTTTCCGTATGAATCGTATTGCATAGAAGTGGTATAGACATCAAGTGAATTATCCACCGGAACGTGAAGACTCCAGGAAAATTTTGTCTTCTTAGATGATGATTCAGAAAAATACAGGGTATGCGATCCACCGGTAATGGCAGCAGGTACAGTGACAGAATCATTCTTGAGATTAGTAGTCAGTGTGGTCCAGTTGTCGCTATCGAACTTGTATTGCACCTGTACAGGATAAGCCTTGTAGGTTGTGGTCACTGTGAAATCCCACCATTGTTCGCCACAGGAGGGGGTTGTTGTATAACTCTGATACCCCAGGGTGCCTGGATAATGGACGAAAGGACCAATAGATAAATTTCCTGAGTCACAATTAATATTAGGAAGTTGACCACAGCATATATTCCAGTGTGCATAAAAGTATCTGTTGTTCCAGCCATTACAGGTCCACGTGGATTTTATAATATCTGGTCTGCAGGTGGACGAAGAGTGAGTGTCTGTATGACTTTCTTGATAGGTGGAATCGGAAGCCTTTCCAGATATCTCCAATACGGCATTACCGGTGACTGTGTGTCCTGTTAAATCAATGGGGAATGATGTATTTCCCGTTTTTTCATTGAAGGTTCCTGAGAAAGCCATCCAGGTAGTAACTTCTCCAAATGAACTCTTGGATTGTGTTGGGTGACCGTGAGTATCATAGGTTATATACCTCTCCTTCACATAGGTTCCATCCTGTTTTTCTGCTGTTCCCAGTAATGCGGTGTGCACAGAACTGGGTATTGAATCAAAGACAAAGGCATTGGTGAACTGTTTGATAATGGTATTATTCTCATCTACGAAGTATCCCGATGTAGAGGTGTGGGAGTATGAGAAGAACTCTTCATGACCTTCTGCATTCTTTCTGTAGATGCAATTTCCCCAGTTGTCATAGGCATAATATGTGGTATACGAGAGATGTAATCCATCTTTGTACACCTTCTGTTGGGTGAGTTCATTTCGTGTATTGTGGGTGTAGGTAAACTTCCGTATGGCAGTTCCAGAAGCATTCTTCACCGTTTTTTCAGATATGATTCCATCGGTGATGGTCTGCCCATAGTATCCCTGGATGGTACCAGACCCGTTTTTTACGGTAATGGTGGATCCAGTTATAGATTGAAAATTCCCTGAATAGGAAAACACAGAATGCTTCACCAGGGCTGTCTCATATACTCTCTGATTAGTCACATGATACTTGTAATAGTTGTTATCTGTGAATCTGTTATAGGTATAGGTGGTATACCCTGCAGTGGGATATTCGATTTTTGAAAGCAGCCAGTCATTGTATCCTGTATCATAGGTGTAGGTGGTCCTGCGATCCAGGAAATCATCCATCCACATCAGACATCCATTAGAATATCCATATTCGATTTCTGCATCATCGTATCCAATTTTTGTCACGTAATTACTGGCATTGTAGGTGAAAGTGAGTGTTCGTCCTATTGTATCGGTGATAGATGTTAACAATCCGCTGGTATAAGAAAAAGTCATGCTGTTATCATCGAGGTCCTTGATGGAAGTGATCTTCCCTGCTGTAGAAAAATCGTAAACCATTCCATCGACTGTGGTGAGCGTATAGGTGTTGTCTCCATTCTTTTCCAATGTAAAATGAGATCCTGTGTGGTTGATAAAGGTTGATCCATTCCAGGAAATTTTGTATTTAGTTCCCCCCCACAAATGCAGGTATTTTGTTCCCACATAGGGGAGATTCAGGCTCCATCCCTTTCCCATTTTCACTGGTGGAGATTCAAAATCATACGGAGAAGCACCATAGAATACTGCTGGTGTCTCATACACGCGTGAAAGGACTACATCCAATCCCCTTCCGGGAATGGTAAGATCTGTCTGGGTAACGGTCAGATAACCTGTGGCCGGATTGACATATTCTTCTATGTTTTTGAAGTACTGCCCGTAAGGATGCAATCCCGCAGATTCCCAGGCATCTTCAAAGGTTTCCATAGTAGGATCTATCACCACAGGATACTGGGCATTGTGTAGCCAGTCCATCCCTCGTGCATCGATAACCTTGTGTAGTTCCCATCCATGAACGTGTTCTGATGTAGATTCAGTCTCTATCAGTTCATAATGGAGATCGGTACACACCGATCCTGATGCGTCTCTCATGAATGGGGGAAGTATGGCCATAATCTTTTTTTGGTCAGCAAAGAGAATGGACCCATCATCCTGGATTTGGGGGGTCATTCCCTGCCAGTGGATTTCATAGATGATTCTCTCATACTCATCAGGTTCTCTCAGAGTCAAGAATTCGTTCACCCTATCTGAGGAGAGGGTATAAGAGAGATCCACCGATTCTAAAGCATGGGGTATGGTCAGTGAATTGCTATCAATGAATGGAGCTGTGGGGGGTTCTCCGTGATCTCCTTTTAACTCCAATGTGAGCTGTGAGTTTCCCACGCTGATTCTGGCAGTTCTTCCCGTGAAAAAAATCTTATAATAGGGAGATTCTGCCATAAACTCAAAGGGTCTGTCCATGCTTTCATGAATTTCCAGTGCGTCATATGATGGTGTCTTGGTATATCCCTGATGTTGTTGAAAATCCAGACACACATCGTCTAATGCATAGGCTCTTCGATCGAGGGAAAAGCCTGCTGATGGTATTGGTTCTAATTCTGAGGATTGATCGAGTCCTGCAGCAAGGATTCCCGTATCATATGATAATCCCATACATAATAGAACTATGATCAATCCTGCATAACACATTTTCATATTTTTCTACCTCCCTCTATTCTTTCATGTTTAATAATGTCTAAAAAAGATGATTCCAGTTTTTTCTAGCACCACGTCTGTAAATAGTGCAATTCTTTCACCTCAATAGACATTTAATCCATGTAATATAGAGATTAAAAAATTCTTATTTATAATCATCGTCTTATTTTTTGACAAACCTCTCCAGCTAATATAAAATGAAATATTATAGAATTCTCTAAATTTATTGACTATTTTTTTCACTTCCAAAAATTTTTCTGGTATTTCTACTTATAGAACTTACTATTTACCATGATTTTATACAATTTTATCTAGATGTTATAAGATTTAAAGTATATTCTTATCCATTTTCTCTACACGCATGAGTCACTTTATTGAATGGATCAAAACCGTTTATCTAAATTTTTCTGATGGAAAAAGATTCCCACTCCCACAAAAAGTATGGAGAATCCCATCAGAATGATGAAATCCACCAGAGGTGAAAAATATCCGGTACCCTGCACCGACCACCTCACAGCATCCACATAATATGTCAATGGAGAAATATAAGAAATCTTCACCGCACTTCCCATCTCAGGTAAGGATATGAAAACACCGCTGATGAACATCAGTGGAAACTTGATCAGGGTGGAGAGCATCATGATATTGGAGGGATTGTCGGTGGGAGGAGAAGAGAGAAGCACTCCCAGTGCCGAAAAGCAGAATGCTGCCACCACGGTGATGATGATAACGGCCCCGCTGAGGATATGTACTCCCACAACCACCACTCCGATGGCCAGAATAACCAGGGAGATGGCCAGTCCGAATAAAAAGGAGGCCACGATGTCTACCAGAATGATTCCCCACAACCCAATGGGTGTGGAAACGAGACGTTCCAGTGTTCTCATACGGGTTTCCCACGGTACAATCACCGGGCCGACAGCAGATGTGGTGAAAAAGAGGGTCATGCCCAGTAATCCGGGTAATAAAAATTCCACAGAAAGATTCCTCCCCATGGAAAATGCCACAAAAAAAAATGAAGGAAGCAACAATCCAAAAATAATGGTGGGTCCTTTCATAAAGTAAATACGTAAATCCTTTTTGGTAATGGCCCAGCATCTTTTTAACTGAGTAAAGATGTTCATGTGTTCTTCACCTGTGTTAATTGTAAAAAAACATCTTCTAAATCTGCACCCATTGTATTGAGTGAAATGATCTTGGTACCCTGTTTGTGAGCATATTCCACCAGCTGGGGAATGATGTCTTCGGGTCTATCAGTATATAATTTGTAACGATCTCCTTTCTGTTCTACATGATTCACCCCATCTAAATCGGGAACCTTTACCGTATTTTCAGAAAATGCCACCTCTACAGACATAGAGCTCTTCACGATTCGTTTTAAATTCTCCGGACGTTCAATAGCCACAATTTTACCCCGATTCATGATGGCAATGGTATCACAGAGTTGATCTGCCTCCTGGATATTATGGGTGGTGAGTAAAATAGTGGTCCCTTTATTTTTAGCCTTTACAATAATATCTCTGATGAGTCGGGCACTCTCCACATCCAGGCCTGAAGTCGGTTCATCCAGAAACAGGACCTGGGCATCATTCATCAATGCCATAGCCACCACCACACGTTGTTGTAATCCTTTGGAAAGGGTTTTCACTTCATGATGACCTTTTTCAGTGAGATTAAACATGTCTAAGAGCCTTTGAGCTCGCTTTATCCGCTCATCTTTTGCTATCCCATAGAGTTCACCGATAAGGGAAAGATTCTGTAATGGAGAGAGATCCATATAGGCATTGGTCATTTCGGGTACAATGCCCATCAACTGTTTGGCCTCCAGAGAATTTTTTTGAATATCGTGTCCACCAATAGAGACTCTCCCTGCTGAAGGCTTTAGAATGCCGGTGAGCATGCGTATAGTGGTAGTTTTGCCGGCACCATTGGGCCCAAGGAGACCGAAAAGGGATCCTTTTTCTATCTGAAATTCTATATTATCCACTGCAGTAAATGAATTGAATTGTTTGGTGAGATTAGATGCTCGTATTATGATTTCAGGATTCATGGTTCACCTCTGATAATGCTGTAAGGTTGATGGTAATTTCTTTTCTCTTCAGTTGCCACACTTTTTCAGGAGCTCCTCCTCCCTCTTCACGATAGGCTGCCAGTTCTATAATATCGCCCTTCTGGAGTTCAGAGAGATGATAATATAATCCAGACCTAGAGATATGTTCTCTTTTTTTCTGGAGCCCCTGGAGGATTTCATGAGTACTCAACGGGCTGTGCACCAACAAGGAAATAATTGTCCATCGAAGAGGGCAGTGTAATACCTGCACGTATTTCTGAAAAGCTTTGAATTCCTCCATGGGGTCGGAATCGGAAGGAGAAGCATCTGCCATAGATATATTACAACTCCTTGAGATGATCCTGTGCATATTTGAGCATGTCATCTGCTTCAGTAATCTTTTTTTCACTCAATAATGTACGGGCTTTTTCAATATGATGCAGAGCGCATCCTTTGGCATCCTTATCATATGCACATTCTTTATTTGATTGACACATTGTTAAACACCTCCTTATAATATTATCAATTTTCTTATAATATTGCCATTATTATAAAGGTTTCGGATGGGGTAGATGATATGAAAAAAATGATAGATGTAATCTTTGAAATAATTCAGCAGTATTCTCATTGTACAGCATTCGCACATATGTAAAAGCATAGTGAAGAAATCCTTTTATATGTGCGGGAAAAGAAGGAGAGGAGATAGAATAATATTGGTCAGATAATTACCATACAGAAATACATTTCATCTTACAGAGAAGAATTAACATACAGATGTTAATAATTCTATCTCACAAAAAATGGAGGTGATAATAATGACTCTATTGGGAGAAAAGATACAGGAAGCCGATTGGAAGAAGGAAAAACATGTGCCTGTCATCGAATGTCCTGACACAGTAAAAAAAGATGAATTCTTTGAAATAAAAGTAGGTCTGGGAAAGGCTATTGCCCATCCCAACACCACAGAACACCATATCCGCTGGATTTCACTGTATTTTCACCCACAGGATGAGAAATTTACCGTGGATATTACACAGTTTACCTTTAATGCTCATGGAGAATCTGTCAAAGGGTCCGATACCAGCACCATCTACACCCATCACCAGGGTACAACCTGGATGAAAACCTCGAAGCCAGGTACATTGTATGCAATGGCGTACTGCAACATACATGGATTGTGGCAATCTGTAAAAAAAATCACAGTAATGTAATTGATGTGAAAATTTCGCAGAAAAATATTATGTCCATATTTTCCTTTCTAATTTCTTAGAGTGCAATTTATTTAACCGATATGAATTCGATTCAGAAAATAATCATCATGTACTGTGCAGTGCTGGACTGATGATATATATCCATCAGGAACGCGACCAGTAACTGGGAATCTGGGAAAATCGATGTGTATTGATCATAAAAATATTAGTGTCCTCCACATATCATGATTCAGCCAGGGTCTGTAAGTGCGTCTTTGAGCGAAATCCCACATATATGATGGCCCCTGCTAAAAGTACACTGCAGATTACGAATCTCTGACAGGATTTTTCTGTATATCTATGTATTTTTCCTCTATAAACTCCACTCTTTAGCAATTTGAATACATCTTCTATTCTGCTCCTCAACGACCTGAAATCCTTCCATTTTTTAATCTTTTTCTTGAATTTCTCTTTCAATTGTAGGAAAAAGTCTTTTTCCTTCTCTGTGGATTCTATATGAGAAAATGCATCCAGGGGATAGCTCACAGAGAGTATCTTATCGATATCCATATTCTTTCTCGGAAAAATCAAGGGGATCACTTTGAATACAGAA
>Ga0180438_10010807_pt1 | contig 11140 bp, 10 predicted proteins | sample SS_ome_12_FD_132455 | JGI IMG/M metagenome (GOLD analysis project Ga0180438, IMG submission 132455) | Hypersaline lake sediment archaeal communities from the Salton Sea, California, USA - SS_3_D_2 metaG | ecosystem: Environmental > Aquatic > Non-marine Saline and Alkaline > Hypersaline >...
CATGCTTATGTCCAACTGCATCCCGCGATTACCAGCCGGGAAATAATCACTGGCTGCAAGACAGAGATCAATTGCCCGTTGGATATCTCCCCTCATGGCAGTGACCCGGCTTCTAACATAGGCAAGGTGTCCAAGTATCTCCTGTGCACTAGGAGTCAAATTCTCAGAATCAATTTGTCTTTCACCCTCCTCTAATAACCTGTCAGCTTCATCTAGTTCTCCAAACCAAGCGTGATTCTGCGCTTCATAGATACACAACATCGGCCGGTGATAAATCTGTGCTTCGCTTAACTTACCCATCCATAACCGCAGCCAGGACATTTCTCCGCGGTTGACCATTTCCACATAGTTCTCTCGTATCAAACGTTCAACCCTCTCAACATCCGATGCCAGAGAGGCGTACTGGATGGCCTCCAGAACCGACTCGTTTTGTTCATGCCATTCAGAAGCGCTGATTTTTAACCTGGCAACGCCCTGTGCTCCGAGCGACTTCTGGAGCTCTGTACGCAGCAAATCCGCAAACAAATGGTGATAACGGTACCAAATCCTCTCATCATCCAGAGGTACCAGAAAGATATTTGATTTTTCCAGGTAGTCCAGGATTGCGGCTGATTTGTGCTGGATCGTCGATTCCGGACCGTTGGATTGGTAATGCACACCCCTCCATGATCCACCCTCTATCGACAGTATTTCATCGCATAATGGAGCTGTCAGGCTTTCCAAAACTGATGTACGCAGGAGAAAATGCTGGATCTCTGGCGTCTGGTTGGCAAGTACTTCTTCCAGCAGGAAATCCAGAATATAGCGGTTAGTACCTGAGAAGCCCTCGATAAATCCGCCAACATCTTCCCGATCACGCATGGAGAGCGCCGCCATCTGCAGCCCGGCAATCCAGCCTTCAGTGCGATCCGCAAGGACGGCAACCGATCCCGCATCCAGGTTGAGTCCCATGACCTCGGACATGAACTGGGCTGCCTCTGATACGGTAAAGCTGAGATCCGCTGCCCGCACTTCAACCATCTGGCCGCGTGCCCTCAAACGGGCCAAAGGTAATGGGGGATCAGAGCGGCTTACGATCACCATGTGAAAAGTATTGGGGCAATGCTCGAGTATAAAAGCCACTGCCCCGTGCACAGCCGGGTTTTTAACAAACTGGTAGTCGTCCAGCACCAGCGCCAAATGCACATTGGCGCTTTCCAGGTCATTAATTAGACTGGTTAAGACGGCTTCTGGTTGCGCTGGCTGTGACATTGCCATGAGTTGCGCAGCTTTGCTTCCGACCGCGGGTTCAATCTCCTGCATAGCAGTGATCAGATAACCCAGAAAGCGCCGGGTCTGGTTGTCGTCCTTATCCAAAGATAACCAGGCTGCCGGCATACCACAATCGGCGACACTGGAAGCCAATAAGGTGGTCTTACCGTAACCAGCGGGGGCGGAGATAACGGTCAATGGGCGGGTTAACCCCTGCAAGATCTTTTCCTTCAGCCGGAGTCGGAAGACTAACTGCTGGCGCATGACAGGCTGGCGGAGTTTCGTACTTAGAATTGGGTCTGTTTTACTCATGCCTTTTCATAATCATTGAAGAAGCGCAAACTCGGAAAACGCGCACCAGACTCCGCTCATATAACGGGTCAACATCGGCAGGTTCCTCGCCTCAAGTAGCCCTATTAATTAATAGGTATGCGGTCACGTGTTTAATTTTAGGCGATCTTAATTATTAGAACAAGAGCAAATAATTACAACTTGCCCTTAAAACTCAATTCCCGCTTTGGAGCCGGTCGCCAATATTTTCCCTGCTTGATGACCGGTTTCGAATACGGCAAGCTGGGCACCAGCCTGTACGGCAGCGCCAATGGGTTTGGCAACATCGGCTACTTCGCCATCGTTGATCTGGGGCATGAGTTATTTATCTGGTTCGTCTTCCTGGCGATGCTCATTAAGAAACGCGACGGCATCCAGGAAATCCGTAGACTGCTGGGATCGTTTTTCAAATCACCGGTGATCATCGCCATCCTGCCCGGTATCGGGATAAACCTGCTGGGCATCCAGGAACAGCTCTACGAATATCCAATTACTGGCGGGGTGATACTCACCCTGGGATATCTTGGCAACCTGACTGTGCCGTTGATCCTGCTGATCGCGGGTTACGGCATCCGGCTCGACCGTCACCGGGTTAAAGAAGCCTCAACCGTGATCGGTTTACGCCTAACGGTCCTGCGAATCCAACTTCTCATCCCAACCAACCTGGCGAGCCCGTCCATACCTGCGTTTTACGGGCAGGTGGGACTGCCGGACCTGACACCAGCGCTGACTGCCGGTCACGGATCCCATTCATTCCGCCTTAAAGTCCGGCGGTCCTGCGAGGCCAAATTTACAAATAAATCGAAAAAAAAATTAAAGCACAGAATTAAGTTTCACTCTGCGCTGGAACGCCAGCCCACAGCCTGCCCCTTGTTTAACCTAAAAATAAATCCTAAAGTAAAATTGGTTTTATGAACTGCCGTTTCGATACCCACCAAAAACCCGCGCAGATGTTCCTGATTTTCATCGTTGTGTTCCCGGGAAATTCGGCGCATATAGGAACACCTGCTGTCTGACTCATGCAGGGCATGCTTTCACATAACGATCAAATGAATAACCGCAAACAACTCACTGTATTATTTACTCTGCTGGTCGTCTACGCCCTGAGCGCCTTTGCCACGTATGCCTTTTACGCGGATGAACTGGCTGCCGCTGCAGGGATGAGCTTGCCCGACCTGGGTTTGTCAAACGCTGTGCTGGGACTTGCCAACGCGGGAATTGTTCTTGTCCTGTATGGTCTGCTGGGGCTGGCGGGTTACAGGTTTGCCCGGGTTCTCGCACTGCCGGGCATCTACAAGCAAGGTGGAGACTGGCGAGGTTGGTTTATCACCCCGTTGGCTTTGGGATTGGCTTGCGGTGCGCTGCTGGTCATCGGAGACCTGCTTTTCGCCCCCTATAATGGGTTGGGGCGAATGCTGCATCCTGGCTTCCCGGTTTCCATTCTGGTCTCCATCAGCGCAGGCATCGGCGAAGAAATTGCATTTCGTGGATTCGTTTTCGGTTTGTGGGGCTTGCTTCTCAGCTGGTTGTTCAAACGGTTCAACGGACGTGCCGCGGCTCTGTGGATTGCCAACCTGGCTGCCGCCCTGGTTTTCGGAGCCAGCCATTTTTTGACCGTATTGGGGCTAACCGGCGCAGCATCGCTGGCAGAACTCAGCCCGGTCTTGATGGTTGAAATCCTGCTCCTGAACGGCGTCATCGGTCTGGTTGCCGGGCATCGTTACATGAAAGACGGACTGGTTGCCGCTGTAGGTGTCCACTTCTGGACGGACACGGTCTTCCACGTGGCCTGGGGATTGGCCGGATAGACAATCAAAATAACCCGCATCCATTTAGAATGGAACATAAACCCTCTTCTCCAACACCGGGACAAAACCCAGCTGAAATTATTGACAGCTTTCCGGTCACCTCTGATCTTTCTGTCGAGGCCGAACCGAGACTGCGCTGGTGGAAACATATAAAGCTGGCAAAAATCGGGCTTTTTATCCTCAGCTTGTATTTATTCATACTGGCAATCACTTTGATGAAAACCGGGGCGCGCGGCCTTACGCCTTTCCTCAGCGACCTGGGTATCTTGTCCAATCCAGCCAACAGCCTCGGTTTTGGCTGGTTGTTCGCTTACCTCATTATGAGCGGGTCACCTGTGGCAGCCGCTGCGTTAACCTTCTTTGATGCTGGCGTGGTCAACGAAATCAGCGCTTTTACGATGATCACCGGCAGCCGGCTGGGCGCCAGTTTTATCGTCCTTTTTATCGGGTTCATTTATGTGCTGCGCGGCCGTGATCGAGCCACCAGCTTGAGCATGGGCATCCTTTCCTTAACCGTTACGGCCACAACCTATTTCCCGGGACTTCTGATTGGGATTTATCTCCTGAATACGGGTGCAGTGGATGATATCCAGCTGCATACCGGCGCACTGCTATCTTCAGTTACCGGCACACTCGTCGAGCCCATCGCCGGCTTGCTGATGGGTATATTTCCTTTTTGGGCAGTATTCTTAATCGGCCTGGGTATTATCCTGGTCAGTTTCAATCTTTTCGACAAGTGTCTGCCCCAGATGTCCCTGAAAGAGAGCCGGGTAGGATGGGTTTCACGCCTGGTTTACCGCCCGGTTGTCATGTTTTTCTTGGGAGCATTGGTAACCATGATCTCCATGTCCGTCAGTGTATCTCTCAGCTTATTAATCCCCTTGAGCCAGCGGGGTTTTGTGCGCCGCGAGAATGTGATACCCTATATCATGGGCGCTAATATCACCACGTTCATCGATACCCTTCTGGCGGCTGTGTTGTTGGACAATCCAGCCACTTTCACCATCGTTTTGGTCAGTATGCTCAGTACCGCAGCTGCTTCTATTCTTATTCTGGTGTTTTTTTACCGTCCGTACCTGAAATCCTCGCTTCTATTTGTCGGCTGGGTGACCAGCAGCAGCCGCAACCTGGCTATTTTTATGATCACTATCTTTATCATACCCATCATCTTAATCTTGATCTGAGAGAGGATTACACGGCATGAAGATCCTAATCGCGATTGATGGTTCGAGAGCTTCCCTGGGGACCTTGCATTTCGCTGCCCAGTTCGTACAGCGCGCCGGGGAACCGCCTACCATTTTATGCGTGATCGAGCGAGAGTCAGACCAGCGCAGCAAGCAGGCAGAGGACACTTTCAACACAGCCCGGGATATCCTGGCTGTCCCGGAGATTGAAACGATGCTCCGCACCGGTCATCCCGTGCAGGAAATCGTTCGAGAGACCGAAAGCTGCAAATTTGACCTGTTAATCATCGGTGAAATGCGCTCAAATTTCCTTACACAGATATTTAAAGGTCCGCCAGCGGCGCGCATCGCAGCGTGTACACCCTGCCCGGTCGTCATAGCCAAAGGGGACCGAAGGCCAATCAAGCGCATTTTGTTATGCGACAGCGGTTCAGGCAGATCAGAGGCGCTCAACCGCTTCACCGCCCGGCTTGGTAAAATGCTGGAGGGAGAGGAAGATATTACAGTGCTGCATGTCATGTCGCAAATCAGCGCCGGCCCGGGCGTAAAAGGCGGACAATTGCGAGCCAGCGCCGATGAACTGATCCAAGAACACACTCCTGAAGGCGTGCTGCTTGAAAGAGACCTCCAGGCGCTCGACCAGCCCGGCGTTCACCCCACCCCTAAGGTGCGTCACGGCCTGGTCGTGGATGAAATCATAAAAGAAACCCGCAGCGGCGGCTACGACCTGGTTATCATCGGAGCGCATCAGGGCGAAAAATGGCGGCAGTTACTGCTCGACAACCTGGCCGTAGAGATCCTCAAGCGAGTTGATCGACCGGTATTGGTAGTGAAGTAACTGGCGAAACTCATCAACCCCTGGCTTAGCATAAAAATATATTCGGCCGCGGCATAGGGCAATATGCACTCGGGGTGGGTTTGCTGATCGGTTTTGTATCCACGGGAATTGGATACTGGCCTTGGGAATCGGTCCGGTCGAACTGGCAGACCACGCTATTCACAATCCTAACTTAATCCCAAATGGGTCATGCCCTGGCAATTCACTCCAGCCGGGAATTCATTTACAATTTCGTTTTTATGGCGAAAAAAGTGTTACTGGGAGCAGCGCGGCTGACCTTCGCTTTACAATTACCTGTGATTAATGTCCCCATTATGCAAGTTTTTTGAATGCTGTTTCCTGTTTCCCAGTGATTTGCTCACCTATCCGATCTTGAGTACAATATTCTCCGGAGCAGTGGAACTGGAGAAAAGTTATCTCCGCAAAGGAGCATAAAGATTAATTTAGACCAGGACATCCATTGGTCGCAAAGGACCAAAATTGTTGTTACTGCCATTATGCTGTTAGTGACAGTATGGGTGGTTATTGTTTTCAATATTATTGTGAATGCCCTGCTCACGGCAGCATTGTTCGCATATCTGCTGGATCCGTTGGTATGCCTGCTTATGCGAAGCAGCGGGATTACGCGTGCCTGGGGAGCCAGATTGATATTATTTATTTTCTTTCTGCTGTTGGCCAGTATTCCAGTCGCGCTGGGCGCTATGTCAGCCGGACAATCTCAGCGAATTTTGAATGAACTGGCGGAAGCTGTGGTCGTGTACAAACATTGGATATCCCAGCCGTTTGAAATTTTTGGATTCCTCATTTACCCGCAGCTTTTATTGGATAACCTGGAACAGGCTGCCGGCAGTGTTCTCTCCGTCCTGCCTGAAAGATCTCTCAATATATTATCTGGAATGAGGTCCAATTTGGTATGGGGGTTTGTGATGCTTGTTAGTTTGTACTACTTTCTCATTGACGGCCCCAAGATCAAGATGCAGATATTCAGTTATGTTCCAACCGAATACCAGTATGATATGCAGCGATTGACCAGTGAACTCGATGAAATCTGGGGGGTATTTATTCGGATTCAGCTGCTTATTTTCGTCGTTTTAGCAGCCCTCATGTCGTCGGGCACCTATTTAGTTATATGGTTGTTCCGCTCGGGTCTGCTGGGTTTCTCACCGCTGGGTTTTATCCTGTTGCTGGTTTTTGTCTATGCAGCCGCGCAGCAAGTAGATAATCTATGGCTCCGTCCTAAGCTGATGGGCCAACATCTGCGGCTGCATCCTGGGCTGGTTTTCGCTGGACTGATGGCAGGTTTGTCAATCGGCGGCATTTTAGGAGCGCTGCTCATCGTTCCTCTTATTGCCTCGTTAAGGGTAATTGGGAGTTACATTCACCGCCAACTTCTGGATTTACCGCCGTGGCCTGAGGATGACCTGGTTTTCTTAAGTGATGCTGGAGAAATAGCGCCTATCAACGGCAGCCAGGTTGGAGATTAGATGGTATAGTATTTAAACATGTAGATTTTGACAATAGGAGAAATATATCATGCAGCGATTCAAGAAAATTCTCGTCGCAATTTATCCCAAAACGAACAATCAAGCGCTCATCGATCGGGCTGTGACCCTCAGCCAGAGAAATAATGCCAGCTTGATGGTCACCATGGTCGTTGAAGAATTGCCCGGCGATTCACCCAAAAAGGATGTATTGGAACAGGAAAAAATTGAAAAATCCCGCTTTAATTTTATTGAGGACCTGCCAGGCGGCATAATTCAATCTGACGATTCAGATCAGTCAGGCATTCAGACACCTTACAGCGACAGTCCTGAAACTGGATCCCTTGAGCAGGACCAGCCACCAGAATGGGAATCGCCCATGGTAATTCAGGAACAGATCCACCAGGAAGATGACCAGTATATCGAGCAGGTTGTCGCATCCCTGCGAGAACTTGGGGTTCAGGCCAGCGGCAAAGCGCTCTACGGAACGCCTTTCATTGAGATCATCCGGGAAGTGCTGCGGGACGAATACGACCTGGTGATGATATCCGCCGAGGGTAGAAGTGGGTTGAAAGATATTTTCTTCGGCAGGACGACGATGCACTTAATGCGCAAATGTCCCTGCCCTGTCTGGGTCATGAACCCTGACCAGCCCAGGCATTACAGCCACATACTGGCTGCGGTGGACCCAAAACCTCATGACCAGGAGCGCAGCGAGCTCAACATAAAGATAATGGACCTGGCTACTTCCCTGGCTCAACGGGAGCAAAGTGAACTGCTCGTCGCCCACACCTGGACTTTTCCTTTGGAACGCTATATAAAAAGCGGGCGTGTAAAGATACCAAAAAACACCTACGATGAGTGGGTTGAAAACGTCAAGGATGAGCGCCGCCGCAGCCTGAACGCGCTCCTGGGTGAATATGATTTGGAAAATTTGAAATCCGAGGTGTATTTATTAAAAGGGGAAGCGCAGAATTTGATCCCTGAACTTGCTGAAGCCAGGCAGGTCGAGCTCATCGTCATGGGCACGGTCTGCCGCACTGGATTAGCGGGATTCCTGATCGGCAATACCGCAGAAAAGATCCTGCGCCAGGTGGATTGCTCGGTATTGACCGTAAAACCGGATGGGTTTGTCACTCCTGTGAAGCTGGAAGATTGACGGCATCCCTGAGGAGCTAACTGATCCATGCTGCCGTTCTTACAGTTTATCCTTGCGCTGGGCATCATCATCGGCGCGGCGAAGGCAGGCGGCTACCTGAGTAAAAGGTTAGGCCAGCCTGCTGTAGCTGGGGAAGTATTGGCAGGTTTGATCCTGGGTCCATCCGTTATTAATTTCCTGCATTGGCCTGTATTCACAGATGTACATTTGGGTGAAACCATTACATACCTCGCTGAAGTGGGGGTCTTATTGTTGATGTTCATCGCCGGTTTAGACCTTCATCTTAACGACTTAATTAAAACAGGAAAATCCGCTGTACTGGCTGGCTCCCTGGGGTTCTTGCTGACGATGGGCATGGGGTATATCCTGGCATCGATCTTTGATTATGAAACCGGACAAGCTCTATTCATCGGCTTATTACTGGCGCCCACCAGCATTGGAATTTCAGCCCAAACCTTGATGGAATTAAATCTCTTACGGTGCAAAGTGGGCACTACTTTGCTGGGCGCAGCCGCAATTGACGACACCCTGGGCGTTTTGGGAGTATCCCTGTTTCTTGCCCTGTATTTTGGAGGAACATCCGAAGGAGTAACAAGCGTGTTGATTATCCTGCTGAGAATGGGATTATTCCTGGTTCTTGCCTCCGTATATGGTTTTTGGATTCTACCCAAAACCGCCCAGATCATAGAAAAACTACAAATCAGCCAAGGTCTGGTGGCATTCACCTTCATCAGCGTCCTTTTTTACGCCTGGGCGGCGGAGGCGCTCGGGCAGATGGCGGCGATTATTGGCGCATTTCTCGCCGGTCTTTTCTTTGCTCGCTGCACATGCAGAGATAAAATCGAAAGCGGGGTTTCGTCGATTGCATACGGCATTTTTGTGCCCATATTTTTTATTAATGTTGGTTTAGCTGCGGATGTTCGTCACATTACCGCCAGCGGGTTTGTGCTATTAATCGGCATGGTTGTAGTCGTATTGACCTCAAAACTTTTAGGGGCTGGTCTTGGCGGTCGAATTGGCGGAATGACGGCGCAGGAATCAATACAGCTTGGCTTTGGTATGATTCCTCGCGGCGAAGTTGTACTCATCATCGCGGCGGTCGGTCTGATGGAGGGATTGATTAACACGATTATTTTTTCGACAATCGTTGTATTGGTCATACTTACCTCATTGATCACGCCTCCAATTTTGCAAGTGGTTTTTTCGACTTCTGAGCCATGCGATTAGTGGGTGATCCAACATACAAGGAGATAGTATATGTATTTCCAAATAATTTTTGTGCTCGATAATCCGGACCAGTGCAGTGATGTTCTCGATGCCTGGGAAAATGCGGGCATAAGAGGCGTGACAATCCTGGAAAGCTCGGGGCTTGGGCGGGTGCGCCGGGCAGCTTTGCGCGAGGATTTACCTTTGATACCCAATCTCAGTGATTTGTTCAAGAGTATCGAGACGCACCACCGGACATTATTTTCCGTCGTCAAAAGCCAGGACCAGATAGATGCCGTTGTCCAGGCAACCCAATCTATCGTTGGTGACCTTGATGAGCCGCATACAGGATTTATGTTTGTGGTACCAGTGAGCCAGGTTTTCGGATTAAGTAAGCTGGCTTAAATTAAGCGGATGCGCCGGTAACCAGGTGTCTGATGGGTATTCTCACACCTGGTGTATCTTTAGATGATTATCATTTGTATTATGAGGATAAATACGGCAGGTAATCCTATGGTTCTGGTCGATACGAATATCGTCCTGGATGTGCTTCAGCATAGAGAACCATTTTAGATTGTTTTTACCCAAGTTCTATCCAGGGCAGAAATTGATCCCTGAACTTGCTGAACCCGGGCGGGGTCAGCTCATCGTCATGGGCACGCTGCAGCGCACTGGTTTAGCTGGATTCTTGAGCGGCAGTACTGTTGAAAAGATCCTTCGCAGGAAGATTACCTGGCGTTGACCATTAAACCGGATGGTTTTGTCACTCCAGTGAAACTGGAAGTATAACCACAGAGGCAAGAATACCAGGAGGTACTTATGACACAATTGTTGATCGTTATCTTGGATGATCTGAAGTGTATGCCGGACCTGCTCGAGGCGTGGAAAGCGATCGGTGTGCCTGGCGTTACGATTATGGAGAGTGTTGGCGCATACAGAATGGAAACCTGGCTGAGCAGGGTAGGACTGGGGAGTCTGGACCGCCTGTTTGAAGCCAAAGAATTGCGCCGGCGAACGCTATTTGCAGCGATTGATAACGACGATTTACTGGACCAGGCTGTAGCGGAAGCTGAGAGGACGGTGGGGGGATTCGAAAGACCTGGCAGCGGATTACTGCTGGTATTACCAACCACCCAGATCAGGGGTATACAAAAAGTGCAGTCAAAAAAACAAAAAAATGTATCACCGCCTGCTGTTCTGCCGAATTGGGTAAAACTGCGAAACACACCTATTGAAAAAGCGGTCGATATAATAAACCTGGTTCCAATATGCGTGAATCCAGATACTCCGTTAAACGAGACCGCCCAGGCAATGCTGGCGTATCCAAGCGTTCACGTTGCATGCGTCGTAACAAAAGATGGACGGTTAGTGGGTCTATTAAGTCTGCGCGATCTTGCTGATGATATCTTTTTCCATATCTTCCCCGAAGAATTTCTAAGTGAAATCCATGACCTGGAAAAAGCAGGGGAATTTGCCAACTTGAGCCGTATGCGAACCGCTGCTGATGCAATGCGTGATCCGATTTGGGTGAAGTTGGGAGATACCGTGAAATATGCATTCAAGCTTTTGCATGAAAACGGTTTACCGGGCTTGCCGGTAGTTGACGAACAATACCATGTGGTGGGATACATCAATCTACTTGAACTTCTGGCTATCGGTTTAAAACTTGATTCAGAAGAATATGGCGGCGAATCGAATACATGAACATAACAATACTTACCGGGATCATCTTTTTAATAACATACAGTTTAATTGTCACCGAGCGTGTGCATCGTACCGTTTCGGCTCTGTTGGGCGGTCTGGCAATAATTCTTTTTGGCGTCCTCTCCCAGGAACACGCATTCCTGGTTATTGATTGGAATGTCATCTTTTTGTTGGCCGGC
>Ga0180438_10010808_pt1 | contig 11140 bp, 10 predicted proteins | sample SS_ome_12_FD_132455 | JGI IMG/M metagenome (GOLD analysis project Ga0180438, IMG submission 132455) | Hypersaline lake sediment archaeal communities from the Salton Sea, California, USA - SS_3_D_2 metaG | ecosystem: Environmental > Aquatic > Non-marine Saline and Alkaline > Hypersaline >...
TCTTTGGGGAAATGTGTGTGCTATTGCAAGCGGTGGCACCTTTGCCTGCTTTGTCCTCTTTATGCGTAAACAGAAAAACGACTCGCCCCTGGAATCTGTATTTCTGGGAAACATCCTGACCGCATTGATCGGCTTTCCGTTTATGTTTCAGGCGATGCCCAGCGCTATCAGTTGGGTAGGACTGGTGCTTGCAGGGGTGCTCCAGTTGGGACTTTCCCACGTCTTTTATGCCACAGCGATCAAGCATGTCACGGCCCTTGAAGCGGTATTGATCTCAGTCGTAGAGCCCGTTCTCAATCCAGTGTGGGTCCTCCTCGTCGTGGGAGAAGCGCCTGGACCCTGGGCTCTCCTTGGCGGGCTGGTCGTATTGGTTTCGGTGACCATTCGCTATGTCGTCACGGCGCTTTGAAGATCAATCGTTGAATTGCTGGAATTCGCCTATGTTATCTTTTTCTCAGAGGAGGGATGGCACAGGATGGATGAACAGATTCAGGCTATTGTGGAACGCGCTCTGGCTGAGGACGTCGGCTCTGGCGACGTCACCAGTCAGTGGATCCTGCCGCCGGAGCTAGGGGTGCAGGGCCATCTCCTGGTCAAGGCCCAGGGAGTGCTGGCCGGGCTGGAGGTGGCACGCCAGGTCTTCCGGCAGGTGGATGAGCGCATCACTTTCCAGGCTCGCATGAAAGACGGCCATGCCCTCTCCAAAGGCGACATCGTGGCCACGGTGGAAGGTCCCGCCGCCAGCATCCTCACCGCCGAGCGCACCGCCCTCAACTTTTTGCAGCGCATGTCGGGCATCGCCACCCTGACCCGCCGCTACGTGGAGGCGGTGGCTGGCACCAGGGCCGTCATCCTCGACACCCGCAAGACCGCCCCCGGCCTGCGGCTGCTGGACAAGTGGGCCGTGCGCCTGGGCGGTGGCCAGAACCACCGCCTGGGCCTCTACGACATGGTGCTCATCAAAGACAACCACATCGCTGCCGCGGGTGGCAGCACCCAGGCCGTGGAGCGGGTCCGCCAGAAGAACCAGCGGGGGCTGGCTGTGGAGGTGGAGGTCAAGAGCCTGGCCGAACTGGAAGAGGCCCTGGCTTTGAGCGTTGACCGCATCATGCTGGACAACATGGACCTGGACGAGATGCGCCGGGCGGTGGAGATGACTGCGGGCCGGGTCCCGCTGGAGGCCTCCGGCAACGTGACCCTGGAGAACGTGGCCGCCATCGCTGCTACCGGGGTGGATTACATCTCGGTGGGCGCGCTGACCCATTCGGTGAAGGCCCTGGACATCAGCCTGGACGTGGAAGCGCCCCTCGGATCATCGTCGTGATGGGAGCACGAGTTGTTACTTGACATAATCCACTGCTGTGGGAAATGAGAATTGCGGTAGGCGCAACGATTTGCTATAAAGGACATTATTTGGTATAATACTGGTAGCATTGTTAAAAAGCGCACTTCAGTGCAAATAAAAAAAGGATCAACAGAGTTGCCGCTCTGTGAGATCCCAATTACGAACGCCTCGCTTCCTATAGTGGAGGAAGTAAGACTCGTTGGATTATACCATACAAGCCGCTTTCTGCGCAAACAGGAGGCGGCTTTTGTGCTCATACGCCACCATCATCGCCAAGGATGGCACCTACTCTTTCGTCAGGATACACAACAGTCTGGTGGCTCTCGTTTTAGCGTTGCTCCACCGTTAACATTGAAGGAAAGACAGTAATGCCCAAACTCGATTTTGACGGACATAATACCTTATATGCGACACATGGACTGCACAGCTATGCAGCCAAGTGCCCACCACAATTAGTCAAGTATGGATTGCGCTACTACTCGAAGCGCGGCGAGACTGTATTAGATCCCATGGCTGGTAGCGGTACGACGCTCGTTGAGGCTCGGCTGATGGGACGACACGCCCTAGGATATGATATAGATCCACTGGCTCGATTGATCGCTCAGGTCAAATCGCGCGAGGTGGATGACGAAGGCATCAGCCAAGCCTATAGTGCAGTTGTTGAACGGGTTATGAGAGATTTGGCCACATTAGAATCGGCGAATCCTTCCTCAACCGTACGCAAACGTGCTTCCCTACCTGACTTTCATAATCGAGACTATTGGTTTAGTCCCAGTGTATCAGAAGCACTTGCGCTATTAGCCCATCATATTAACGAAACAGAAATGGCAGATGAAGTTCGAGATTTTCTTTGGGTGGCGTTCTCCTCAATTATCTTGGCCAAAAAGAGTGTGGCCAACGCACGGGATATCATTCACTCTCGTCACCATCGTTGGGAACATCCCCGTCCACCAGACGTGCTTGGCAGATTCGATGCCCGCGTCAAGCGGATGCGCAAGCAGATGGCAGAGTTCCGCACCCTATGTAGGAAAGTTCCGTCTACTACGCAAGGAGCGCACCTAGGAGATGCACGTTCTTTGCCACTCGAGAATGAGACGACCGACTTGATTTTTACATCACCTCCATACGCAACGGCACTTGACTATCCACGGGCTCACTTTCTTGCCGTGGCTTGTATGCAGAAAGCATTCGGAATTAGTTTGAAAGAGTACAGAGCTAAAGCACCAACCTACATCGGCAGTGAACGCGGCTGTCTGGCAGGTGACTTTACGCTTGACCAACAGTTGGCAGAGTTCGACTTAGTGCGATCTATCCTCTTACAGCTCAATGAATGCTCCAGCCGCCAAGCCGAGGTTATACAAAGGTATTTCTTGGACATGTACCAAGTTTTGAGCGAGATGGAGCGTGTTCTTAAGAAAAGTCGCCATGCTATCATAGTGGTTTGTCCCTCTCACATCCGTAAGGTGGAAGTAGCAACACATGAAGTGTTCATTGAGATGGCACCCACGGTGGGACTAACATTGAAAAAAAAGCACACTCGCACAATCAACAAACGGCGACGGCTATTGCCTTACATGCCGAAAGCGTTTGGCGAGCGCATGAGTACAGAGTTTGTCTTGGTGTTTCAGAAAATGTGATGGTAACAGTTCATGTCTGAAGAGGCTACTCTTGGTCAGCTAGAACAACTTGGTCGAGTCCTTCACGAACGCGTGCTCGATGGTGATGTGACAGCATCAGCCGAAGTCGCCGAAGTCTTGATGCCTTTGACCATTAGCAGATTACGTCGGAGCTATCATAGTCTGTACGATCCACATCTTGTTGATACTGCTGTAGAGGATGCTCTCATGAACTACTTCAGTCGTCCTCAACAATATGACCCAGCTAAGTCCAGCTTGGCCAGCTACTTGTATATGTCTGCTAGGGGCGATTTGTTAAATCTGTTGGAGCGGGACAAAAGATATACCGAGCATCTGAGACTGGTCGAATGTGTCGAACTTGATAACTCGGAGACGGAATATGGAGTAGAGGTAAAAGATGAATTCGATCTAGAAGCCCTAATTTTGGCTCTAAATTCTCCAGTTTGGCAGAGACTATCTGACCTTCTGCCAGATCCTGTCGACCAAGAAATTGTCTTGCTCATGATGGAAGGCGTGCGCAAGACGAGTGTTTATGCAGATGTGCTTGGCATTTCGGATCATCCAGTTGGAGAACAGGCCGCTATTGTCAAGCGTCACAAGGATCGGTTAAAAAAGAAACTGCAAAGAAACATCCAGCGTTCTGAGTTGGGGGAAAATGACTGAAACTCCAGTGTCTTTAAGGGTAACCAAGCAGCTATCGGGTTTGGTTCGTCGGCTCCGAGACAACCCTGACTTCATGGCTTTTGTACTAGCGGCCTATCAAAGACAAGAGCGACTGAGCGACGATGCTTTAGCCAAGTATCTTAACACAACGCCAGCCATGCTACCGCGTCTCGCACTATGCAAACGGCCTGCATCGAATTCTCCTCAGTTTGCTGATCAGGTTCGTCAAATCGCAGCCTATACTGATATCGATGCGGCAAAACTGGCGAATATGGTTCGGCAAGTGGATACCTTAGAAAAGCTAGCCGAACAACCGGAGGTTCTCGAATCGGAGAAGGCTGGTGCCCAACAGATAGAACTCCGTCCTGGTTTACTTGCGGCAACTCGGGACCGGTATGAACGTGAACCAGGGGAGGAGATGTCTTCACAGCCAAATGATGAGACATCGTCAGAAGACTGAACGGGGAGAATGATGTGGTTAGACAACGCCAGTCAGGATGCAGTCAATCTATTTTGGCAGCTCTGCGGAGAGACCGAGCCTTTTCCACGCAGCCTGGAACGCCCAATTGCATTGGCTTTACCCGTTGCGCTCGTCAAACTACCCAAACTGAGCCTGCGCAACGTTGAGAGCTGGCTACAACGTCGGCGGATTAGCTTTCAATTTAATTGCCAGAGCCGTGCAGTCCGTGGATGCCTTATTGCCTTCGGTGGTCAAGGCTTGATCTTTGTTGACGGAGCAGACCCTGACGATGAACGGCGCTTCACTCTCGCCCACGAAATCGCTCATTTCGTCGTGGACTACTGGCAACCCCGAGAGAGCGCTATCAGGAGATTCGGTAACGCGATCACAGAAGTACTCGATGGCTTACGTCAGCCCAGTGTTAACGAGCGGTTATATGCTTTACTATCTGGCACTTCAATTGGTGTGCACACCAATTGGATGGAACGTGGTAGGGCAGATGCCACGGTGTGGGATATCGAGAGCCGGGCCGATAGGATCGCGCTGGCTCTCCTTGCACCACCAGATTCGGTTCTATCGGCGGCAGATGTCTCAGCACCGACATTTGATCAGCGCCAGACCGCAATAGTCTCTATACTTTGTCAGGATTTTGGTCTCCCGACGTCAGTTGCTCGATCTTATGGTTGGTCGTTATTGACGGCAGTTGGAAAAGGACCATCCTGGATAGAAACAATTAGACTAAAAAGGTAGTTATGAATTCGTCGAACTTTGCTCCCCTTGCACGGAATACGGAGTAGAACGGCGAAATACTACATTCAGTGCCGTGCTCAGCAATTAAGGAGTTGTCTAAATGAGTGATTCTAACCAACCAGCCATACCCACCTTTATAGCTAGCGCTCCTGCTAAGTTGCCAGTAGACTTTGTTGAGTTCGAAGATACCTTCAGAGAAGGTTTCTCCGAAACGCTCGATCTGAATACCTGGGCCCAAGGTGAGGACTTGTGGGCTGCTTATGCACGACTAGAACAAGAGGTGGCCGACGCGTTAGCGCGTGAAGACGACTATCGAAAGCAGATTCGAGAGATGGTCTTTTCGCAATTGAATGGTCTTCCTGGGGCTCCTCCCAATGCTGGCGTATATCGGGTCAAGAACGAAGATCTTGAACGTATACATTTCGGACTCCTTTTCAACGGCGGTGTCGAAGCATGTGATGGAATTAGCTTGGTGCATGATACCCTACCGCTGACGATTACTCAGATTGGCGTATGCCTTGTTTCCTACAATGGCGAGCAAGGTGCTTGGGCGCATCGGCTTTTCCGTCGAGATCTGCATTCCAGAATGACCGACCCCGTTGAAGAGGTCCTCACCGTTCTTAGACGACGTGAGAGACGGGGGTCTCAAGGGCAAGAGAGTGACAGGTTGAGCGACCTTGCACGACGTGGCATCATGGCATACGCTGAACGGGCAATTCTGCGCGAGAAATCAAGTACTCCTTGGCGTATGGGGCATGGCAACCCTGCTCCCTACGAACTACTGACTGGTTTGTGGTCGTCCAAACACGAGCGTATCAGAATCAGCCTGGATCTGATTCGGTGGTATGTGCTTGAACACAAACGTTTTGTGTTCGTTCCCAGTGCCCCTCGAAAGCGCCACCTTTTGACGATTGGAAACGCGCTGAACCCCTTGGAGTTTGCCATCGTGCAAACACTTGCACCTGATCTCGAGAACATGATAGAAAGAGGACACTATCGCGACGAGAGTGGCGTTCGGCCTGCCATGAAGGAATTCTGCAGAGAGATTGGCCCCCAGATTGTGATAGGGCTCTACCGTGTGTGGGAAGGTGCCCCTCCTTACATGTTCTACACACATGTCGACTATGCAGAGATGGCAGCCCACATTGCCATGGCCGATAGCGTGCTTCAAGAACATCGTGGTTTTCCCATGCTGATTGACTTGGCTGACACAGTCTGTAAGGCCACATTTGGTGTAGACAGTCTCATTCCGTCAACCCAGATCGCATATGCAGAGGCTGGACATCCATTTCGCTATCTTGGTGAACGAGAGACACGTTATCGCTGAAGTAGAGTGGAAGGTGTAAAATGTCGCAGAATCTTATCAACCGACTTGAGAACTCTGGTCACGAAGAAGGAATCCGTCAAATGCCCCCTGACTTTTTGGAGCGTCTCGAAGAAGAAATAAACGGGGCTGGTGGTGAGTGGCAGGAATTGGAGGAATTCAAAGGTGCGATTGGCCGCACGATGTTCGACACACCTAGCAGCAAGGACAATACGGTTACCATACTCCTGCCACCTGATCAAATCGGCAAGGTGCCTTCGCAGTCATTAGTGCGAATAAAGAGTCGTCCCAAAGATGCAGGTGGTGATGGTCGGCAGTACCTGGGAGTTGTTGTTGAGGGTCCCTTTGCCGAACCAGATGGACTCAGAGCAGATGCTCCAATCGTTGTGACGACGACGGTCCGAGGGGCCATGTTCATGCCCAGGTACCATGGGCGTGTACAGGTCGGGGTGATAGGAGAGGAGCTTGAAGATGGCACTCTTGAGCCACCACGGTTCCGACCCTTGCCCAACAGCCCAGTGTTTCTTGTAGAAGAATCTGAGACTCGTCGCATGCTAGGGCTAGAAGGAGATATCAGCTTGGGTTTGGCAGTTGGCTTTGAGAACATGCAGGTCAAAATACCCTCTAGTCGAAAGGCTGTACTGCCGCGTCATAGTGGGGTATTGGGCACCACCGGTGGAGGAAAATCCACAACCATATCGGGAATGATTCACCAATTCAGCGAAGTAGGAATTGCTACTGTAGTTATTGACACGGAGGGAGAATACACAGAAATTGGATACCCGACTGATGATCCAAGAATGTGCCGTCTTCTTCAGAATCAAAATCGCCTTCCTGAAGGGGTACCTAATGTTCACGTTTACCACCTTATAGGTCGTGACACAACCGCTTCCGCACCTGCACCTATCCATTCATTTAAGCTGGATTTCTCCAGTCTGTCACCCTACGCAGCGGCAGAAATCTTGGATCTCACGTCTGCACAATACGATCGTTTCTTTAAAGCATACGATGTAACGAAGTTACTCTTACGCGATCTGGGCATTTATCCCAGAAAAGGAAATAGAACCGAGGAGCGTGAGGCTCTCGAACTTGATGAGTTTGAGACGGGTTATCCAAGAATGACATTATCACATCTAATTGACGTGTGTGGGTTCTTCTTGCACTCCCTGTCAGGAGGCGAATTTGAGCCTTTCAACCAAGTATTCAAAAGCGACCAGGCCAAGAACATGGTTAGGCAACGTATTGCCCCCGTCGAAACAGCCAGTCCGATAAGCTGGAAAGCACTGCTGGCAAAACTGTGGAGACTGCACCGGATAAAAGTGTTTGACAATCCCAAGGCATCGGCTATTCCGTTTAACGAACTTGTCCAGCCAAAAAGGACAACAATTATTGACTTGAGCGATACTAATTCACCGCACATGAATAATCTCGTTATTGCGAATATCTTGCGTGGGTTGCAGCTCCAACAGGAAATTGCCTACCAAAAGGCTGAGAAGCAGGGCAAAAACCCCACACCTGTAATGATAATCATTGAAGAAGCTCATGAGTTCCTTTCTCGTGCGCGCATTTCAAAGATGCCAAACCTATTTGAGCAAGTCGCCCGCATCGCACGCCGCGGACGTAAGCGTTGGCTGGGATTGATATTCGTCACCCAGTTACCGCAGCACTTGCCGGATGAGGTCCTCGGCCTGATTAACAATTTCATCCTTCACAAGATTGTAGATTCAAATGTAATCGCTCGGCTCAGACGCTCCATTGGGGGCATTGATGAGGCATTGTGGGATCGGCTACCGAATCTTGCGCCGGGGCAAGCTGTTGTCAAAGCTGAGAGCATGGCACGCCCACTTTTGGTAGCAATTGATCCAACACCATGCAAGCTAAGACTAGTCGAATAAATGGGATCTCCTGCGAACGCTGCGATCAGAGTGGACACCGAAGAGACAGATGGAGGCTATTGGGTATGCGGTTCATGCACGTAGCTGACGTTCACCTCGGCTATCGACAATATGGCTCCAAGGAGCGTTTCAACGACTTTAGCAAGGTCTTCTTGCATATCGTCGGGCAAGCCATTGAGCGGCAGGTGTATTTCATCCCACTAGCCGGCGATCTCTTTGAGAAACGCACCGTGGATCCGCTGGCCATGCTGAACTTTGTCTGGTGACTGAACTACTGGAACTTGTTGGGCCTCTGGTTCAAGGATGACGGAAGGGTATGTAGGAATGGGTCTACCTGAGCGGATAGAAGAAGCAATGACACATGCGATTCAATACTTGGGAGGGGTTTTGGAATGGGAAATCTTGGAGGCTCCTACTCATCGAACGGTTATTGTTACTGGATGGAACAGGGGTTCACTTCAAAGGCAGGCAATTGCCCGGTACTTGGTTGGACTGCGGGCTTGCGCAATTGATGCCGCGCTCAATATCCGTGCTAAACTGGAAGATTCAGAAGAAGATCGAATAGAAGTACTTGGAAATGTTATAGCCATAGTTGGGGAAGACAATGCCGAAGAAACGGAGGAGCAAAAGCGGCGAAAAACATATGAGAGAAATCCTTGGATAGCAGAAGGGATTTGGCATTTATGCATGGCAATCGCTGCACAACAGCATCCAGAGATTCACCCGCCAGGTGTTATCTTCGCATTGAACTATGCCCATGTTGCAACCAAGGACCATGGGTTGGATGTAGCTGCTATCTATGAGATTAGTAAGAGAGATTTATTTGGTCTGTCTTTAATAGAGTCAAAGGCATATAAGGACAACATTGGCGGGGCTATTAGTGATGCGGTGGGTTTCTTTAGGGAAGTTAATAAAAGGAAGCATTCCTTAAGAATCAGGCAGACTGTCCAAATTATGCGTAGTAGTCTGCCCGGAGACAAACAGGCTCAAATACCGAATTCTTTTTGGAAGCGCACACGAGCTTATTTGCCCAATCCTCACTATGACGCAAGTTGTAGAGTTGATTGGACAAACTCTCGCCCATCTTTTCGTACTCTTGGGCTTGACGGGGTTAATATCGACATTATAGTCATGCCTCATATTATTAACGAGTTTGATAATTTCTTCAATGAAATCGCGGACGAAATGCGCGCATTTGCCAGGAGTCTTTGACTATGTACGACGAATATGCTCAAAGATTGATTGAGTTAATTCCCGATTTACCAGAAATAGATCGTGATGCTTGTCGAAGGGCGCTCTCTGCAGCGTATTTTCATGTTATATGCTCGAAACTTGCTATCGGTCAGGATGATATCAGTAAACAGGACTTGGAAGAAATTCAACTTCTCCTGCGAGGTATGGGAGATGCTTTGGAAAGTATCGCTGTATTTGATAGGCTTAACGGGCTAAATAGGCCAGCGGATGTAGAAAACGCTAGTGCTTTTGTTGCGGCTGAAGCATTGTTTCTGTTAGCAGCCTTATCAGTTGATGTTGAGGAGCCATCAGTCGAGGATCCATTGCTTAAAACGTCCAATTACGTTGCCATTGAATCAGCATTGCTTTACATGATCGGGGGCTATGACATCAATGCAGTTTCGATTGCGCGAGACCTGGAAGTTCCTGCCGTGGGTTTAGAAGGAGCAGAGGGAATTGATGGAGGCCGTTTGGTTAATGCGGCATATGTTTTAAGCCGAATCGTTGCTTTTTGCTGCGGAGAGGTCCGCCGCCCGCGACAGAACGTACCTCTTATTCGTCTCCCACATGTTGGTAGAGGGCCAACAGACTATGAGCTCCTTTTGGATGAGATAAGAATTCGGTTCTATAAACGAGTAGGAGATGCGCTAGATGCTTATTTGGATTGGCTAGGAGGGTATAGGAGTGACGGTTATGAAAACTCGATAAGAATTTTGGAGTCCGTTCGCAATGTCTCTCTTGCGAGTGGTTACCCTGGATATACTGCCTTTGCTGATATTTACCACCTTAGTAGTTTGCTACTCGTGGTGATTGATCGAACTAGCCGACGTTCTCTTATATACAACATCCCTCGCCCCACTGATGGAGATGCCGAAGTTATCCAGGATTTCGTTGCGTATCTGAGGCATCGTGCTCGTGGTGATAAGACACATGTAGGGCGGCCTTTTCTTTGGCCATCAACGTTGGAGTACGTCAGTGATTGTTTACCCGGCCCAAATAAAGACGCTGTTGTTGCTATGCCTACGGGGAGTGGTAAGAGCTTTGTTGCCGAATTAGCAACTGCCCATGCTCTTTGCTCTGGCTGGGTTCTTTATCTCGCGCCCACTAATGCCCTTGCTCATCAAATACATCGTGACCTTGCCCATGCACTTCAACCATTTCAGAAAGTTAAGGTGCGTCCATTCGTGGGATGGGAGGAGTACACGACTTTGACTGAGGAGCAGATTGATTTGGCCGAGAGGCATTTTGTGGCGGTTATGACGCCAGAAAAGTGTGCCCTTGCGATGCGTCTGTACCCTGAGCGATTTACTAATTGTTCTCTTTGTGTATTTGATGAGTGCCATTTGCTCAATGACCAGCAGCGGGGGGTGACTGCGGATATTCTCCTGGCCCAGTTGAGTATGGTTGCTCCCAATATTCGGTTTGTTTTGATGTCTGCAATGGTTAGCAATCCTAAAGAATTAGCTGAATGGTTAAGTTCTGCGCACGATGGAAGAGCTGCTCCTAAGACAGTGAGATGGCGTCCGTCCCGCACAATGCGCGGACTGTTATTTTTGGACCAGAATGCGCTGGACGCTAATTTCCAACCGGCAAAAACAGAGCTAGAGCAATTACCAGAACGACGCGTAAAGGTTAAGTTCAATGTTCCAATGGCTCTGATTGCGGGCCTTTCCGGGCCTTGGACAATGGCCGGGCCTCCTGATTACCGAGAGTACCCGTTCAGGTAGGTAGGAATTGAGTTTCTACCCAGCAATCATAGCATTGCCGGGAGCAAGGATGGAGCTTGCTTGCCCCAGTTGGCTGCATCGCAAGCTTCCGTGAGGTAGTCAAGCA
>Ga0180438_10010809_pt1 | contig 11139 bp, 12 predicted proteins | sample SS_ome_12_FD_132455 | JGI IMG/M metagenome (GOLD analysis project Ga0180438, IMG submission 132455) | Hypersaline lake sediment archaeal communities from the Salton Sea, California, USA - SS_3_D_2 metaG | ecosystem: Environmental > Aquatic > Non-marine Saline and Alkaline > Hypersaline >...
CTCTCCAGCGCAGAGTTGATCTCGCGCATCATGGCGATGGTCATCCAATTGAACGGCGGCTGGTTGAGGGTGATCTTGGCCACCCCGTCGCTTCGCTCGAAAACGATGTGTTCGAAATCACTGCCCATGCGATTCCTCCTTCGCTAGATATACTGCCCCCCGTCCACCGTGATCACCTCACCGGTGATGTGGCGGGCTTTCTCCGTACAGAGGAAAGTGACCACGTAGGCCACTTCCTCCGGTTTGCCCAGTCGCCCCAGGAGGATCTCGGCCAAAGCCATCTCTTTGACCTTCTCCGGAGCCTCTTTCACCATGTCGGTCTCGATGAGGCCAGGGGCCACGGCGTTGACGTTGATGCTGGAGCGGCCCAGTTCGCGGGCCAGGGCCTTGGTCAGGCCGATGACCCCAGCCTTGGCCGCCGAGTAGTTGGTCTGGCCGAACTTGCCCCGCAGGCCGTTGATAGAGGTAATGTTGACGATTTTGCCTGCGTTCTGCGCCCTGAAGACAGGAACTGCGGCACGGATGTAGTTGAAACAGCCTTTCAGGTCGGTGTCCATGACCTCATCCCACTCTGCCTCAGTCATCTTCCAGATGACCGCATCGCGGTTGACGCCAGCGTTGTTGACCAGAATGTCCAGTTGGCCAAACTCGTCCATCACCCGATTCACCACCGACTGGGCAGCCCCGAAATCGCCCACATCTGTCCGGACGGCCAATCCCCGCCGGCCCAACTCTTTGATGCGGGCCGCCACCTCCTCGGCAGCGGCTACATTGCTGCGGTAGGTGAAAACCACGTCCGCGCCGTTGGCGACCAGGTCCAGGACAATGGCCTGTCCGATGCCCCGCCCCCCGCCGGTGACAATCGCAACTTTGCCTTCTAGTTCCATATTTGCCTCACAGCCTCCTTTCTCGATATCGCTCCAAGAACTCGCCAGGAGTCAACACCTCATACGCCTCGGTCTTGAGCTCCTTAAGGAAATGCCTGTTATCAGATATCAGATACTTGGCCCCTACCCATTCAGAAAAGGCTCCGATGATCGCGTCTGCTTTCTCAGGCAAGCCAAGTGCTGCGTATTTAGCAACTAACTCAGCCGGTACAGGTTCATCAACGACCAGAAGGCTTGAAGAGCCTTTGAGTAGCCGATAGAACATCTTTACCTGCTCTGGTGTGCGCAAATTGCGCACGACTTCTTGGATGACTAAACGAGGAATGGCAACCCTAAAGACTCGCAGAACTCGCAGCAATTCAACAGAATCTGGTGCTGTTTGAGCTATCCCGAAGATGAATTGGTTGCTATCTATACAGATGAGCATACTCTGTTTCGAAAATCTGGCGTCGAGTCTCCCTGAGATGCTCTATGACCTCCTCTTTAGTCTCACCAAGCTCAAGTCCCCCAGATTCCCGCACCTCTCGCTGCAACTCGGCCAGGTTGCGCTCCCATCTCCACTCATCCAACTTTTCCAGAACGATCTGGCGGATGAACTGTGCCAGGCTCAAAGCGCTGCTCTCTTCCTTGGCTTTCACCACTTCTTCATACAGCTCCTCCGGAAGGGTAAATGAAATTTGCTTGATCGCCATCCTACCGCCTCCCTACAAATTCCCTCTGACACGTCCTGGCTGGTGCTTTAAGCGCAAGACCACACCTGGTTTATCTTTCAAATGGCCTCTTGGGTGTCTATTGATCTACACTTTCTTGAACTCGTAGGCGACTTTTTCACCTTGCAGCTTGACCGGCACCACCTTCAAATCCATACCGATCTTCATATCCTCTTCTTTCAGGTCTTTGCTCATCCGGCCAAAGACTTTCACGTCGTCAAAGTCCGCCAAGGCGATGGTATAAGGGAGGTCCGCTTCAAAGCCGGTGGGCGCATAGATCAGCGTCGAGAAGGAGATCAGTTTGCCCGGACCTGAAATCTCAAACCACTCCATGTCTCTGGCAAGGCAATTAGAACAATCAGCCCTCGGAGGAAAGTACTTGTTGCCACAGCTTTTGCATTTTGTGCCGGCCACTTTCCCCTCGTCCAAAAGGTCTACGAATTTGTCCACCTTTGTCTGAGCCGTGAAACTGACCGTGCCAAATCTTTCGAATCCCATGTGATCACCTCCCCAAGATGGTAACGTTGCCATAGATGCCCACTCCGCCGATGTTGTGGACCAGGCCGATCTCTGGATCCTTGACCTGCATGTCTCCTGCTTCCCCTCTGAGTTGCAAGACGATGGTTCGGATCTGGGAGCCGCCTGTAGCGCCGATGGGGTGGCCTTTGGACAACAACCCCCCGTCTACGTTGACGGGTATCTTGCCGTCAATGTAAGTCTCTCTGTCCCCGATCAGTTTTGCCCCCTCTCCTGGCCTGGCAAACCCCAGATCCTCATAGGCCATCAATTCGGCGATGGTGAAGCAATCGTGGACCTCGGCCACATCTATATCCTCCGGGCCGACTTCGGCCATCTCGTAGGCCTGTCGCGCCGCTTCACGGGCACATCTCAGCCCCGTCAGCGCCTCCCGGCCAGACATGGTTAGCGGAGCCGATGCCGCACCCAGCCCAAGGACCCAGACGGGCTTTTCAGACACCTTCCTGGCCACCTCCCCAGCCGCGACAATGAGGCAGGCCGAACCATCGGCATTGGCACAGCAATCGAACCTTTTGAGGGGGCTGGCTATGACGTCGGAGGTCAACACCTTTTCCAGGTCAACGGGCTTCCGATAGACCGCTTTTGGGTTGAGCATCCCATAGGTGGCGGCTTTCACCCTGATGTGGGCCAGGTCCTCCTCACCCGTCCCATACTTCTCAAAGTGAGCCCGGGCGTGCATGGCATAGTAGGCTGGCATCATCGTCCCAAAGGGGGATTCCCACAAGACATCTGCCCCCCTTCCCATCCTCTCCTGGGAATCGGCCGAGCTGATGTCTGACATCTTCTGAAAACCCAACACCAGGACCATTTTGTGAAGCCCGGATTTGATCATAGAATAAGCAACCCTCAACCCCATGCTACTGGATGAGCATACACTCTCTATGTAGAAGGTGGGTTGAGGGTTCAAACCCAGATACTCGGCCATGAGGCCGGCCGGTGTCCTCTGCTTGTCATATTCGGGTGCTGAACAGATGATAGAAGCATCTATGTCCTTTGGTGTCATCTGAGCATCCTCCATGGCTTCTTTGAAGGCTTCAAAGGCAAGTTCCCTGATAGAGCCTTCATATCCACGGATGAAAGGACTCTGTCCAACCCCTATGATGGCTACATCTTTCACTTTTACCTCCCCTTGGTTTTCAGTGTGAACAAATAGTTGGTCGGACAACCTATCCCCCCGGCGACGGCGCTCTGGCGAGAACGTCATCTACGAGGGCATTGGCTCCGGCCGTCAGCAGTTCATGGTATTCTCGGAACAGTTGGAGTGCTTTGTCACCCAGCCAGTCGTTGGGCAGTAACTCGGCCGGCAAGTTGGGGTCCACATAGGGGAAAGAGCGATACTCGTGAACCAGCATGAAACGCTGCACAAAACATTCGCTCGGATCGAGGCCGTTCTCCTCCACCGACTTGGCCTTGTGCCCGTTGAGAAGGGGCTCGTATTTGGCGATAAAGTCAGCATAGGTTTGGCTGAGCGCCTTCAGATTCCAGCAGCGGGCTACTACCTCCTGGTTGGAGGAGAATCCCAGGTGTTCAGCGCAAAAGATCTCCACATGACCCCGTATCTTCAACGAATCCAACAAATCATCTAGCTCGCGCTGCAAAATGCGCGGAGAGATCCAGGTAGCATGGTTTAGCGGGGCGTAGCCGAGCCAGGCCAGTCTCTCGCGCAACTTGTTTCTCAAGTGCCGCTTCTTCTCAGGAATGGAGTAAATCAGCAGGCACCATTTTCCGTCCCACTCATCGGTGCGAGGTTGGAAAATCCGCTGTGCGCCCTCTTCCAAAAGTTTGATACTCTTGGGCGTCAGCGAGTAGAAACTCTTGTTGCCCACCCGCCTGCCCTTCAGCCACTTTTTGCGAGACATCCGGGACAGGGCAGAACGGACAGCCTGTTCTGACATGCTGAGCAGCCCCAACAACTCGATGAGGCTTCCCGTCCAGGCCTCACCACCTCGGTGACGGATATAGTCGCCATAAAGAGTGAAAACCAAATCCTGAGAGCGAAGCATCATTCTCCCGTCAAAAGCATGTCATATCGGGTATATAGCGTCACAAATGCGCCATATAATTATTATAACACAGTCAGTACCCAAATGTCAATATTCGCATCTTCCCCCAACCTTAAAATAATTGCAAAGGCTAGCCGCCGACTTTCTCCAGACGGGCAAAGCTGGCCAGAAGGCGCTTGAAGCCCTTGTGCTCATCAAAAGCCACCGTCACCTCTTCGTCATCGCCGACGACGGCGCTCTCGATGACCATCCCCTGGCCGAACTTGGGATGGTGCACCTGGTCGCCAGTCTTGAACTGGGCCTCCAGGACAGGCCGGTTTTCCAAAGGTGCTTCAGCACGGCGATGTTGCGCCGATTTGTTGCGCAGGTTCGAGACCTCGGCCACCTGACGGCCCTTGATCAGATGAGCGGGTATGTCCGCGATAAAACGAGAGGGCTGGCCCAACTCGCTCTGGCCAAAAAGGGTACGTCGGAAGGCGTGAATCAGATAGAGGCGCTCTTTGGCCCGGGTGATGCCCACGTAACACAGGCGGCGTTCCTCTTCCATCTGGTCGGGGTCGTCCATGGACCGATTGTGGGGAAAGATACCCTCCTCCATGCCGGCCATAAAGACCACCGGAAACTCTAAACCCTTGGCCATGTGCAGAGTCAACAAGGTGGGCGCGTCCACCTGCTCGTCCAGATTGTCCACGTCAGAGACCAGGGCCACTTCCTCCAGGAAAGTGGTCAAGGCCATCTCGGGGGGCAAATCCAGGTATTCCCTGGCCACCGTGCGCAACTCCATGATGTTGGCCCAACGGTCCCTGCCCTCTTCCGTGCCGTCCTGCACATAGTCAGCGTAACCCGTCCTGGCCAGGACGAGATCCAGCAACTCCAGCAGGTCCGACTTGCCGAGGGGGGCGAGGAGATCTTCCAGCAAAGTGGCAAATCCCAACAGGGCTTGCCGGGCCCGAGATGAGAGGGGCACAGCCCCTTCCTCCCCCTCTCTTTTTTTTATCGTCTGCAACGCATCATAGATCGTCCCTCCCATCTCCCCGGCCCATTTTTCCAGTTGAGCCATCGTCTTGGTGCCGATGCCTCGCGGAGGCAAATTGATGACCCGGGTCAGGCTGACATTATCGGAAGGGTTATGGATCAGACGCAGGTAGGCCAGGACATCTTTGATCTCCCGGCGCTCGTAGAAGCGGGTGGCCCCCACCAGTTTGTAGGGCGTCCCCCGCCAGACGAAGGCATCCTCGATAGGTCGCGACTGGGCATTGGTGCGATACATGACGGCGCAATCGCTGGAGCGGCAGAGCCCCTGGGCCACCAGGCGCTGGATTTCGTCCACCACGTACTGGCCCTCCTCCCGCTCGTTGTAGGCCTCGAAAACGGTGAGGGGCAAGCCCTGCCCTTTATCGGTGTAAAGTTCCTTGGGGGTGCGGTGGACGTTGAGGGCGATGACGCCTTTGGCTGCGTCCAGAATGGTCTGGGTGGAGCGGTAGTTCCTTTCCAGCAGAATAACCTCAGCCTCGGGATAGTCGTCGCGGAAGCGCTGGATATTGCGAAAGTCGGCTCCACGAAAGCGATAGATAGACTGGTCCTCGTCGCCTACTACAAAAAGATTACGGTGCTTCCCGCTCAGTAGTTTCAACCACTCGTACTGAGCCATGTTGGTGTCCTGGAACTCGTCCACCAGGATGTAGCGGTAGCGCTGCTGGTACTTGCTCAGCACGTCCCCGTGTTCCCTGAACAGGCGGGCAGCGGCCATCAGGAGGTCATCAAAGTCCAGGGCCGAATTGGCGGCCAAGAGTTCTTGATAGCGCTGGTAGACCCGGCTGGCCACTTCCTGCCAATAGGTCCGCGGCCGGTATTCATCAGGGCCTATCAGTTCGCCCTTGGCTCTGGAGATGGCGGCCTGGATGGCCTGGGGGCGGTAGGTTTTGTCGTCCAGGTTCAGGTCTTTGAGGGCCTGGCGGATAAGGCTCAGTTGGTCGGCGGTGTCATAGATGACAAAGTTGGAGGGGATACCTAGGTGACGGGCTTGGCGGCGCAGAATGCGGACGCAGGTGGCGTGGAAGGTGCCGATGGTCAATTGCTTCAGTCGCTCGCCCAAAAGGTAATGCAAGCGCTCTTTCATCTCGCGGGCTGCCTTGTTGGTAAAGGTGACGGCCAGGATGCGATAGGGCTCACAGCCACATTCCTTCACCAGATAGGCCACCCGCTGGGTGAGGACACGGGTCTTGCCACTGCCCGGACCCGCCAAAACCAGCACCGGCCCCTCGATGAGTTGCACGGCCTCTTTTTGAGCTGAATTCAGACCTTCCAGAATATCCATTCTCTAATATCCAAACACACACCGCGTCCGCTCGATGGAACGAGGCAGCTCACCCAGGCCCATAGCCTCCAGCAGCTCGTCGGGACGGCCGGTAGCCTGGCTGTCGGACTGGAGCCGCATCCCCAGCACGCAGGCCGCCCCCTGACAGCCCTCTATCCACAGGTCGTCAATGAGGGGACGCAGATCGTATGCCGTCACCTTGCCTTTCCGCTCCCGCTGACGGGGCAGGCTCTGGGCTGAGAGCACCTGCTCCACCCGCTTCTCCATCCCTTCCGGTGCCTCAGCCCATTCCACTACCACCCGGTACTCGGCGTAGCGCATCTGCGATGGCAGTGAGGGCAGGCTGAGATAGACCTCCTCGACGGAGAGGATCTCCAGGCCCGGCGGCAGTTGGGGCTTGAGGCGTTTGGCCAAATTATAGGGAGAGGTGCGGCGCGAGAGCACGATGTCCATCACCTCGCCGCGCCCGGTAAAGCCCACCGGCAGCGGGGCGGCGATAGAGATTTTGGGCCGGGGATTAAAGCCCTCCGAGTAGGCCAGGGGCACCTGGGCCCGGCGCAAGGCTCTCTCCCACGTGCGCATCAGGTCCAGATGGGAGATGTATTTGATGGGTTCACCTTTGGCGAAGGTGATGCGCAGACGCTGGCGCGTTTCCAGTAGCATCAAAGCATATCCTGCAAGGGAATCTGGCGGTTCTCCGCCCGTTCCACCCACCACTGCTTGCGGCCCTCCGGCAGAGGCGTCCTCTCTGCGGATGGCTTCCTCTCCAGCCGCAGGGCCTCACTGGCGCAGGTGGACACGCACAGGCCACACCCCACGCAACGATTCCGGTCCACCCGGCAGACGTCGTCCACCAACGACAGCGCACCGAACTGGCAACGCCCCAGGCAGGTCTCACAGGCTGTGCACAGCTCTCCATCCACCGCGGCGTAGAAATCAGACCTGGCCACCGCCGTGGGGATGCCCAGTTCGGCAATGCCACGCAGGAGAGCACAGCAGCAGGTGCAGCAGTTGCAGATGTAGTAGTGGCCCTGGCGATAGTTGCCAGAGGAGTGGACCAGGCCCGCCTCCTCGGCTTCCCGCAGGATCTGGAAAGCCTCTTCTTTGGTGATCTCTCTGGTGACGGGGTCGTGGGCAAAGACCCCCTCGGCAGAAGCAATCATCAGACAGCTCTCCATAGGGTAGTGGCAGCGGTTGCCCAGCAGGCTTTGTTGGGTACGGCAAATGCAATCTCTGACTCCGAAGGACCGGGCCCGACTCAGCAGTTCCGAGGCCCGTTCGTAGGGAAAGACCTCTATCTCGACGGGGATGCTCTCCTCGACGGGGATGACCCGGAGGAGCGCTGGCTGGCCGAGCAAGGCTTTGTGCAGAACCTCCTGGTAATAGTCCTCGAACATCTGGGCAAACTCTTGGTCTATGCGCCTCAGTTGCTCCTCGTAGATGCCGATGACGAAGGGCAGCAGTCCGAATTTGAGCTGGCCCTCCTCTCGCTTGACGTAGATGAGCCCTTTGCGGACCATCTCCTTGAGAGTATCGTAGGCTGCCTTGGGGTCCTGGCCAGCCCGTGGGGCGATCTCTTCGGCTCTCTCGGCCTTTAAGCGCATCTCTGCGGCCAGAGCCGCCTCTTCTGGTGTAAAGATCCACTCCAGAATCCTCAGTTCGATTCCACTTTCGGTGGCCGGGAAGCCATTGGGGACAGCGTCCAGCCGCTGAGCCAGTTTCTTGTAGACGGTCTGTTCCATGTTGTACCTCTCCTCTGAGCCGCTTGTTTTTTGCCCGCATAGTATAGCAGAATTCGATCCGATTGGCAACGCTTTCATCTACAATCTTCCCACTTGGCCACCACATTACAATTTGGCTGAAAGCAAAGCCGTCCTCAAATAGGACGGCTCTTCTGGGCGTTGTGAAGCGACGTTCTCATGTAACGACTCAAGCTGATGACACGGCAAAAGTCGCCTTACCGGGATGGTATGTCGGTGATATTGGCCGGGCCGTTGTAGGGATATTTCATGGACTGGCCATCTCCATGCGAAAGCCGTGGCGGACCAGGGGCCGTTCGGTGACGTCTTCTACCAGCGTTATCATCACTGGCGTACGCTCGAAGCGCTGGCGTATGCGTTGCTGCAATGCCTGAAAGTCCGTATCATGATCTACCACCTGGCCGTTGTGCATGGCGATGTACTGACCCAGGTACTGGGCTTTCAGTTCGGCGTGTCGCTGACGGTAGATCTTGCTTTCCTCAGAGATTTTGCGACGATCCAGTTCCCAAAGGTAATGAAGGACAGCCTCGGCGAGTACCTCGCTAACACTGGCCTCCTGCTCCAGGGCGGCTTCTTCAACACGTCGGTACAGTTCAGGTTCAACGGCTACTGTCGGCATACGTCCTACTCCTTTTCCAGACGATGCTGTACAGGACGGCTTTCTTCTATCACATTCGTTGGACATGGTGGTCCAAGGTCAGGGCAACTCGATCAAATCCTCGATCTGGGCGACGACTTGCTTGAAAATCACCGGTTTCAGGCGAGCAACCTGTTTGATGAGGAGCGACTGCTCTAGCGACGCGACCGCGTCGGTCTTGATCTTGCTCTTGTGTCTCAGCGTGCCCGGCTGTTCGACGTCCGTAACGTCTACAACGACTGAATAAGACGCCGGTCTGAGATTGGTCGTAAGGCCACAGACCACAACGTCGGCCGATTGCTGGTTGTACGCATCGTTCGACAGAATGAGAACTGGCCGGACTTTCCGGCCAGAAAGGTCGGAGAACGGAAAGGGCACCAAGACAATGTCTCGTTGCCTATAGGTACTCATTCCAGACCTCGTCCTCTTGGTTGTCCCAGAGTTTCGAGAAAACGATTTCCGCAGCACCCCGAAGCTGGCTGCGCAATACCCTCTCGTCGTCCTGTTCTGGAATGACAACAAGAACCTCTATGTTTTCAGGAAGATCAGTATCTTCGATCAGCTCAACAACCCGATTACCTTTGTATATTGCCGAGAGTGTCTCCATTAGAAGCTTCCTCCCTTCCGGTTTGCTGCTTCGCTACCTGTGGGCATTGTATCACATATCGGATCAAGGGGCAAAGCTGGTCCGACAGGCGCACCTCTCTGCTCCCCCGCCAGCGGCGACTGCCCTTCCCCTCGACTGCCCCTTCGATCCTTCGACTGGGCTCAAGGCAGGGCTCAGGACAGGCGGGCGGGTGAAACGTTAGATAGCAATTAGCGGATGACAGCTAGCAGCTAGCTGGGAGAAGAACCCCTGGCGCAACGAAACCCCACAATGTCGCTCCAGCCGATGGGTCCGGCTCAGCGGAAGGCGCAGCGAGCAACGCCCCGATGAGTCCCACGACCCGCCCCGCAACACCCGATACTTCTCCCCATAGTCCTCATCAGGGAATGAATTGCCCGGATAAGCCTGAAACCGGTCGGCACACCATTCTCGGACGTTGCCGGCCATATCGGCTACCCCGTAGGGGCTGTCGCTGTAGGGCGAGTACTGGCCCACTGGGGTGGTGGTGTTAGGGCCACCTTCCCATGTATTGCACTTGCTATCAGCCCACTCGTTACCCCAGGACCACTCCCGCCCGTCTGCGTCCCGGGCGGCCTTCTCCCACTCGGCCTCAGTGGGCAGTCGGTAAGGCCTGCCCGTCTTCTCACTCAGCCACTCACAGTAGGCCACGGCATCGTGCCAGCTCACGTTGACCACCGGGTGGTCGCCCAACTCTTCCGGGTATTGGTCGCCCTCCCAGTGGCGGGGCGGCTCACGGCCCGTATCTTGCACAAAGGTCCGGTACTCAAAGTTGGTCACCGGATACTTGCCCATCTCAAACTCAGCTAAGAGCACTTTGCGCTGGGGAACCTCCCTTTCAATGTACTTGCGCTCAATGCTGTACTTCTTGGCAATGGCATCCACGTCCTCTTCCCGCGTGCCCATCAGGAACTCGCCGGCCGGGATGCGCACCATCTGCGGCTCAAAGGCCTCCCGCACCACCTCCTCGGCGGTCGGCTGCGGGGCAGCGCGGCTGGTCAGGTAGATATAGGCCCGCAGTTCCTGCGGCGTCAAGTCTATGAAGTTGGCCTCCTCGGACCCTGGCCCCTCGGCCGGGTGCAGGGTCAGCAAGCGGCGCAGGGTAGCACGGCTGGCGAAGGGAGCCAAGGGAGGGGGCACGGCCGAAGCTTCGGGCCTTTCACCTTCCGCTTCAGCCTCCACAACCGGAGCGCCCCGTTCCATGGTTCGCGCCGCCTCAGCCCGGAAGTGGGCCTCCAACTCGCGCAGGTAGCGGGGCACCTCGCACAGCAGAGCGTACAGGTCGGGGTGGCTGTGCTGGATGACCACCACCTTGGCCAGGCGCACTGGCTGGATGGCCTGGGGCAACTTTTGGCGGGACAGCTTCCACACCAGCAGGAAGACGTTGACCGTGCGCTTGACCTGGCGGGGGTTGGGGGCCAAGCCCAGGGCAAAGACGTCGGCACAGCAAGGGTCAAAGTCGGACACTAGGGGTTCCACAAAGTCGCGCATGTCGGCGGCGTCAATGGGCGGCAGCAGGAAAGGCAACTGGATGATCTTTTCCAGGTATTGGCGGCCCTTGACCTCGCCCTGGTAGCGGGTCTGGACGGCCTCTTGCACGGCCTCGTGGTCAATGCCCAACAGGAAGACGCAGCCGGGCACGTCCAGGAAGAGCTTGATGGCC
>Ga0180438_10010810_pt1 | contig 11138 bp, 1 predicted proteins | sample SS_ome_12_FD_132455 | JGI IMG/M metagenome (GOLD analysis project Ga0180438, IMG submission 132455) | Hypersaline lake sediment archaeal communities from the Salton Sea, California, USA - SS_3_D_2 metaG | ecosystem: Environmental > Aquatic > Non-marine Saline and Alkaline > Hypersaline >...
ACTAACCAAACCAAAAATTGCAATTGCAATTGCGAACCATGTTATAATTTCTAGCATCGTACTCTGCCTCTGAAACATATCATTCATAAATTTAATTTTTGTTATTGCATCATCCAGAAAGTAATCTTTATCAGAATAATAAGTTCTAATCTCTTCTTTTGTATTTTCGATATTTTCTTCTGAATCGTCAAGTAAATTAAGGAATATTTTATCAATGATCATGTTATTTTCCCCAGCATTTGTGATATTCATTAGATTCATATAATTATCTAAAGAGACCATAACACCGCCTCCTTCAGCTGCCATTTCAGAGCTTCGGAAATTAAAAAATCCTGGCATACCTCCAGATATGCCTGCAACCTTAAATCTAAGTGGTCTACCCGCATCATTATCTTTTTGTGGATCAAAAAAAGTCAGAAGAATCTCCTCTCCAATGTCTTGTATACCCAATCTTGTTGCTAAAGACTTAGCAATTATACACGTGTTATTGTGATTGAAAAGCTCGGTAAAGGAATAATTAAAGCCACTTGAGGGACTATTCCAAATAAATAAATCCCTGTCAATGACGTTGTAATAATTATTTTCAATCCCAACAAACCCTATTTCAAGTTCATCATGACGAACTATATCTGAAGCTATTACTTGATATTTCAATTCTCGCTGTTGAGTGTAAAATTCAAATATGTTTAAAAAAGCTTCACTAATTGATTCTTCATCAAATGCCCCTCCATCCTCTCCAAAACTATATGCTATAGACAGAATTGAAGTGATATCAAACATATTGTAGAGGGTGATTGCCATGTCATCAATACCTTCAAACGATATTAAATCTTTAGCCATCTCTAATGTGACTGCATCGATATCAGCATTGAGTCCTTGATTTATAATCACTAAATCTGATCCATATTGAAATCTTAAGTTTAATGCGGTATTTTTAGTTTCCATCTCAGTAACACTCGTTATAAAAAATATAAATGAAAAACTAAGCGCAAACATTACTATTGTGCTGGTATTTCTCCTTCGATTCCTTTTTAGAGATATTTTTATGATATTATAATATTTTCTAATAAATGGGGATATAATTAACAACAATCCGTTTTGAATTATTGGGATGATGCCCACTGAGCAAAATACAAGACCAATTAAAATTGCTCCTAGTAATCCTATAAACAAACCAGCAATACTCATAAAATCGCCAGTAACTACGATGTTAGGCATCAATATAAAAACCACCATTCCAATTGTTGCAATTGAGAGACCTATTAAGAAATTTCTAACATTCAAACTACCTTCTTTTTTAACCTCCCATCCTTCTTCTTTTGTTTGAAATGGAGTGATTGATTTGATGATATTTAGCTTTCCCGTTTTTAGTGCTGGTAAGAGTGAAATTACTAAAGAAACAACCGAACCAATTGAAAACGCTAAAATGATGGTTTGCGGCTGTATGACATAATCGAAGTTCTGAAAAGGAGAACCTGTCAGTATATATAATGTGTTTACGATTGGTGGAGTAAAAATTAAACCAATAATTACTCCAAATATTGAACCTGTTACTCCCATTAAAAAACCTTCAAATATTACAATTTTTACTGGAAATGTTTTCTTTCCTCCTAAAACACGGAGAACTCCATATTCTCGAACTCTCTCTTCACTAGATGTAGATAAAATTGAATTGATTAAAATTCCGGTAATAAGAATTGAAATAATCGTTATAAACCAAAAAACTATTGTCATTGCGATTAATAGAAATTGTTGCGCACTCAGCTCCTCCAATTTTGGCATAGATACTGTATATTCATTTGGATCCAATCTTGATTGAATTCTTGTACCGATTATTCTTAATTTTCTTTTTGTAAGATCTACATCCCTTACATCATATATCGATTCGGGATTTTCAACTGTACCAGCAACGAAATTGATTTCTCTGTTTCCTCCAGTTATAAGTGATTGAGCTTGTTCTAAATTTACTATAATTAACGTATTTTCCACTTCTGTGAATTTTAATTCTTGTCTGCATATTGCTATAATTTCTAACTCAACAGAATCTCCTAAATAATCTATTTGAACGTAATCTCCGAGTGAAACGTTTAATAATTGTGCAGTGTTCCATAATAACACACACTCACCTATATTTGGCTCATCAATATACTTCACTCCGGTTTCTCTTCCCTCGGTGTCAACTAAGTTTAAATCTCCTATATGCCCATTATTTGCTTCTTTAAGAAAGTCAATACCATATAATTGTAAAGTATAATTTGATTCTATATTTTCAGATTGTGCTCTTATTAACATCAGAAGTCTCGGAAATAATTCTTCTACTCCCTCAATATCATTTAGAGTAGTTTCAATAATGCTTTCATTAAAAAATGGGTTATAATTCAAATCAGTTTGTATCCTTTTAGATATTAATATATCTGAATTCCCCGTAGTACTCGTGACGATTTCCATATAATTATAGGATAACGTATCATTCACCATGCCTATTGCGGTTAATAATATTATAGAAGTCATAATACCTAAAATGCCAAAAATAGCCTTTGCTTTATCCTTCTTAATATTGAGCCATGCATGCTTAATATAACGTAATTTGATGTTACTACGAATTTTGTACCATATATTTTCTAAACGCATAATTTTACAATCGAGCTCCTTGCTTTAATCTAAGATACTAAACTTTTTCTTTTTTTGTTCAAATTTTCTCAAAACATATCCTTCTTCAGCTAAAATATTTTTTACTTCTTCCCTTTCCCTTGGAATTAATTTCACACCATCACATTTTTTGCAATGATATTCTCCTGGTTCATCCTTGAAATACCATTTTTTGCAGTTTAGACAATTATAAGCCACATAAAGTGTATCATGTTCACAAACTGGACAAATATAATCAAATTTCTTTGATTCAAACCAAGACCCACAATATTTACAATGTAACGTTAGGGGTCGCTCCTGTATATATTCAGATTCTATTAATTCAATCCTTTTTATTACTTGATCCTTGTCAATATCTTTCAGTCTCATTTGTTCAGCATCAAGATTTCTTACTCTCTTCACCCAAATCTTCCCCTTTTTTTCAGCGATAATGAAGAGGATTATCCCTAAAACTACAGCACCAATAATGATTAGGATCCATGGACCCCAAGTATGCCAGTTAATAAAACCGTTTTCTACAACGACAGTTATATAATTCTCATTTCTATTTCCCTCTAGATCAAATACCACAATTTTGATATAATAACTTCCATCTGTAGAATATGTTGTATCCCACTGATATGATAATATACCTGTACTTTCATTATAATTGTATTTTTGGTTAGATATTAAATTTTCATTTAGATATAAATAAATTCTTGAAGTATCAATACCCTTATTATCGGTTATAAGCGCTGAAACCTCAGTTATTGAACTTAATATTTGATTGTTTTCTGGTTTGAGAAAGTCTATCCTCGGATCGATGAAATCTGTATTTTTATCAAAACCAATATAGATATCAGAAAGAAGCCATCCTGAACCTAATCCAATAGAGACATTATTTGAGTTTAGAGTAAACATTATCATAATAATTTCATTTTGATATGGTGATAGATCTATACTTTCATTACCCGAAAGAATTTCATCATCATAGAGATATTTCTTAATAATCTCCCAGTTTTGTCCATAATCTAGAGAAACTGACACACTACAATAATCAAGTTCGTTTTCTTCGAGAGTATATTCATTTTCTAACGAGATATCATAATAATATTGAAGATATATTTTATGTTCACTTTCTATTATTATTGGGCGAGAAATTAAATTTGAACTCCACCCTGCTTCATAGCCCTGATAAAGACCTCCAAAACTTTGTCCTAATCCACAATAAATGTATTCTCTGTTAAAAAGTGATACACCATGCCATGTATTGTCACCTCTTAACCAAGTTGTTCGTTCCTTAGCTATTGGAATACCCCCAACATAAAATTCTTCAGATAGTTGATTTGAAAATTGATGTCCGACTAATGTTGAATTTATATACGTGTTAAAATTAAGCAGATTTGGATTTGATATAGGGAAGAGATTATTATTGATATTAAACCATATTGAGGAGTTTAAATATTTACCATCATATATATGAAATCTAAAAGTTTGATTTGAAAATTCATGGACCACTAAAGAGCGTACAAAATTTACTCCGTTATGAGAAACATTCCATTTTCCATAAATATTATTCATGGAATAATTTTTATTATTAATTTCAAGATAAACATATTCTGGATAATTTCCATCCCTATCATAGTATTTACACGTGAATTTATAACTTGAATATAAGGATTCATCTTGTGAATAGACATCTTGATAAGGATTGAAGAAATATTGAGGTGAAAAATGATTAGTATAATTTTCTAATCTGAAATAATCTAACATTAATCCTTTATAATTAACAGGATCGAAATTTTCGTTAAGGTTTACCAAAAATCTGAATTGGAGATAATTTCCAACATATTGAGTTAAATTGAATTTATCTACAAACCAGTCTCTCTCTTGATTTGTGTAAGTTCTTAATGTCACCCAACCAGTCCAATTTAAGTTAACTTGAAAATAAATGAAATCTCCAATATTGAGACTAATTCTTAAGCCAAATTTAGCAAATGGATGAGTTAAATTGGTATTAATATGAGTTAAATTGAATAATGGGCTAAAAAGTGTACCATTCGGATAATCATCTTCGATGCTGAATGGTTGATAGGTATAATTAGAAGGATATTTGTGATCTCTTCCAAAATATACTGAAGACCAATTATTAGCATAAATTTCTGATCTGTTATCAATTGTATTTGATTGAGAGAGGATACCCCAACCTGTTCCATTATAATACCAATCTGCTAACCCTTCATTAAAATTATGATTATAAGGAAACGTTTGACTTTCTGTTGGAAATTCAATTTTAATCTGAAATGTGTCTGAAGCAGGAAATTTTACTTTATGACTTCCATCACTAGTAGTAAAATAATAAGTATATATTCCGGGTTTTTGAAATTCAATTAATTGACTCCTAAATTGAGCACCATCTGTAAAATTCATATCTGATTCTAATATTTGATAAAGAGAATAATTCAATGATGTTTCAACAATATGAACCGATACATGCTGAGGAGGTACATTAGTCATGTCAGCATCAAAATAGTCAATGTAAAACCAATAGCGATCAATTGAATAATTTTTTAGAGGTGAATTACCAAAAAATTCCTGCTGACTTATTACAGTAGCATTCTTAACCCCACCAACATAATTAATCTCCGGAATTTTAAGTTCAGGTGCATAAAGATTCTCAACAACAGATACATTTATACTAAAATTGCTTTGTCCACTGACAGCTTTTATGATTAAAATACATTCTGTTTCATTTTTCTTTGGTGTAAAATAAAAAGAATCAAAATCACCATACCATTTTTGAGTAGATTCCAACAAAATAGGTTCACCATACTGGCTCGACCGATTTGAAAAAAGAAACATATCAAAATCATTTCCTTGGTTTACACCAGACAAATCAAATCGGTATTGTGTATCCTTTACTAGATGAATCCTTCTGGCAAACACATGTTTTCCAATTGGATCTATTGAGGAACTAACTAAATGATCATTTATCATGTCGTTAACTTCAATAGTTCTAGTTAAAGACTCAACCGCTGCTTGAATATTGATTCTCCCATATCCTTCATGAATATCTTTTAATGAGTCGGAAAATCCATTGAATAATGATGGAGAATAATCACCTTCATCAATTATCGTGTTAAGATCATCTTCTCTCTCTAGATTCGTTTCAGAGGCAGTCATCAATAAAATTGCCTTTAATTGTTTTGAGTAGGTTGATAGATCTAATGAATTCCACGTATTCCAATCACTCCATTTTGCTTCGATTAAAATATTTATCGCAGCTGATACAATAGCAGCAGAAATCGAAGTTCCATGCAATGAGGAAAGTTCGTCTGATTTGTAATCAGCACTAATAATTGATCGATGTCCCAGCAGAGTACTTCCTCCTGGAGCTACAATATCAGGTTTAACCATTTCTCCTCCAATATTTCTTCCCATGCTACTATATGAAGTAATTTGATCGATATCATTGATTGAACCAACAACAATACAATTTTTATTCATAGCTAATTTGTTTAGAGGATCTGAGCCTTTAATACCATAATTTCCAGCAGATATTACTACTAAAATATTGGCTTTTGTAACTTCATCTATAACTTTATTAACGCTTATATAACTTTCTCCAACCGTTCCAATGCTTAAGCACACTGCTATTATATGTTTATTTACTCTATTTTGTATGACTCTCGATAATGCAGTAATAAGATCTGAACTATATCCTATACCTGATTGATTTACTATTTTATAGGATAAAATCTTAGAAGCATTTGCAATTCCAGTGAAATGGTTGAAATTTTGAGAACTAACTTCGGGAAAAAAGGATATGCTAGCATTAAAAGAGAAGATAGGAATCGATTCACTTGTTTTATGATACTTTAACATTATATCATAAATTCCTTCACTGGAAACTCTGTAATGGAGTTTCTTACTGATAAATGGATCGATATGTAAAGAAGAATTCACTAAAGTTGAATTATAATAGAGCTCAAACCACATTTTATCAATCTTAATACTATTAAAATTACATATTGATTCTAGATCAAACACAGAATCCGTTTTTGAAAGATTTAAAGATATCAATTTAAATGAATAATTTTTTGATGCAATAAAGTCATCAAATAAATCCAAGTGAGAGTAATTACCGTGAATATTAATAATCGAAGGATTATTTGAATTATATTTCTTCGTGCCAGTTCCCGCAATTACTGAAGAAATAAAAGTACCATGTCCGTTATCATCTGAAACGGGTGCATTATTGATAAAATTTTCCCATCCACTGATTTTTCCATTAAGAAAGTCATGTTCTGGATTGATGCCACTATCTAGCACGGCAATAGATGAGTTTGTATCTCCATTTATCCCGTTAAGAGCCCAAGTAGAATTTACCGCTTGGGACTGAATTGCAGCATAATTCATTTGAACTTCTAAAATTTGATCTCTTTCAAGGTTTACATCTGAGATCTCTGATTCATAATTTGTTATGTTTTCATAAGGTATTAGACCAGCAAATCCAGAATAGTCATTAAAGAGACCATTCCATTTTCTATTATTTTTAATTATTCCACCATAGTCTTCAAATTTTGTTTCAGCATTTAACAAATAAGTTGAGCTATTAAAGTAAACTATCACTGGTATTAATCCACTATCAGCTGCTTTTAATTCTTCCTTTTTATATGAATCCTTTCCAAAATCGGGTTCATTCTTTGTGGTAAAAAGATTAGTAAATCCTGGAACTGCCAGAATCATACTACTAATAATAATGACTAAGACTAGAATCTTTTTATTTATTGACATCACCTGATTTTTCTCTTGGAATTTCCTTTAAGTCAAATTTACTACTTTTTTTATCAGAAATTGATTTAAAATAATCATTTATGGTTCTTTCAATATTCAAAACTGAAACACTTGATTTATCTTGAAATAAGGTATATTCATAACGTTGCCTTTCATACTTTTTTGAATTATATTTATATCTTCGCCAAAGAAAACCTATTAGGATCAAAAGTACTCCCAATGATGGTCCTAGTATATAAATATATTGGATTAAGTTTGGAATATTCACTTTTACTTGAATTTCATTTGAAGTATATCTTACTTTATTAAGGTAATATTGTTCTATAAAAGCTGGCTTTAATGTCACCACAGCTTGAGTCTTCGCTCTAATTTGATATATAAAACTGATAGATTGATTAGAATGTAAACATGTAATTTCATTTACTAAATTTCCATTAATTAACTCAAAATTAATATCTGTAAAACTTACAGTATCATCGAGGCTTATATTCTTAACACAAATTGTACCAGTATTTACTATAGTAATATTTACTGTTAGAATATCCCCAATTTCTATGTTATTTCTATCAATTGATTTAACTATTGTGAAGTTTATTTTTCCTAGAAGTATTGATTGGGAATTTTTAATTTGGATTAACCTACTTTCAGGACAATTAAAGTGATTTATTGATGGATAATAATATCCCTTCCAATCTTTTTTGTATAAACTAATTATAAAGGAATTAGATTGATTGTAAGCTATATTTAGAACGGAATGTGAAATGTTATAAGGAATTAAATCCCCGTATTGATCTCCAGTATGAAATATTAAGTTAGAGACATTAAAACCTTCTGCTCCTAGACTTTTTGTGGTTACTGTCAAATTAAATAGCTCTCCAATATCTGGATTAGACACTGAAGTATTATAAGATATTTCTACTATTTTTAGAAATGGGAACCGAGTTTTATAATCGACTGGAGATGTAAATACTATCTCGTTAGGTTCAGATGTTATTTTAGTAGAATTAATATTCTTAATAGTCTCCTTATTTTCATATTCTATCAGAACTGAACCTATTTTTGCAGTATTAGGCGAATAAAAAGAAAAATTAAGTTTTTTTTCATTTTTTGGGATGAGTTCAGGAAAGAAATAATTTAGTGTGTTCTTTTTTAATGAGAAATTACTATATTGTTGCACTATACCTGGAAGTAATATAGTAATATTAACATTTTTCGCAATTTCAGAACCTATATTCTGTAAAGTTAAGTGATAATGTAATAGTTCTCCATTTGCGGAGTTATAACTATCTAAATAAGCATAGGCTACAACAGATGCCATATTGTAGGTACTAAGAGCAATTGAATTGGATCTCTTTATATATTCTATATTCCCACTAAAAGAACTGTAAATGATTCTGGACCCTAATACCTCATATAAATTAACGTCTCGATATGCAAATTGAATATCAAAATTGTTAATAGATATATTAAAACTATCTGAATCAGATCCACTGAGTCTTATCAATATACTATGATTAGTTCTAGAATTTGGATCAAAAATCCATTCTAATGTTCCTTCATTCCGTTCAAATGAATATTCTATAGAACTATTTGTTTCTGAACTTAAAAAAGGACTTAAATCTTGAAAAGTTTCTGTAGAGTAATTAAAAACCTCTAGGTTTATATTATTAGACAAATCCGTTAAATTTAGTATTATTAAAATTCTATCTAATGAATTATTTTTTAAATCTATGTTTGTAATATTTTTAAAAAGGAATTGAATGTCGATTTCATGGAATCCCACATATTTCTCCTCAGATTTAACTATCCAACTCTGATTATCATTCTCTAAAGCCATATTTGGCGCAGTTCCCTCAATTGAAACCCCAGAGATAATATTGGGCAATCTAGGAAACGTATCTCTGATAAAAAAATTATAATGATAAAATTCAGAGAAAGAATCATAATTTTCAATTGAAAAATTAGAAAACTCATAATTTATCTTCTTACCGGGTTCAATTTTCCAGCTTTCTGTATTCCAAATACTATCTTGATTACCAAAAATAGTTCTTAAATCATTTACAGAAACTCCGATTGCATTTAAAGAGTTTAGCAATTGCTGATAAGAAGAAGTCATAATAGTTATAACTTCATCCATCTTTTCATTATAAGGTAATAGATTTGTAATATTTAATAAATTTGGATAATAGTAATCAATAATTCCTATTCCTGCGCTATCAAAATAAAAAATACGAGGATCTTCATCATAGTTGAAAAAATCAATAAGTGATCGATATTGTCCAGAATACTCAACCCTTACAATGTCCCAGATCGCATCTTTAAGGTCTTCATCCAGATTTAAAAAACTTCCCGCAGGTCCAACAATAAGGGCAAAAGCATCATCTAAAGTCAATGGGATATGAGTTGGATTTCCCCAAATAGTATTATTTCCTACATTTTCGGCAGTAATATTAAACGAGAACGTGTTATAAACACCATAGGATGCATTATTACCAATGAGATCCTTTTTAATGAGAAATGTTGGCTCAGCATTCTCGACAACATATTCTACAGCAAAATTGTTGATTGGATTTAGAATACCTGCTGGTAAACCTTCAAAACCTTGTAATCCAAATATAGATAAAAAATTAACATAATCATTTGGTTCATTTAGATTGATAGGTCTTACAAAATTCCTTTTAATCCCTTCAAAATCTGTCCAAAATAGCTCCAAGGAATAATCTTTTAATGAATCAACATCAAAATCTATTTCAGCATAAAATAGAATTGTTTCAATTTGTTCTAATAGAAAAGTATAGAGCTCATAATATTTTGGAGTGACTTCTGTAATTTCTGTACATAAAATATTAATATTAATATTACTCATGAAGGCTCCTAATAAAGCTATGAAAATTTTTTCACTAGGTCTTAAAGCACCCTTTTTATAATTCAAGGCATTCCATAAATTAAATTCATATCTATTTTTTTCAATTTCCTTAATTCCATCACTATCTCCTTCGTATTGAATCATCAAATTAGTATAATATGATTTATTACTTAGGGAAAAAGTTCCTAAAACATCAATTAAAGCACTCATATCTTCATCACTAGTTTGATTTGTTCCTATCAAATCTGTGAAATTGCCAAAGAGAGTGGGAAAATCTGTTAATATATTAGTAAATTGTTCGAAAATTGTCCCTACATCAAATGATTCTAAGTATGATATATCCAGTGATTCTAAATTAAAATCAATTTGATCGATTGTGCTAATGAAATCTTTTTCTAATATATCCAGTGAATTAATAAGCAAAAAGGTAGAAGAGAGATGTTTTGAATTCAGATATTCATTAGAAGTAAGTCTATTTACATCTAATGCTTTCCAATAGCCATCCATGGGTAAGTTCCCCAAAACTTCTCTTAAATAAACTCTCCAGTCAGGGAAATGTCCTACAAATGGAAAAAAATAAGGGTTAGTTGTTGGAACTAGAATTAAATCAATCTCAAATTTTCTTTTCAGAATTTCAAGAGCTCGCTCAGCTCTTATTTGAACGTCAGATTGGGGCAGATCTTCTTCATAATATAAAAATCCTGAGAAACTATTGAATGACATTCCAAATTCTAGTGGAATATTATTTTCAGTAATGACTGTGGGAAAAATATCAGGTATTATACCATTTGAAACTGAAAAATGTAAATTACATTTAAAAAAAGCGGGATCTCTCGTATCAAATTGG
>Ga0180438_10010812_pt1 | contig 11137 bp, 12 predicted proteins | sample SS_ome_12_FD_132455 | JGI IMG/M metagenome (GOLD analysis project Ga0180438, IMG submission 132455) | Hypersaline lake sediment archaeal communities from the Salton Sea, California, USA - SS_3_D_2 metaG | ecosystem: Environmental > Aquatic > Non-marine Saline and Alkaline > Hypersaline >...
ACTTGTCGCCCACCAGGTGGCCAAGACCGTCATTGACCACCTTAAACCGATCCAAGTCCAGAAACAGCACCGCGAACGTGTACTCTTTGTGGCGCTCGGCGTGTCTCAGTGCCTGCCCGAGTCGATCCAGGAACAAGGCGCGGTTGGGCAGTGCCGTCAATTCATCGTGGAACGCCTGATGGGTCAGTTGCTCTTCGATCCGTTTTCTCGGCGTAATGTCCGTCTGCGAACCGGCCATCCGGGTCGGTTCACCGTCCTCGCCGCGGACGCCGAGACCCCGGCACAACACCCACAAGTACGACTCATCCTTGTGCCGGATGCGGTACTCGGACTCGAAGTGCGCGGATGTGCCCTTCAAATGGGCGTCGAGACTGGCCAACACGAGCGGCCGATCCTCGGGATGGACCTTGCTCAACCAGTCCTCGGGTTCGCGGCGGACTTCTGCGTCGTCGTAGCCCAGCATCGACTTCCAGCGTGGCGAAAAATAGATCTCATTCGTACGAAGATTCCAGTCCCACAGCCCGTCATGGGCGCCCTCGACCGCGAGGGCGTAACGCTCTTCGCTCTCGCGCAACGCCTCCTCGGCGCGCTCGCGCTCTCGAATGTCCTCATCGAGTCGCGCCACCGCGCGGTCGAATTCGCTGGCCAACGTGCCGATTTCGTCGTTGCGCTCGAGGTTCAGCCGCGCCGAAAGGTCGTTGGTCTTCCCGATAGCGATGGTATGCGCCGTCAGACGACTCAGTGAGTTCATGACCCCCCGGCGAAACAACACGACCAGAACCACCAGGGCCGCAAGTCCTATCCCGACTTGTGCGAGCAAGCCCTCCCGCATGGCGCCTTCCGCCCTGGCGAGAAGGGCACGATCCACGTCGGCCCGGAGCAGAAACGCCGGCGCACCTTCGATGTCAAGATACGTAGTGTACACGATAAACATGTCGCTGAACGCGCGGATATAGTGCGACGAGCCGCTGTCGGCAAGCTGGCGAAGCACGGCGCGTTCTTCCTCGGGAAATCCCGACGCCTTGGCCGACCAGATGCGAAAGCCGAGATACGCCCCTTTAACCATCTTGCGGAGGAGGCGTTCGTCAAGCAACCGGCCGATGACAAGAGTGCCAGCAGGGGCCTCCGGTTCATCGCCCGCCGTCAGGGGCCGCGACGCAACCAGCACCGGCGCCTCCGGGGCCGAGAAGACGCCCCGGGTCGATGAATCCGGCGCGTTGAACGAAAGAAGTGGGTGCGAAGCGGGCCACGCTTTTTCCCCGAACCCTGCAATCATTACGGCTTTCTGCGTGGCCGGATCAATCGTCGCTCGCCACGCGACCTCGCCATCCGCACGGATCACGCAAACGATGTTGAGGTCGTCGCCGACAAGGTCTACCGTGCCGGGTCCGCCTTGCTCGCCGCCCCCGGCGTCCGGCTCGAGCAGTCGCCGAACGTCCGGTCTCGCCGCCCATTCCTGACACAACGTGTCGAGTTGCTCGATTTGTCGCTGGATCGCCTCGCGTACCCGCACGACGTCTTGGGCCGCATCCGTTTCCTCGAGTTTGAGGAACTTGGGTAGAATGTATTGCCGCTGAATGCCGTAGCCGAGCCCCACAACCAAACTGACTACGATAAAAAGGACCAGTTCAACCTTTACCCGCAGAGACATTCAGGTTCCCCATTTTGCAGATTGGCGGCGCAACGCGGTGCGTGTGGCAATCGTACTTGCTTGGCGCCTCGGCCACTCGCTGCGTTTGCTATGATACCCTAAATCCGTTGAATAGTGAATTTTCCGTTCCGATAGCTCGTCATGTACAAATGAAAAGGGAACGATTTGGAGGGTGCGGCCATGAAAACGCTTCAATGGAGGCCCATCTTGCTGTTAGTCGTTGCTGCGACGACACTTGCGACGCTTTCTGCCCAAGGCCAGGATTTTTTGCACGCCCGCGTCAGCTATGACGCCGGCGGCGGCATGGTCAAGGGGCGCGAAGACGCCGCATGGAGCCACGCGTCGATCAATACGCTCATTCTGCCCGGCGACGTCCTATGGGTGGACGACGACGGGTTCTTCGAACTCGAGATGTCCGGCGGCACGTTTCTGCGCATGGCCGACGGCAGCAAAGCGGAGATCCTGTCGTTGCCGCCCGAAGCAACCGTGCGCGCGTGGACGGGCGCGTTCTATGTCCACCGCATCCGACGCAGCACGGGCGACGTCCGAATCGATACCCCCGCCTGCAAGGTAGACGTCGAGAAAGACGCCTTGGCCCGGATCGATGTGCTCGCCAACGGCGCAACGACCGTCACGGTGCGCTGGGGGCAGGCAACCGTCGAGACCGCTGGCGGCGGTCGGGTGGTCCTCAAGGAGAACCAGCGCACCTACGTCGATCCGGGGCTGCTGCCGTCTGTACCGGTACCCGCCGATCAATATGGCCAGGACGCGTTCGATGCCTGGAACTCCGAACGGGTGGACCTGCTGCGGCGCGCGCCGGAGGCCCCGAAGGTATTCCGTGACGCGCCCCCCATTGGCGGCGTCGACCTCGCGTTATACGGCGATTGGATTTATATGGACGGCGGCGACTACTGGCGCCCGACGGTCGTCGTCGATTATGTGCCGTACCGGCATGGCCATTGGAGTTACGTGCCGGCTTGTGGATACGTATGGGTCGGCGCCTATCCGTTCAGCTACGTGACCTGTCACTACGGCCGTTGGGTTTACAAGCCGCATTATGGCTGGCTATGGACGTATCGCGACGTGTGGTCGCCCGCCTGGGTCGCAGCCGTCCGGTGTGGGCCGAGCTTCGTTTGGTGTCCTTTGGACCCATGGGACCGCCCCGTCACGGTTACCACGAGCGTTTCATACTCGGTGGGCGGCCTCTACCTGAGCATGGCTGCGGCCTCGTACTGCCTCGCGGATGACCTGCTGTTCGGCCCATCGGTCGTATACGCGTGCACGCCCAATATCGTGACCGGTATCGGCGGCCGCGACGTATGGCTCTGGGACATCTGCGCGCCCACCTACCGGGGCCGCAGGGCCGGAATCCGCGGCCCGGCTGCCCGCACGCGCGATTATACGCCGCGGCGGGTGATCCGTGGCCCCGACACCATCGGCCCGGACAAACAAACCGTGGCGAGCCGGATCGATCGCCTTGAAACCGACCGAGGGCGAGACCGATACGAGGCCCGCATCACGAAACCTCTGCGCATACAGACCTCGAGGGATGAGAGTAGGCGCTCGGCGCGCATGCACACCGTGCGCGTGGACGAGCCGCCGGTAACCCCTCCTGAAAGCGGCGGCCGTCGGGCGCTGGAAATGGCCAGCTATACGCCGCCCGAGCGAGAGACGCGCGCCTCGAGCAGCTCAAGCACCGCAAGCGAAACAAGCGCCAGAACGTCATCAAGGGTTGTCGTCGAGCCAGGCGATGGCCCGGCGTCCCGCACCGCTGCCGGCCGTTCGACGCGGGCCGCGTCCACGCCGTCTTGGCCGGAGCGGCCGTACGAGGCGGGCACGCCGATCGCCGCCCGCACGCCGGCCCGGACGGCGGAACCGGCTGCGACCACGCCAGTTTATGTGCAGCCTGACCGTACCCGCGCGACTTCGACCAGCGTTGGGAGCAGGGCTGTTCGGACGCTGCCGCGCGCGCCCGAACGATCTGCCGCTTCGACTAGTACTACACAAGCCGTGCGACCGCGCACGATGACGTCGGGGCAGCGGACTTCCTCGAACCGCACCGCCGTATCGGGGCCGGCGCCGGACCCGCGTCCCGCTCCACGGCAAGTGACTGCGCCTGAGCCCGCGCCCTCGTCGCCCAGCCGTTCCGTTCCGGCCCCGACCCCCAGGGAAGTCCGCCCAAATGAGGTGGCGTCTCCCGAAGTCTCCGCGGGGCGAACGCGTCAGACCGCGGGATCGCGAGCAACGCCTCGCAGTTCGGCCAGCTCGGCGGGCCGGAGCAGGCGAACGAGGTAAAAGACCATGCGCCCCGCCAACACGCCGTACGTCCCGATGCGCTTGATTCTGGCGCTTGCCGCCGTGGCGCTGCTGAGCGCGGGCTGCCCCGAATGGGACTACGCTATCTGGACACCCGGCTCGGGTCACTTGCCGCCGACCAGCGACCCTGGCAAAATGTGGTACGATCTTGGGTTCGACGATGGGTTCGCCGAGGACGATTGGTATTGGCAGGGCTATGACGACAGCTACGACACCGTGGATTTCGGCCCGATCTACTACCAGGGCAGCACAATTCCCTTCATTGAAGAAAGCACCTATCAGGCCGGGTATTGGGACGGCGTCTGGTGGGCGTACAATGACGGCTATTTCACCTCATATCGCTACGCGTTCATCATTGGTTTCAGTGAAGGCTACGACAGCGCATTTTGGCCCGACTACCTCGCGTTTCTTGCTTCCGACGAGCACATCGAGTGTCTCGATGGCGGTTGGTCGGACGGCTATAATGACGGCTTCTCGGAAGGCCGCGTATTCGGCGCGAATGATTATGAGTCGTACCTGCCGTTCGATTGGATGGATGCCCTGCTCGATTACGAGGACGGCACGGACCTCTATTTCGACGAGGTCGACGTCGGCACCGGCGTCTATGGGCCCGTTTACCTCTACGAATACGGCACCGACCCCGTCGACGTGATCGAAGGAGCCGCAAAGAACACCGCTCCGAGCACAGAGCGGAGAAACAGGATCCGCGCCGCGCTCGAGCGCAGAAAGATTTCGAGCGATCTCGAAGCCGAATCGGGCCGAGACGCCGAAGACGGCGACCGCGACCCCGATTCTTATTTCCGCCCGCTTATCTCAAGCGCGCGACAGGCGCTCGACGTGGCCCCAGCAAAAAGCCTGCGCGCCGATCGCTACTTGCGTCTCGATACCACCTGGCTCGAGCGCGTTTCCGCCTACAAGACTCTTCCGGCGCCAAAACACGCCGATGTCCGATGGTCGCGATAGCCCCCACGTGATCAGCCTGAATTCTTGAAGGGATTTGCCTCTCCGTGCACACGCGGCATCTTGCCGCGTTCAGAAACGATACCCCTCGAGCCGCAGCAATTCGCGTTTCCAGTCCAGCCCGCACGAGAACCCGCCCAGGCCGCCGCCCGAAGCCAGAATCCGGTGGCACGGCACAAGGATCGATACGGGATTGGCGCCGAGCGCCTGGCCGACGGCCCGCGCGGAGCCTCTGGCGCGCCCCATCAAACACGCCAATTCACCGTAAGTCGTTGTCGCGCCCCAAGGAATTCGCCGCGCCGTTTCCCAGACCTGCCGCTGAAACGCCGTACCTGCTTCGAGGTCGAGCGGAATGCCCGCGAAGGTCTCGGGGCGGCCGCTGAAATATCGCGCGAGGGCGGAGTGCAATGGCTCGGCCCAGACGACATTGGCGGCCGAATGCAGCAAGTAGGCGACTTTCTCCTTGGACGCTCCCACGGGGAGGATAAGGTTCCGCAAGCCCCGCTCCGTGAACCGCCCATAGATGGCGCCGCGCGCATGGTGGTAACGGAAGTTCGCGCTTTCTAACATCAGATCTCTACGCGAGCCACTGGCATCGCGTCCATTGCCGTCCATTCATGTCCACCGGCGCCTCTTCGTGCTGACTGCTCGACGATTCCGCACCGTTCGCTTTTCGGTGGCCACCGACCACGCCGACTATCCCCGATTTCCATGAGCTGAAACGCCGTAAGAACTTGCCGAGCCGGAGTCTATGCGCAAATCCCGACCTTCTGCGAGCAGACCACCAACATAAGCTGGTCATCGGACGCGCTAACCGCCGTATCGTACGCGCCATACGCCGCCATTATCGCCAGGCCGCGTTGCTGCAAGATCCCGTCAAGCTCTTCAAGCGTGTACAGACGAATCCCGGCGTCGCCATCATCCGGGAATTCGTTGCTGAAAGGTTCCAATACCTCGCCAAACTTCAGCACCCGGCCTTTGTAAATCATGCGAGCCGTATCGGCGTTCCAGTGGAAGTCCGCTAGGGAAAGGGAACGACTTCCCGCTTCCCAATGACGTTTGGGGAAATGCTTGATCGCGTGACCGGCGCTGCACACGCCCATCACGTGTTTCCCGCCTACCTTCAGCGCGTCCGCAATGACATCGAACAACTTTAGGTTCTCTTCCTCCGTGCTGAAATAGCCGATGGCGCCGTCTGCCATGTTCAGAACCACATCGAATTCTTCGCGGAATGTTACATCGAGCACGTCCATGCAAATGAATTCCGCGCTCAATCCTTCCTCGCTTGCGCGCGCGTGCCCATGGTCAATGTACTCGGCCGTAATATCGACGCCGACGACTGCATACCCTCTGCGGGCCAGTTCCAAAGTGTGTCTGCCAAACCCACACGCCAAGTCGAGAACACGCTCGCTGCCTCGAAGCTCGAGGGCCTCGATCACGAAGTCCACCTCCTCAGCGGTGTGCTCCACCCACGACATATCCTGGATGTCAAGCGTCCACTCACTCACGGCGTCTCCTTCCCCATCTTGCGCATTGCCTGCTCTCTGCAGCTTACCGATGCGAGGGCTCCCGGCGCAGCGGCAATGAACCCTCATTTCGAGAGTGCGCAGTCGGCACGGGCATCTCTAACGTCTCTTGTACGAGGGGCACTGTTGTCAGCCAAACCCTTCGCAATCATCTCGCGGACGCGTATCTCCTGCATCAAGTCGTCGTGGCATTCTCCGGCATCGGCTCGATTGACTTGCGCGCTTCTTCATCCACACATTCTGCATAGATTTCTTAATTGAGGCAAGGATGCGTTTCCGGATGCATTTAGTCTCGAGGCAAGTCGGCCAATCGGCCAAACGTTTCGAGCAGATTCATTATGAGGCAAGTCGGAGATTTGATTTTGGCATCGGGGTATGCTACTCTCCCCGTTTGCGTCAGTAAGCCTTGCAAGAACACGGCGCGGCGCGCTGGCGGCGCCGTACTTCGTGGACTTTTCTGAGGAGAACGAGGGTGAAGACCTACGTCCCCAAGAAAGGGGAAGTAAAAAGGGCATGGCGTCTCATTGACGCCGAGGGCAAGGTCTTGGGCCGGGTCGCCGCCGAGGCCGCGCGCCTGCTGCGCGGTAAACATAAGCCCCAATACACGCCGTACCTTGATTGCGGCGATCACGTAATTATTGTGAACGCGGCGAAGGCCAAGGTTACGGGTCAAAAGGCCGAGCAGAAGAAGTACTACCGGCACTCGGGGCAGCCCGGGAGCTTGAAAGAGACAACGTATAAAGAGATGGTCGCCAAACATCCCGAACGCGCCATGCTGTTGGCCGTCAAGGGCATGCTACCGCATAACCGTCTGGGTCGGCTGCTTGCGACGAAAGTGCGGGTCTACGCCGGCCCGGATCATCCGCACCAAGCCCAGAATCCGAAACCGCATGTCGTCGGCGAAAAAGATAGGGAGCAATAACACACCGTGCCAGATGCCACAAACGAGATTGTCACCATAGGCCGGCGGAAAGCCGCCAGGGCCCGCGTGCGGATGAAGCCTGGCAGCGGCCGAATCACGGTCAATGGCCGCCCCGTGGATGAGTACCTCGCGCGTGAGGTGCTCGTGATGGTTACCGAACAGCCGTTCCAAGTGATCGGGTGCGAGGGCAAGTTCGACGTCCGGGCCCGGTGCAACGGCGGCGGCTTGTCCGGACAGGCCGGCGCGTTGCGTCTCGGCATTGCCCGGGCCCTCGTTGCGTTCGACGAGAAATACCGTACGCCGCTGCGGCGGGCGGGATTCCTCACCCGAGACCCGCGCCAAGTCGAGCGGAAAAAGTACGGTCGGCCCGGCGCCCGCAAACGGTTCCAGTTCTCGAAACGCTAGCCGCGCATACCCAGCCGAGCGCTATTATTCCCGCAGGTTCGCTAGTGCCTTCGGATGGACCAGATTGCCCCGCCGCCCAAAAGCAAAACGGCGGCAATCCCAACGAGGGCTATCGTGGGCCTCATACTCTTGACGGGGTCTGCGGCCGTGGGCGGCGGGCGGTTGTTTTCAGGACTTCTCGGTTCGTGCGGCCAGAATCGTGCAACCCGGAGCGTCGGCGTCGCGTCTGGCCAGATCGACCAGCCAGTCCGGAAACGTGCCGCCTGCATCCCGTTTCGCGAGGACGAAGAGTTCCTCGAGCACCTCGGGGTGTCGTTCCGCGACGCTGTGCGCAAACGGGTCGGGCTCCTCGAGGTCGTAGAGTAGACAATGTGTGCCCAACACGCTGCAGTTGAACCACCATCTGTCAGTGATCACGGTGGGGCATGCGCCCCAGCCAATCGTGACGTGATCCCGGGAACCGTTGCTCCCGCTAAGCGCGTCGGCGACAAACGGAACGCCGTCTATCGGGATGGGCGGCGCGACCTTGGCCATTTCGAGGATCGCGGCGGCGATGTCCACGTGCGTCACAAACATGTCGCTCGTCGTTGCCGCGTGTTCGCCGCTCGGGAACCGGATAAACAACGGGGTGTCATAGACCTCGGGCATCGACGGATGCCCCCGTTTGCCGCAGTATCCGCGATCGCCAATCGAATGGCCGTGATCCGTCGTCACGATGACCACCGTGTTGTCGAGCGAGCCGAGCACGCGCATCTGCTCGATCAGGTAACCGAACCAGCGGTCGCACTGGGTGACGCTGGCGCTGTAATTGGCTTGGGTCCGTTCGAGGAGTTCCGCCGTCAGTCCCTCGTCGCTGTAGCCGCTCTTCACCTGCTCGGGCGTGTCTTTGTCGAGATACATCTTGCGGTAGTGCGGCGGGACAAGCCACGGTTCGTGCGGGTCGAACGACTCGACCGTGAGAAAGAACCTGTCGGCATCCTGATTCTGTTCGAGCCACAGGGCGGCCTCGCGTAAGACCCGAGGCGCAAAGTAATCTTCCTCCCGCCGCCGATCGCGCATGTTTACCAGACATTGGCGAATAAAGGCGATTGCGGGCTCGGTTTGCAGCTCCTTCGGTAGCCAGTAATCGACTTCGTCTTGCGTGAGTGCCGGGCCGGATCGGCCTGGGTCGACCTCTTGGCCGCGCAGAAACATCCACTGGTCGAACCCGCGCCAGAAGTTCTTCGAGGGTTTGAACATATGGTATACGTCCGAGATGAGGCCGGTGCGGTAGCCCGTTTCGCGAAGGATTTCGGCGAGCGTCGGTTGGTCTTCGGGTATGGGCCCCCAGCCGGGCGCGCCGACGAAATCGCCCTTCAATCGAAAATCGCCGTCGTGGAACGGATAAACCCGGCGCCCCGTGTAAATCGCCCGCCGGGCCGGCAACGTCGGCAGCGATTCCGGGTAGGCGCGCGTCATAACCAGCGATTCTTCGGCAAACGCGTCGAGATGCGGCGTGTGCACCGCGCCCCAATACGGCTGCCCGTGAACGCTCAGACAATCCTTGCGCAACGAATCAAATATGACCAGGACAATGTTGATGGGCCGACCATTACTCACTGGGATAGTTCCTCATTGGTTTTGGCCGCCTCGCTCAGGGACCTCAGCGCTTTATTAACGGCGCCTTCGCCCCCAGAAACGGCGGCCACGTCGGGTTCCAAATGAACGAGGTTTGTGCCACCTTGGTATCGACCAGCGTACTTGCCGCGGCCCCCCCCGAGAGCTTCGAGAGATCGTACTCCCGTCGGAGTTCGTCGCCGGCCATCTCATCGAGCTCCCGCTTCATGCATACCTTCCGCACGCAAGATATCCCCAGTCCAGCAGGACGCACACATTATAAGAAACGCCCTGAGTTAAATCGGCCGTTCCTTTATGCGGATTTTCAAAACGGTGAAGTTAAGTTGCCGTGCCTAGGCGCGGTCAACGCCAACCCTTCGTTGGCTGCTCGCGTCAAGCGCTAGAACTCGAGAAACTCGCTCGGGTAGTGAGACAGGTCAAGTTCTTCGCTCTCCAGAATCAAACGTATGCCCCATTGTTGCATTGCAAGTGCGCCGAAAAGGATTTCAGTGGGGCGGCCATCTTCGTCCGCTCCAATCTCATTAAGGATCATGGCTTCAGTGTGAAAAGGCTTGTCAGCAATTGTCCCAACCAACAGGGCAGCTTGCGAAGATACTTTGGTTTCACCACCGAGTTTCGTGCGGGTCGGCAGGGGAAGATCCGTGACCTTCAGATGTCTGGCAACATCGGGAACAATGTACGAATTCCTTGCTCCCGAATCGAAGAGCGTCCAGCTATCCTTGCCGTTGACGCGGATCGTTTGACGTATTTTACCCATTTGAAAGCGCCTTCTGCGCAATCGAGCAAATATCTTAGACAATTGTAGCGGTTGCCACCCGGCCCTGCAAGTGGAAGGCTTTTACCAAAGTAGGGGGGCAGGCGCCACCATTCCTAGCGCGGCAAAGCCGCAAAGGTGAAATCTAGAACGGTCAATTGAAAACTGACTGACAACAAGGAGAGCACCAACAGAAATGCCCCCGGCGGGGGCGACGGACCGGCGCCATGGAACAGCGGTTGCCTTTGGCGCTTCCGTCACTTCTTGTCAGGGGTTCCGTTTTGGTGGGCGTTTTACCCAGCGTTCCGCTTCGGTGCAGGGTGGGCTTTACGCCGTCATCCCCTCCGGGGATTATGAATTCGTGTCTTGGTGCTTTGGGATCAATCACGACAGCGCAATGACGGTTGGGCCGACTTTTGGTGGGGCAATCTACCCGGCGGTTAGGGAAACCCAGACCTGTTGACAAGACCTAGCCGTACGCTTACGATAGCAGGAAGGCTGGGCGGCGGTTTAGGGTGGGTTGAATCTCGTTGGATTTGGATCGCCGACAGCGTCGTCCGGGGTCGGCATTCTTCGGGGATTCGCAGGGAGCGCGTTCCTTCTCCGGTTCCTTGGCGTGGCAACACGCACGCGTGTGCGCTTTCCGATAGAACAAGACAACCGATGAAGGAGATCGTGTTATGAAAGGCGTCGGTTTTGGAGTCGGCTGCGTTGTCGTTGGGGTAATTCTGCTTCTTGCCGCGTCCTGTGCGCAGCCTTCGCGGGGTGCACGCTCGCTTACGCCGGAAGAGGCGCGGACATTGGCGCCCGAGGAGGCCAAGGCGGAACTGCGGAAGCGCGAGATCTTCTTCAGCCGTAAGTCTTTCCTCCAAAGCGCGGCCAAGCGCGATCTTGTGGCCGTGAACCTTTTCCTGGCGGGCGGGATAGACATCAATGCGCGGGACGAATCCGGCGCGTCGGTATTGTCGCAAGTAGTGAGTCCGGCC
>Ga0180438_10010813_pt1 | contig 11136 bp, 12 predicted proteins | sample SS_ome_12_FD_132455 | JGI IMG/M metagenome (GOLD analysis project Ga0180438, IMG submission 132455) | Hypersaline lake sediment archaeal communities from the Salton Sea, California, USA - SS_3_D_2 metaG | ecosystem: Environmental > Aquatic > Non-marine Saline and Alkaline > Hypersaline >...
CGATGACCTGAGCGACCTGTGGTTCGATGCCGATGTCAACGGCGAAAAAGTATGCTGGATTCGCATCGCTGATTGACGGAGGACGCTATGCCAAGACGAAGAAATAAACTATGGCGCTATATGATGCCCGGCATGGGCATTCTCGGCGGTGGATTCTCCAAACCTATCCAATGGCTGCTGCGCGACGAATTCACGACCGACGACGCCGCCCCGGTATCCTCACCGCGCACCTGCGAACCGGGACCTGGCACGTTGACCGTTGTGCAGAATGACGGGCAATTTTCTATCACCAGCGGTTACCTAACTTCAACGGGGCAAGCCACACCTACTCACGGTGACCTTGGCTTTTATTCCCCAGATCTCGGAAGGGCATTGGGACGTGCATGCTTAACTGCATACACCGTCGATGACAGTAACCTGAATACCACAGAACTAGGTTTTGTCAACAGCCCGAGTGCACGTGGCTATCAACTCGGGCACTTTATCGGTACCAATAAGCGTATCTATTCGTACCAAGATGGGACCTCCCTAATAACACTCGAAACATGGGTGCAAGGTACAGAATATATATATGTAACCGTGCAGCGAAATGCTGGTGCCTATTATTTCATCAAAGGGGGTGCCTATACTGAATGGTTATTGCAACAGGTTAAAGACGCAAACGTTGACACCGTCTGTTATTACGGGGTGTCTCACTACGATTACGAAAATGATTACAACTTCGTCCGCGTCGCCGACCTGCCCGCCCCGTTCAACGCTGACGTGCTGCATTTGCGCGACACGGTCGTGGCGGCCAGTGATACGTTCACGCATCCGCAGCGGTGCGTGATTGAGTTTGATTTGGATACGTTGCCGAGCACCGGAACCGCATCTATTGATTTCCGAGAAGTTGATGCTGATAATGAGTGGATCGTTAATATCACATCCACGGGGTCACTGGATTTATATGAACGAGTAGATGGCACACCAACAAAACATGCTGCTGCCGCTGCGGCTGTCTCTAACGGAGATCGTATTGCTGTTCAGGTGGATGGTGATAATGTTTCAGGATGGGTGAACGGTGTCCATGCCTGGACCTGGCCGAGCGCCACCACATTCCAATCTTATACAGATGGAACTGTTCGCCAATTGCAGGGCGGTTCCGCAATCTCCGACCTGGACATCTACGAACTCGGCACCGGCGTGGTGACGGAATCTCTACCAGGCAGCATCGCAAGTGGCACAGGCGTTCAACTGGACGCCGATTTCAGCCTTGAGTTCACCCTCGATACTCTGCCAACCGGCAACGTGCTAGACCAGAAGTTCCGATATGTAAATTCCAGCAATTGGGGCAATTTGCAAATACAATCGAACGGTACTATCAATTTGCAAGAGAGAATTGCTGCAAGCACCAGCACCGTTGCAAGTTCCGTAGCCGCTGCTGCTGCGGGTGCGGTAATAAGACTTGAGGCAATTGGCAGACAATACACGGTGCTGGTGGACGGTGTTCAGAAAATTTCTTATGCGTCTGGCGATACGGCAATCCAGTTCGCCGATTCAAGCCAGGGCATTGGCTTGTTTGGCGGGTCTGCCGCCTCTGATCTGACCGCCACGTCCCTCGCCCGGCATACGCCGCCCGGCATTGCCACGCAGAGCGTGTTAGCGTTTCCTGTGGTGGGGCAGGTATTTGAGCATGAGGCTGATTTTGTGATGGAGTGGATGCAAAACGCTTTGCCTTCTGGTGGTGGAACATCCGTTGAAATACGTTTCCGTATAAAGGATGAAGATGCTGGGGCAGAGGATTACTGGCGAGTGCGAATGTACCAGAGTGGTACATGGACGCTAGATGAGATTATTAATGGTGCGGGTGGCTTGACCAGAATTAATGGTGTTGGTGCATTGTCTGGGGGAGAACGTTGTGTCATTATCGCTTCCGGCAGCACAATCACTCTATATGCCGACAACACTCAAGTCGGAACGTATGCCTCCGCCACTAACTATGCCACCGAGACTGATGCACGAATTGCTAGTATCGCATCTGGCGGCATCATCTCCAACCTCATCAAATACCAACGCACCCTGTCCGGCACGGCCAGAACCGTATTAAATAAGCATTCAGCATAGGAGGAGCAATGAGGGCATTAGTCATTACCAAACAAGACCTATCGGATGTCGTGTCATTCGTCAGCGTTGGCAGTGACCCGTGGCCCGGCGGATACGCCCCGTACATCATCACGGGCACAGGACCGCAACTGGCAGCAGTGGCGGCGGACCCAGGCTATCTTGTCGGACAAGAAATTCGCTATGTGGATACCGATGTCATCAAAGAACAGTTGGCTGAGAACTTTACACTTGCCCAGTTCAACGCATGGCTTGGGCAACGGGACTATGACCCTGTGACCGCTACGGACCCGATTGGCGAAGCGACGGCACAAGACATGACATTTGCCGAGGCAATCGTCTGGTGGCTGGTCGGGGATGGCTACACCCAAGGCGAGGCGGACCAAATATACGATGAGATTGTAGCCACCATCGAGAGCGTGTCTACCGTGTCAGAGGCCATCGATTTCGAGTTACAGATGTTAGGCTACGGTGCTAGCGTGATTGCTACCTTCTTGGGTTATATCAGCCCGATCGTTAACCAACTGGCGAAAGTGGAGGACGCACTGCGTTGGTGGTTGCGTGGGGCTGGTGAGAGCGAAGATGAAATCAATGCGGCCATTGATAGCATCGAAGACGAGATACGACCAATCGGGTTACAGGACGCATTCGTTACGATTATGTTGGGTGAGGCAAAGAGCCAGGACGACATAGATGCAGGCATAGCCGCTATACGTCAGAGGGCGACGCCCATCAAAACGGTCATGAATGAGTGGCTGGAGGCCAACGGCTATGATCCGTTGCCGGACGCTGGTGATGGATACGTGGTTAACTGGCGTGATGCGCGTGTTAAGGCCATCGCACCGGGAGCGCTGGCGACAATCAACACCTGGTTGACCAACAATGGACATGATGCGATGGATAGTAGTAATAGTGTGCTGGATCTAGTGCATGTATTCCTGCCGGACTACAATCTCGGTGCGGACAACGTGTATGATGCGGCGGCGTGAGTTTTTGCGCAAGGTCGCGCTCATGTGGATGCCGTATATAGGGCGTTGACGCGCCGTTAGGATGATGCAGGTATGAAACGTTGGATTGTACTGTTGCTGCTCGCTACAGTTGTCCTGTCAGGTTGTGTGGGCGTGGACGGAAAGCCACTGACATTTACAATCGATACGGATTATGGGGACGGCTTTCTAGATGAATGTATGACTTCCATCCTCGCATTGACGAGTCCGCAGAATTTGCCCCCCTATGAGGATGCCTTGCGCATTTGCACGACCATTCGCCAAAGGGCAGGAGAGGGGATGTTTGGTGAAATGCCATCACATCGCATGTCAACACCAAGCCCTTCGCCAACATCCCCTCCTGTCGATTGCTCTGAGGGAGGGTGCATATGACGTCTTTGTGGTTGTTGATGAAATGGGCTGCCGAAGTGATGGTCAATGGCAATATCCAGAATGACTGGTTCTATGAGATACCGGCGCCGGCTCGTGATTGGATATACGAGGTGGGGCAGAATATCTTGAGTCTGTTCTGGTAGCATGCAACCGTATAGCAAGAACCCGCGCCAGATCACCCACAAGCAGATGGATGATCTGAAGAAAACACTTGCAGAACTGGGGGATCTGAGCGGCATTGTCCATGATCTGAATAGCGACCAGATTATCGGCGGCAACCAGCGAAGCCGGGCGATGGATGTCAATACCTGCGAGATCGAGTTGACCCATACGGCGCAAGAACCAGATGAGCAAGGAACGGTGGCTCTTGGTTTCATCGTCTGGCAAGGGAAACGATATGCATATCGCCGCGTTCGCTGGACACAAAAACAGTGCGAAAGAGCGAATATCATTGCGAACAAGGCCGGCGGCAGTTGGGACTATGATGTGCTGGCTAATGAGTTCGATCTTATCGATCTGTTTGACTGGGGGTTCGAGCATAGAGAATTGAGCATGGTGCCCGAGTTTGACGGTAACTCGGAATGGAGAATGCTTGGTGAAGGTGAAGTCACCTTATTCATTTTTTTTCGAGATAAGGAAATGGCTGCTGAGGCCCTAGAGATGCTCACCTATCGAGAAATGGAGAACATGAGAATAAGAACAATAAATGGCGAGAAATTCTTCGATAGGTGGATGGAGGATTTGAATGAGAATGAGCGATGAAATGATTGAGGCTGTGGAGATAGAAGAGACTGCAATCGCAGAACTCAAATACAATGAAATCAAGAAGCAAGAGACAGCAAGAGTTCCCATTCATCCCGATAAGGAAGAAAGAATCGGCAATTATGCCGCCGGCGTATTCATCAACGCCATTCCGGGAACGGGAGGAATCATCACTACTATCGCCAGACGCGTGGGCTGCTCTTGGGCTACAGCCAAGAAGTATATCTCGAACATGCCTACCGTTCGGCAAGCCTACCAAGATGAGTGCGAGACGGCCATCGATATGGCCGAATCGATATTGATGAAATCCATCCAAGAGGGAGATGTGCAAAGCGCAAAATGGTATCTCGAACGGAAACGGAAGGAAGCCTACTCGTTGAAGGCCGAACTCAAGCTAAATACCAGAAATCTACAGGAAATGAGTGATGACGAACTACTCGCCATCATTGAGGGATAAGGCGCTCGCCGTACTCGAATATAGGCGGCGCAATTCTCCCGATAATGTGCCAGACTGGTTTGATAACCATGCCAGAGAGAAACAGTTGCCACCTCCGGTAGAGGACGAATGGCGTTTTTGGTTGATGCTCGCCGGCCGCGGGTGGGGGAAGACTCGCGTGTTGACCGCATGGGCGAACAAACAGGCGAGAGAAATGCCGGGCAGCCGAGGCATGATTGTGGCGGCAACGGCCGCTGATGCCAGAGACATTCTGATCGAGGGCGAGAGCGGGTTGCTGAATTCCGGTGTAAATATTGTCTATCAGCCGGGCAAGTCACAAGTGCTGTGGCCCGATTATGGAACGATAGCTCTTATCCGGTCCGGCGAGAAACCGGATAGACTCAGAGGGCCACAACAGCATTGGGCCATAGCAGATGAGGTGGCGGCATGGAAATATGACCAGGAAGCATGGGACATGTTGATGTTTGGACTGCGCCTGGGTTCGCAGCCTCGTGTGGCAATCGCCACGACACCAAGACCCACCAAGATTATCCGCAATCTCATTGCCGACCCACTCACTTATGTGACGCGCGGCAGCACCTATGAGAATCGAGATAATCTGGCTCCCGCTTTCCTGGATGCCATTGTCAAAAAGTATGAGGGAACTAGACTCGGGCGCCAAGAGCTAGAAGCCGAGGTGCTGGAAGATGTGCCGGGCGCTCTTTGGAATATCGATGTTCTCGATGAGGGCAGGGTGCATGAAGCGCCGGAGTTGGTGCGTGTGGTGGTTGCATTTGACCCGCCCGCCAGTTCTCATGAGGGCAGCGATGAGGCAGGTATCGTGACTGCCGGCCGCTCTGAAAATGGCCATGCCTATGTCATCGATGATGCATCCATGCTGGGTTCTGTAGACGCCCGCCTAGCCGCCACCATCAACGCCTATCATACCCATCAGGCAGATGTCGTGGTCGTAGAGCGCAATGCAGGCGGAGACTGGATACCCCATGCGATTAAAACCAAGGACCCATCGGTGAATGTGTCAACCGTTTGGGCCAGCAGAGGGAAGATTACCAGAGCGGAGCCCATAGCCGCATTGTATACGCAAGGTAGAGTGCATCATGTTGGCCTATATCCCGACTTGGAAGACCAGATGATGACATGGCTGCCCGGCGAGAAGTCTCCAGATAGAATGGATGCTCTTGTTTGGGCTCTTACCGAATTGATGGTGGATGAAGCGAATCCAACAAGAGTGGGAATCTTGAAAGATTCCGTAGACTTGTTCGGAAGTCGAGAGAAAAAAGCAGACAGGTATGCAGACATCGGCAGGCGCGGGAGATAAAGAGCATGGCAAATATATTAGAACGAATCGATGAATTCTTCGCAATTGAATCCGCCGCCGAGGAACCTATTCAGGAAATTATCGGCAGAACTGTTCTGGGCGATACACAAGTATCTTTCCTCAAAAGCAGGACGCGCGTCAAAACAGTTGACGAAACAATTCCTGACTATGAGTATTATGATAAGTTGCGCCGGGGCAAGGCCAGGGGCTATGCGCTGGGCAGTCTGTTCGCCAAACGGATAGAGAACATCTATGCGAGCTGGACCATGGGTGACGGAGTATTCGTCAAATTGCAAGAGGCCGGCGACGAAGAGAGCGAAGATGATCCGAGAGTCTATACCGATGCGCAACTTGCCGATTTCCTGAACAAAGAGTTGCCTACTCTCCTGCAAGTGGTGAGGGACAAATTTGGGCTGGGCGACCAATATGTGGTTGTCAATGTCGATGGGTCGCTGAGTGTGCCATCTCCCGACACCGTGGAAGTCTTTCGCAACGAATTGGATTATCGGGACATTATCGCTGTCGAGATTACCACCAAGACGGAAAAGACGACCATTGTCGATCGATATACGCCCGAGCAACGAACGATTACCGTCAAAAAGAATGTTGGCGGTGCGGAAGAGACGTTCACATTCTCGAATCTGTTCGGCAGGATTCCCATCGTGCATCTGGCCTATGGCATGTCTGCTAATGAAACAAATGGACATTCCGTGCATGAACAACTGGTGCCTCTCTATGACCAGTACGATGAGGTGGTGTTCAAACAGTTGGATGGCGTGAAACTGCTCGGTGCCCCCATGTTAGCCATTGAAGGGCTAGACGATCTCACCGCGGTCATCAATCTCAATGAGCCGTCTGAGACGAGCCAGTACAAAGATAAGGATGGCAATCTTGTCGATAGGCAAGAGTTGAATATCGATGAAAATGCTGTTTTGCTCATCGGCAAAGGAGGGCACGCCCTCTTCGTCGCACCACCTGTTGGGTTTAGCGCAGACACGCAGCAAGCACTGAAAACACTTTTCTACATGATGCTGGAACATGTGGGCATTCCCGAATGGATTTGGGGCACCCAAGTATCGAGCGGCAGATCATCTACAGATACGCAACTCACCCAATGGACCAAAGATGTGCAGGCCATGCGCGGGTCTGATGAAAAGTGGATTCGGGAGATGTGTGAACTGTGGATTATCACCCAGAAATTAGTAGATCCCAAGATTGTGGTCGATGAGTTGGCCGTATCATGGCCTGAGCTGCTCCCTGTGGAAGCCGCCATGCTGCTGGAGCAATTGAGATTTACGCTGGAAAACAACATACTTACCAAACAAGCGACCCTGGAACTGCTCAATCTGGTAGACGATGCGGCCCTGGCAGTGGAAGCCGCAGAAAAAGAGATGGATGCAGAACAAGAACGCTTGTTCCCAGACGGAGATTCCAACCAGTTCAATCGTAGATTATTGAGTGACGACCCTGAATATCAACGACCTACCGACCCAACACGCCCAGACGGACCCTAGAACGGAGAGAGAAAATGAATCAAGGGCAACAGAATGAACTCTATTCGAGGCTGGATCGTATCATCCAGTTGTTGGAAAGTATCGACAAGAGAGTGAAGCCAACCAGAGGGCCATACAAGAAACGGACAAGGACTAAGACGACGACGAGTAGCAAGCCCAAGACTGAGAGAAATTGATGGCAAGAACCTATCTGTCTCAATTTCTCGGCATAATGAGAGAGCAAGAACTGCAATTAGACCGCATGTTCTCTCGCTCCATCAATCTGGCACAACGAGCTTTGCTGAATGCAGCCGATGGCGAGGGCATTATCCCCACTAGCCAAACTAGGCCCCTGCAAGTGGAGATAGGCCAGTCTATCGAGAACATGTTCATCGGCACCGGAGCCGGCGGAACTCGTGCCCCGTTTCTCTTCATGCAAGGGCGGCTAGTCCCCTTGGCGCCCTTTATGTCCGTTGCGTGGCGCAGTATCGAGGACGTGACGCGACTGGCGGTGGAACAACAGGCAGATATCATGCGACGCCATCTGCCGCCCGAATTCGCCTCTGTTCTGCAATCTGTTCGAGAGCCGGTCTTCGAGATGGAGATCATTTCTGAGATAAACCCATTTGCCGGCTATGACCCCTCCCATAGCTGGGTGGACAAGAACGGGTATCGGTTGAGCGATAGAGTCTGGAACACATCGAATACCACCCGCAAGAAGATAGACATCTTTTTGGATGAGAGTATTCGCAAAGGGCGTGACGCCACCGCAATGGCCAAGGAGCTTGAACAATTCTTGCAGCCAGGTCGCACATTGCGCACAAGACGCCCGTATGGGAAAGATGCCAGTTTTGATGCCATGCGCCTGGCAAGGACAGAGACTACACGCGCTCATTCGCAGGCGCAAGAAAGAGCAGCATTAGCCAATCCCTTTGTTGCAGGAATGGGGATCAGGCTGAGTGGCAGTCATCCCAAATATGATATATGCGATATAGCTGCGGAAGATTCCCCGTTCCCCAAAGATGATATACCGGATAAATATCGGATACCACTTCATCCGCAATGCATCTGCACCTACTACTATACTATGACAGAAAAGCCATCCACCGTAGCCAGGCGTATGAGAGAGGATGTAGAGGAAGGGCGTGCAACACTTGCCCAGATAGCAGGACCGTTGGCGACGGCTGCATTCATCAAGAAGCTACTGGGCTTTGATATAGGGAGCATAATGTGATTGACCGGACGTATAGCGACACATTGACTTGCGCCGCATATCTCGTGTTGTGTGGCATATTTACCGGGGGATTCATTCTTGGACTGATAGCAGGGGCATTGCTGTGGTAGATAAGTCTGCGGCATTGTTTCGAGCCAGCAATGTGGAAATTCTAGACTATCCCTATCAGGCGGCTATCGAATCGGCTCTCGTTTTTGTGGACGAAGTTGTGATTGTCGTAGACCCGAATAGCCGGGATAGAACGTGGAATGCAATCAACGAAACAGCACGCTGGTTGGCTCCCGGTGTCATTGTCGCATCCATGCATTTTCATTTCGATACATTGTGGCAAGAAAAGTGGTGGAACAAAGCGGCTAGCTGCACAGATGCAGAATGGCTATGGTGGTGGGACCTGGATGAAGTGATAGACCCCATGCACTATGATGAGATTCGAGAAGCGATGGACAATCCGGGTACACAACTGATCAACTTCCCATTCATGCATTTCTATGGCACAAGCAGTTACGTTACCAAGGAACCGAAGCCATGGCGAAATACACGGTTGGGTAGACGTTCCGCTGGATTCAAGATGAAGAATCGCAACGATCCCAAAAGTGAAGTGAAGTGTGCTGCCTGCAATATGGAGTACGACAGGGGAATGGCGCACGGAGCGCACGGGAAGCATTTTATTCAATTAGATGTACCAATCTTGCATTATAGCCGCTGCCGCCGCGCCCAAGCCGTTGCTACTTATATGGCAAAGCATGATGCATGGTACAAGGATGGGGACGGGCTGGAAGATGGACGTATCCCCATCGTCGAGCCCTTTTATTTCAAGATGAAAGAACAACTGGAAACGGGCGCCATCCAAAAATATACCGGCACGCACCCAGCATGCATGAGTAAATGGTTGGCGGCGCATCAATTACCCTGGCATTATCTGAACGAGGAGATAAGAGAATGAATCTCGGCATCATCCCAGCAGCTGGGAAGGCAGAACGATGGGGCGGCATGATGAAAGAACTCATGCCGCTTGGTAAAGGAATGGCTCTCATCGACCACAGCATAGAAGCCCTGATGCTCTCCTGCAATAGTATCCTCATCGTCACATCCCTGGAGAAATTGCCCAGCATCGCGGCGCATGTGGATAAATATAAGGCAGACATCCCCATTTGGTTTACCATCCAACAATATCAGGGGGATATTTGGGGAGCCGTCCGTTCCACATTCGACTGGCCGGCAGACATGTATTTCTTCAGCATGCCCGATACCATCTACAACAAGAATGCCTTTGCCTACTATCCGAACTATGATTTTGCAATGGGCCTCTTTAAAACGGATATGCCAGAACGGTTTGGAGTGGTGCTCGACAGAAAGATTGTCAACAAACGTCAGTTGTCGGAAATGGAAACTGCTCCTCCCTATAAGGCGTGGGGGGTGCTGACCTGGACTTATGAGTGTGTGCAGTTCTGGAGGAGCATAACGGATGACGATGAGCCGTCCCCTACCTATACTGCCATGTTCAATGCCGCCATTCGCAATTTCGGCTGTTCGCACTGGGAGATTAGCGGTTACTATGATTTCGCCTCGCATGAGGATTACCTAGCCTATTTCATGGCAAAATCAAAAGAGAAAGAGATGGCAAAGATGTCATTCGAGCTAGACGGAAGGAAGAGGCCGTGAACGATACAAACCAAGGGACACCAACAGTCGAGATTAGAGTAGATGATCTAAGAACTTTGCTGATTTACATTCGAGAGTGCCAAGCTCCGCACATAACGTATCATGCAGATGCGCGACAGATGATGGATGAGGCACTGACACGTTGTCGCCATACGGCAAGAAAGGCAGAACATATCATCCTGGCATATGTACCCATGGAGGATTGGCCGTGATCTCATTCTTTTCGCACTGCCGTGCATTTGAAAATGAGTTTGCCGACATCCAGGAATGCGCTATCGCCTCGTGGAAATCATTGCCCCATTCTCAGGTGATTTTGATGGGCGATGACAGTGTAAAATGGGCGGCTGGGCAATTAAACGTAGAACATGTTCTGATTTCAGGGTATAATGAGTACGGAACGGCATTGGTAAATGCAATGTTCGAGGCGGGAGAATCAAAAGCAAGGCATTCTCTGTGCTGTGAAATTAGTTCTGATATTGTGTTGAGTATTACAGGACATCGAGCATTGCAGACCATGATGAAATTGGAGAAGCCGTTCATTGTGGGACAGCGGAGGGATTTGGATCGAGGCGATGAAAAGAGTGTGGTCATGCACGCTCCATCGGCAATCGATTATTTCATCTACAAGGCCGGAACATTAGGGGAGATCCCCCCCTTTGCCGTAGGACGAACGGCCTATGACCAGTGGCTATTGTGGGCGGCAAAAGAGAAATGGGGCTTGCAAACTATAG
>Ga0180438_10010814_pt1 | contig 11136 bp, 10 predicted proteins | sample SS_ome_12_FD_132455 | JGI IMG/M metagenome (GOLD analysis project Ga0180438, IMG submission 132455) | Hypersaline lake sediment archaeal communities from the Salton Sea, California, USA - SS_3_D_2 metaG | ecosystem: Environmental > Aquatic > Non-marine Saline and Alkaline > Hypersaline >...
AGAGCCGCCGCGCCACCCCCATTGAGTGTCAGAAGCTCACGCTGGCGAATGACTAGGCCCCGAACTTCGCCAGCCGGAGTGCGTTCGCCATCGCCAGCGGCAGCAGGTCTGTGTGGTGGATGTGCCCTAGGCCCCCGTCCATGCACGGGCGCTCGCCGAACTGCCGGACTCCGTCAGGTCGGACGGCTCTCGACCACAGGAGTACTGGCAACTCGTGCCAGCTGTGGACCTTGAGTGCGGCCGGTGTCGAGTGGTCGCCGGTCACTACGACGACGTCGGGGTTGAGCGCCAGAATGTCGGGCAGCACAGCGTCGAAATGCTCAATCACGGCTACCTTGGCGTCGAAGTCACCGTCCTCACCTCGGCTGTCGGTCTTCTTCACGTGGAAGAAGAAGAAATCGTGGTCGGCCCAGTGGCGTCTGAGCGTATCGATCTCGCTCTCCAGCGTCTCGCCCGTGGGCAGAACCTTCATCCCTGCCAATTGCGCGACGCCCCTATCCATGGGATAGGTGGCAATGGCCCCACATCGCAGCTTGCACACTTCGGATAGCTTCGGGAGCCCGGGATCCTTGGCGATGCCGCGGAGGTTGCAGCCGTTCGCCTGCGGCTCGTCAGACAGGCGTTGCCGGGCTTCCGCGAGCCACTGATTGAGCAGTCCCGCGGCGCGGGAAGCTTCGGGACGGAGTGGTTCGACTGGCAAAGGAGGCTTGCCTACTTGCTGCGGGTCGGTCTCCGTCAGACCGTCTGCCAGGCCCTCGCCGCGCAGAACCAGCACGAAGCGATACTCCTTCACGACCTCGACGAACGTCTTCACGCCCGGCAGCTCGATTCGACGCAGTTCTTCACACAGCCGGGCCCCGACCTCCGTGGGAATCCGGCCCGCCCGCCGGTCGGTGATCAGGCCTGTACGGCCGTCGATCGTGCAGAAATTGCCACGTGCCGCAAGATCGTCCGGCTGCAGGTCGAAACCGATGCCCAGCGCCTCCAGAACTCCGCGCCCGATCTCGTAATGCAATGGGTCGTATCCAAAGAGAGACAGGTGCCCCGGCCCGCTGCCTGGGGTAATTCCGGGAGCGACGGGGGTGCCCATGCCGCAGATGGAGCGCGCAGCCAGCGAGTCGAGATTGGGCGTACGGGCCGCCTCCAACTCTGTAGGCCCACCCGGCGTTTTCGGCAGCCCTCCCACACCATCCATCACTACCAGGAGGATCTTGGTCTGGCCCGCGGTGGCCAATCTGCGCATCAAGCTCAGATCATTCATAGTTGCTCCCCTGTAGCAAGCAAGGAGACAAGTAGACAGGGGATACGTCCCCCATCTACTTGTCCTTGTTTATCTTTATCCTTGTCTACCGATCGACGCTTCCTACCGAATCGCCATCTCTGTTTGCTTATCAAAGAGGTGCATGCGATCCATATCAAAAGCAACCGAGATCTTGTTACCCACCCGTGCCCGTGTACGTGGGTCGAACCGCGCCACGAAATCGTTACGCTCTGTGACCAGGTAGACGAGAACCTCGTTGCCCATCAACTCGGTAACGTCCACCATGGCTTCCACCACCGCCTGCTTGATGCCCGGCGGGGCGTACTCCGGATCGTGTGCGTTTTCAGGGCGGATACCAAAGACGACGTCCCTCCCCAAATACCGACGGTAGGTATCCGCTCTGCTGTCCGGGACATCCAGGATAAAATCCCTACAATCCACAGCCACCTTACCGTCCCGTTCCACTAACCTGGCATCCATAAAGTTTGTGGAAGGGCTGCCGATAAAGCCGGCGACGAATATGTTGACTGGCGTGTCATAGAGCACTTGTGGACTGTCTATCTGGTGCAAAACGCCGTCCCTCATCACCGCGATACGGGTTCCCATGGTCATCGCCTCCATCTGATCGTGGGTCACATAGATGAAGGTCGTTTCCAGTCGCTGATGCAGCTTGCTGATCTCAGCACGGGCCTGCACGCGCAACTTGGCGTCCAGGTTGGAGAGAGGCTCGTCCATCAAGAACACATGCGGTTCGCGCACGATAGCACGACCCACTGCCACGCGCTGCCGCTGACCACCTGAAAGCTGCCTGGGCCTGCGGTCCAGCAGGTTCTCAATACCCAGAATCTGGGCTGCCTCTTTCACGCGCCGGTCAATCTCCTGTTTTGGGGTCTTTCGTAGCTTGAGGCCAAAAGCCATGTTGTCATAGACCGACATGTGGGGATACAGCGCGTAGGACTGAAAGACCATCGCGATATCCCGATCCTTGGGTGGCACATCGTTGACCAGCCGGTCGCCGATGTATATGTTGCCCTCAGTGATCTCCTCCAACCCGGCCAACAGGCGCAAGGAGGTGGTCTTTCCGCAGCCCGAAGGCCCAACAAAGACTAGGAACTCCTTGTCAGCGATTTCTATGTCAAGGTCGTTGACCGCAACGACATCGCCGAACCGCTTGGTCACGTGCTCATACGTTACACTCGCCATCTGATTCTACTCCTTTCAATCTGATCTGGCACCGCCCTAGGCAGGCGGCATTAGGATGGTTCTCATCCAACACGCAACCTGGCACCGGCCTCTCGACCGGTGATGTTACGCCAAGACAACCCGCACGCCCGACTCGCTCAGGTCCCACAGGAATGACGAAGGCGCTTCACGGGCCGTAATAACAGTATCCACCTCGGAAATTGGCGCGATGTACATAGCTGCCACCCGGCCCACTCGCTCAGCCCGTACCAGCACATCAACCTCCGCTCCGGTCTCTAATAACTGCTGCGCCAGCTCCGCCTGCGGGAGACCATCGTCTGTCAAGCCCTCTACAGCGCTGACGCCGTCCAACTCCAGAATCACACGATCAGCTCGCAGGTCGGTAAGCGCTGCTCTAGTCAGTTGACCCACCAATCCCCTGTCACGGGCTGGAGCACGGCCTTCCACCTGGCCGCCGGTGACGATCAAGGTATGCGATGTGTTAGTAGCGACCCAATGAGCCACCTCAAGGCTATTGGTTACGATGGTCAGCCGTGAACGTTTAGTCAGGAACTGCGCAACCCAGAGTGCAAGTCGTCCTGGACCCAGGAAGACCGTCTCACCATCGGCGATCATGTCGGCCGCAGCCCGGCCAATGCGCGCCTCGGGGGCTCCTGGTGAGACATCAACGCCTTCTACCACGGTCTCCTCAACCGCCACGGCCCCACCGTGGACCCGCTTCAATGCTCCCTTGCCTTCCAGTGCATTCATATCCCGCCGGATGGTCGCAGCGTTCACGCCGAATTTGCTCGCCAGATCCGCCACGCGGACGGCGCCATCGCGTGCTACTATCTTGGCGATAGTAGCACGTCTTTCAGCACTCAAGATAGGTGAAGAATGCGGGGCCACAATCGATATTTTATCACATTGTGCGCGATTTGTCAACAGCACACGCACAATTGTGCGCGATTTTACGGTTCACTCGTGCAGTTTCACACATCATCGACCCTATGACCTATCGCTCGCTGCCCTGGGCCAAACAAAAAAGCGCCCCGCCGTTTCGGCGAAGCGCCTATCCGTTGGCCCGCGCGATGTGTCAGAGGAGCACCCAGCAGCTACTCCTCCTCTTCCTCCTCCCAATCATCCTGCCAATCATCCTGCCAATCATCCGTGAAATCCACCTCCAAGGGATCCTTGCGGATAATCTCCAGCTCCACACCGCAGGCGCGGCACTCGATCACCGCCCCCTCGCGCGGTTTGTCAACGCTGATGATAGAGTCACAGTTGGGACAGCGTGTCCTGGACATTTCTTGTCCTAGCTCCTTAGACATCCTCAGCTATGGGCATTTCATTCTATTATGCTCTTCATCATCCCAATCGTTGCTGCAGACGGAATCGATACCGAAGGGATTGGGCGTTTCCCATCCTCCTCCTCGCGTAGCACATCACTGGGGCCGTATACCCAGGCCTCGCTAATCGTCATCCTCCCATTCGTCGTCCCATTCGTCATCCCAATCATCGTCCAGAGGAAAATCCACCTCAAAGGGATCACTGCTGATGATCTCCAGTTTCTCACCACACATGTGGCACGTGATTACAGCTCCCTCGCGTGGATTCTCTATGGTGATAACAGTATCACACTCGGGACAGTACGTCTTGGGCATGCTTCACCTCTCTCTCAGTTTTGTACCTGCCCTGGGGCAGACGTACGCAGTATAGCACAAAACCCGGCCCAAGACGGTGAGCTTTTAGTGATACTTTGGTAAAGATTCGGTGTACGCCGCTGTTGACTTTTCACACACCAGATGATATGATACTCACACTTGGGGACACGCCTTGGCATACCACATCGCGGAGGTGACCACAATGGAGACCTCATTATTGCGCCGACCTCAGACGCCGCCAGGGATATGGAAACGATCATTCATATTCGCTTTGCACAGGGCTTTGGCCATGTGCTCATCTCGCCCGAGGAGAAGTGGGCAGGCCAGTGACCAGGAGCCTCTCTCCCGTAAGGCCGAGACTGGCCGTACAACCCCCCACTGTTAATCAGCAGGCGTCTTGGAGAAGAGATGAAGACGAAAGAGATGCATATCCTGGTGCGTAACTTTGTGATCGAGCTGATCGTGTATGGCATCCTAGTTGTCGCCTACTCAGCCATCGTGTTTCGTCTCCTGGGCGCACCGCTGGCTCAGCTTTTCGGCAGCAATCTGTTTGCCTACGCGCTCATCAGCCTGGTGCTGATCCTCACTCAAGGAGTGATCCTGGACTCTGTCACATCATTCCTCCTTAATCAACTTCATCTGGAACGACTTGAGTAGCGGAGCACCAACGATGGACTTCCCAATATCCAGTGTGACAATCAGTCCTCTGCTGCTAGCCGGCATTGGGTTCCTGGTAGGTATTCTGGGTGGATTCTTTGGCGTGGGTGGCGGGTTCATTGCTGGCCCGCTGATGTTCTGGGCTGGTGTCCCAATGAACTTTGTCGTGGGGACGGACCTGGCTCACATGACGGGGAAGTCGATCGTTGCAGCCAGACGCCACCGCGCCTTGGGTCATGTGGACATCAAGCTGGGCTTGGTGATGGTGATGGGTACTGTCCTGGGTGTCGAGAGCGGCGCCCAGATACTTGAAGCGCTGGAAGTCGCGGACGTAGCGGACATTGTGATTGGGTTGGTCTATGTGGTTATCTTACTTGGCATCAGCGCCTTCACCGCCTGGGAGAGCTTGCGGGCGTTGCGCATGATCGGAAACGATCGCCTGTCTGTCCAGGATGCACTGGGGTTTGAGGGTGCTGCGCGCCGCATCCAGAGCATAACGCTGCCGCCTATGGTCTCGTTCCCTGCGTCAGGCATCGCCTCCATCTCCCTTTGGATCGTTCTGGGCGTAGGATACTTGACCGGTTTGTTGGCCGGAGCCCTGGGTGTAGGCGGCGGCTTCATACGTATGCCCATGCTGGTCTACGCAGTCGGCATCCCCACCCACGTGGCCGTGGGTACAGACCTATTTGAAATCGTGATCTCGGCCAGCTTTGGCACCATCACTCACGCCATTAAGGGCAATGTAGACGTCCTTATGGCGCTGGTGATGCACACCGGAGCTGCGCTCGGAGCACAAATCGGGGCGGTGTCCACGCGTTTTTTCGCCGGACCGCGCATCCGACTGCTCTTCTCAGCACTGCCTCTCTTAGGCGCGCTGATGGTGTTGATCCGGCTTCTGAGCGGCGGCACGATCCACTTCTGAAGCCGTGAGTGGCAAGGAGAACAAAGCAAGTCATGAACATTCTCCTCTGCATCGCCGGCATGCCCTATGCCAAGGGTACGATCGAGTTTGGTGGTATGATCGCCGGTGCCACATCATCGACGGTCACCCTGCTCCACGTAGTCCGCCAGAGGGAGCGTCTAGCGGCCGGAGAGAGCATGCTGACCGCTGCCCGTGAGATGCTGCCCGGTCTTCCGGTGGATACGCGCATTCGCCGGGGAGATCCTACCAAGAGCATTCTGGCAGAGGTGCGCGAAGCGAACCACGACCTATTGATAGTCGGGGCTCGCCAGAAAACCAGCACGACGGAACGCTTGTTGGGTTCTGTAACCCAGCAGATCATCCGCCATGCGCCGGTCTCGGTTTTGATCGTCAGGCGGCCAAGGTCAAGCCTGAAGCGCACGCTCATCTGTACCGGTGGCGCGGACGTATCCAAGCCCGTTATCGAGATCGGCGGCTGGCTGACCAGAGCAACCAATGCCCACGCCACCCTTCTGCACATAGTCTGCCCTGTTCCCAGCATGTATACCGGCCTTGAAGATATCAAAGAGACCCTACCCGAGTTGCTCCAGACCGATACACCCATCGCCCAACACCTGCGCAATGGCGCTGATATCCTGGCCAAACAACAGGTGAGTGCAGCACTGAGACTGCGCTATGGCGTCGCCGCCGACGAAATACTCCGTGAGACTCACGAGAAGAACTATGATCTCGTTATCATCGGCGCGTCAGGGACAGCAGGCTGGCTGAAGGAGTGGCTACTCGGCAACGTGACGCGACAGATCGTGGAACACGCCTCCTGCTCCGTGCTGGTGGTTAAACAAGCCTCAAAACTCAGCCAGACGCTTGGGCACACGGAAAGCCACCATGCGTAGACATTCATTGAGCCTGGCCGCCCTACTGCCTCTAATATCTCTCTGCCTGATCCAACCAATGCTGGCCCACTCCAGCACGGAAATCGCCGACGTCGTTGCCAAAGGTGCTCAAGGATGGCATTCGCCGGATGGTGAATGACTTTCCAGATTCTCTGCGTTCTCAGCGGTCTCTGCGGTAAACAGGTACCACGATGGCTTGCGCCAGAATGTGCTTGCTGCCTCGACGAAAATGGATAGAATAGATTCATAAGAGGAGAAAGACTCATGCACCAAAACGAACCACCCACAGAGACACACGGTTTGCTCCGAGAACTGGGCTTAAGAGAGGGGATTGCCATCGGCCTCGGCACAATGGTTGGAGCAGGCATCTTTGTGCTTGCGGCCCTGGCCGCCGAGCGGGCCGGGCCGGCCTCCACTATGTCCTACATACTGGCGGGCATCATCTGCCTACTCATCGCTTTGGTCATCTCGGAACTGGCGACGGGCATGCCCAAGGCGGGGGGCAGTTACACCTTCATCACCCAGGCACTGGGCCCCCTGGCGGGGTCTATCGTAGGGCCGGGCAACTGGCTGGGCCTGACCTTTGCCAGCGGTTTCTATCTGCTCGCCTGCGGAGAGTACCTGGCGATGACAGTCCCGGTGCCGCCCTGGGTGGCCTCTCTGGGGATCGGGTTCTTCTTCACCTGGTTAAATTACCAAGGCGCCAAGATCACCGGGAGTGTGCAGAACGTCGTAGTCGTGATCCTGTTGATCATCCTGGTCGCCTTTGTCGGCGTTGGACTCTTCCACTTGGACGTGAACCTATACCGCCCTTTCGTCCCCCGTGGATGGGGTGCGGTGGTAGGCACGATTGGCCTGATTATCGTCTCCTTTACCGGCTTTGAGAAGGTCTCCACCATATCCGAAGAAATGAAGCGCCCGGGGCGCAATCTGCCGTTGGCGATCGTCGGCTCGGTGGTCATCGCTACCATTCTCTATGCCCTGATCTTGTTGGTGCTAACCGGCATCTTCCCCCGCGAGGGGATCAGTCAGCGGGAAGCCCCGCTGGTGGAAGCCGCCGGATACATCGCTGGACCGGTCGGCACAATCGCAATGCTGGTCGCCGCCCTGCTGGCCACCCTCTCCTCGGCCAACGCGGCCATCATGGCCTCGTCGCGCATCAATTACGGCATGGCCCGCGATGGCGTGCTGCCGCATTGGTTCAGTCACATTCACCCCAAGCACAACACTCCCTCCCGGGCCATTCTCGTCACCGGTGGATTGGGAATGTTGCTCTCGCTCACCGGTCGGGCCGAGACGTTGGCAGAGATCTCCAGTGCGCTTTTTATGGTTTCCTACACCTTCCTCTGCCTCTCGGTTATCGTGATGCGCAGATCCCGCCCGCGCTGGTACCGGCCCGTCTTTCGCACCCCGCTTTACCCGGTCACACCTGTGATGGGAGGGATTCTCTGTCTGGCGGTCATTCTTACTATGGCTCCGGAGTCACGCGCGGCCGGTCTGGTACTGGTGATAGCGAGCCTGGTGTGGTACTTTGTCTGGGTGCGCCGTCAAGCCACGGTCATCGGCCAGTTCGGCCCGCTATGGGAGCGGGAGCGACCACTTGAGGGCGTGATCGAAGCAGCGGAGGAGGCAACGCGGGCGGAAAAGCACGAGATTCTCATTCCCCTCCTGCCGGGTACCAAGGCGAAGCCTCTCCTCAACCTGGCAGCCGCACTGGCCCGGGCCGACGACCGGCGCGTGATCGCGGCACTGGAAGTCGTCCTTGTCCCACCGCAGACCCCCTTGGAATCGGCGGAAGTCCGTCTGGCCAAGCAGGACTTGACGCGGGAAGGCTCACCGTTGGCCCTGGCCGCTCAGCACGGCGCAGATCTAGGCGTACCGGTGCGTCCACTGCGTCGTGCTGCCCACGCTGAAGCCTCGGGCGTCCTGGCGGTAGCCGAGATACGCTCGACGGTTGAGCTGATTCTCCTCAACTGGCAAGGACCGCTCTCAGCGGGGCAGATATATGGCAGTCCCAGGAAAACCATACTACAGGAAGCCCACTGCCACGTCGCCATCCTGCGCGAACGAGACTTGAATGAAGTGCACCGGGTGTTGGTGCCGGCCGGTGGAGGGCCCCACGCGCGCCTCGGGCTACGTCTAGCCGCAGAGATCGCACGCAGCGACGAGGCCGAATTGACGGTCCTGCGTGTGGCTCGACCGGCCGAGGAATTGGATATGGAGGCCGAGATGCGAGGGCTGCGCCACCTAGCGGAAGAGGTTCTCGGCGGCATAGATCCCCGGGTGCGGACACAGATATTGGTACACGAAGCAGTTGTAGACAGCATCCTGGAAGTGGCACGAAAGGGCAATTACGACCTACTGGTCGTCGGTGCATCCAACGAGTGGGCGATCAAGAGCCTCCTCGTCGGCGCCATTCCTGATGCCATAGCAGATCGAGCTCCCTGCTCGGTGCTGATGGTGCGTCGCTACGAGCCAGCCGGCGTCTCCACTGTTCGCCGGGTGGTCCGGAGCGTGAGGGGATGGTAAACAACCAGCGAAGCAAGACACACAACGGCCGAGGTTCTCTCGATTCGAACACCGCTCCGTACCGGGTGCTGGTAGCAGTACGTGGTGAGCACGATCTACGCCCGCTGCTGCGTTTGGCCTGTGCCCTGGCCCGCGATCGTAGGGGTGAGGTGCGTTTGCTTACCGTGACGCGTAGCGGGGCGCGGCCTTCCTGGTTGGAATTGCCTCCAGCCATCCGGACGTCTCAGCCGCGCTGGCTGGCGTGGCGATTGCCGCCGCGTTGGCTCCGCCGCTCACTACTATAGGAATCGGCTAGTGTTGAGGCGGTGGCACATCGCCGGGGGCGCGCTGCTTCTCATCCTGACGAACATGGTCTCGATTGTCGCTGCTGGTGGCCTCACGTTCTTCCTGCTGGGATTCCGCCCTGTGCGAGGACACCCCGGCCGAACCACGACCCTGCGACGGGTCGTCCGGGGTATCGCTATGCTTCTCTTGCTAGTGACCGTTCCTCTTTGTAACATAATTGTAACTTAACGGCACCGCCTTTTGTGCTAAAATCTATGGTAGATTGCCTCTTTAGGAGGGCACTGTGGTCCGTTATGACGATCAACAGATCCACGCCGTCGAGGAGGGCCACCCTAACCGCCAGGTGGCGCTGTTGATCCACGGCTGGTCTAGCTCGTGGTACGCGATGTCTCCCTTGATCAGGCTGTTGAGCCAGCGCTTCCGGGCGATTGCCATCGACCTGCCCGGGTATGGCGCATCCCCTCCCCTGCCAGAACGCGTGACGATCCCCGCCTACGCCGGTCTGTTGGCTGATTTCGCCGAGCGAGTGACCGATGGACCGGTTGTGCTCGTAGGTCACTCAATGGGAGGTATGATCAGTCTGACAATGGCTCTGCATTATCCAGAATTGGTCGAGCGCATGGTATTGATCGGCCCGACCATCAGCGGTCGCCTGTCCCAGTACATCAACCTTTGGATCTCACCAATCACCATTTTGGAACGCTTTGGACTGGGCAGTCTGATTGTATCTACCTTCGAACGCATGATGGTAGGCATCACCGACCGTATCATGCGCCCGGCCTCCTTTGCTGAGCGCAGCGGCATCACCCGGGAGGAACACCAGCGCCTCCAGGCCGATGTCCGCAGGCCGGGGCAAGGCAAGGTGCGGGCTGAGTGCTTCTTCGCCATGCGCGAGAATGACCTATGCGGCAGGCTGGGCCAGGTCGAAGCACCAGCACTGGTCTTGTGGGGAGCGGAAGACAACACGGTTCCCCTACGAGACGCTGGCGTGGTGGCCGACGAATGGCCTGACGCTGACCTGCGCATTATCCCGAAGGCTGGGCACTGGCCTCACTTTGAGACACCGGACACTGTCCGTCGCCAAGTGGCCTCGTACCTCGGGCTGCCGCTGTTCAGCAGTGCGCTTCACACTCCTCTGGGTGAAGAGGAACTCGAATTGACGCGTGAGGTGGCACAGTTCCTGGCCCACTCCGATCTTGGAAACGATCTGAATATGGCCCAACGCTCCCGTCTGGCCGCCCAGTTTCGGCAGCGCACCTATCCCTCTGGCAGCCGCCTGGTCAGTACCGACGAGGTCGGCGATGAACTCTACATCGTACGATCCGGCACGGTGGAAGTCTGGAGCAACCAGGACCAACCTGGCCAAGAGGGCATGAGCTCTCGCCGCGTTGCCACGTATAGACCGGGTCAGATGTTGGGCGAACAAGCTATGCTCGACCAGGGGCGCCGTAGCGCTGACCTGATCGCCGGCCCCGAGGGGGCCACTGTGCTGACCCTGACACGGGATCGGCTGCTGGCCCTATGCGAGGATGACGCCGTGCTGTCCACACGTCTGCTGTGGAACATCGCCGTGTCGATGTCCCAACGGATGCGTTTCATCCAGTGGCAGCTTCGGCGAGCAGCCCAGCGGGCAGCTCAGCGGTAAACACAGAGGCTGCCAGATCAGACTGGCATCCTCTGCACGATCCGACGTTCTAACACCCATCCGCCTGGTAATCCGCCCTAAGACCACCGAAACAGTCC
>Ga0180438_10010817_pt1 | contig 11135 bp, 8 predicted proteins | sample SS_ome_12_FD_132455 | JGI IMG/M metagenome (GOLD analysis project Ga0180438, IMG submission 132455) | Hypersaline lake sediment archaeal communities from the Salton Sea, California, USA - SS_3_D_2 metaG | ecosystem: Environmental > Aquatic > Non-marine Saline and Alkaline > Hypersaline >...
AAAAACGCAAAAAGAGATGATCCATCGGTCCCACACTTGCGAGGGGGAGGAACTAATGCCGGTGTAAAATCTGGGACAGACGTCTTCATAAGACTTGAGATCGCCAGACCCTCATGCTATCTTGATTGCTTGAAAACTCAAGATGTTTCCAAAAGATCTCAGGTTTCAAAAAGCACAATTTTTGTGGATAACTTCAACATATCAACTCTTCGGTCATACTTGGTATCCGCCAAAAATCCATTTGCTTGATCAAAAAGGAAATCATGAGCGTCAAGCAAGGCATCCGATTATTTCTCGGTCTTTCCCTCATGACATTACTTTTTGCGTGTACCGCGGCAAAACACAACACTCCTTATAAGGGCCCCTACCCAGTAAATTTCAACAAATCATTGGCGAAAAACCCGTCGCTAGCAGAGGAAATTGGAAAGCTTCCGGAATTACAAGATGGTATCTCTGATCGTGAGAATAATGCCTTAGAGAGATTGGTTATTCTTCATGAAAAGTATCCCAACGAATTTGATGATGCATTTCATCAGATGTATAGAATTGGATTGCCTGAACATAGAAAATACTGCTCACCACTTCAGGCATTGTTTTGGTTGGCAGAGGATAATATCTTAAGTGATGAATACATTGTAGAGTATTCATTTACAAAACTTCTTGACACAGCCTGGCAGGAAAAAGGATCCACATTAGCCGATGACCGTGTATTACAGGTAATAGAAGGCATAAAGGATGAGCAAACTAGGAATCAATTTTTGCAGTACATTCAAAACGGAGTTGATGAAGCCACCATAAACACAATATTGGTAAAGTATAGAGCTCGCCCCACTATGTTTTCATCATCCGCACAAAAAATTCTGAAGAAAGGTTTATCACTGGATCCGCGGTGGGATGATATTGATGCCGTTATTGATAGACTGAATTCACCAGAGCTTTTGGACTTTTATATTAACAACAATATTACCTATACAGTTGTAAAATTAAGTTTTCATAGATCTCATCGTAGTGTGATAAAAGAAAAATACGGAGATTGTGATGATGTCGCATATTTGGGGAAAACGGCTCTAAAAAGAGCCGGTTATGATGTATTTGGAAGATTATTGAAGACACCCAAGGGAAACCCAGGCCTGGCCCATGTAGGACTTGGTATTAGACTTGAGGACGGGTCTTACTTTTTGGCTGTCAATTTTGGCTCGGGTAGCGATAATCTGATGAGCGGGCCGTATGAGACCCTATATGGATTGGACCAGGCTCTTTCGCGTGGTATTCCGTATCAGAAACGGGGATTTTTCAATTTCAACTGGTAGGTTCCTAATACTGGTTGAAGCGTGCTTAAAAGGCGGTCAATGTGAGCGTGAGACGTTGCGGGGTAGGCATTGACCGGTCCGGCGGGATTCGGCGAGCCCACAGCCAGAGAACCCTTCGCAGGCGGGCCGTTGGTCTGATCTGTCACGTTGCTAACCTCCGCTATTTCTCTATTTCTCCCTATTTCATGCCGGGAAATCTGAAAGCTAGCCTCCGGCGCGTTACTTTTCCCGGGAGATCTCGTCAATCATTTCTTCAATTGGCTTGATTTGCCTCTCGACCAATATCTTCTCCCATCGATATCGATTCTCCTGCTTGACATAGACCGTGGGTACTTCCACGAATTCCTGGTTTGAGGTATTGACCAGTCCTGTCCAATACACCTCTCCAGTACTAGACGCCTTACTACCAATGTAGATAATCATATCAATCTGATGTTTCTGTTTGAGACCCTCAATGGCTTCCGGGTGCGGTCTGTCGTAAGTAAAAGGCCCCACGAGAAGCAGTAGTTGGTTATCCTCTCTTTTCTCGAGGGTTTCCTTGAGATGGTCAAAATACTCTGTCTCCAAATTTTTCTGGAGCTCTGTCAGGACGCCGATCCGAACTTTCCTAGGCTCAGTCGGCTCTGGCAGGATTACTTCCCACCTCTCTTCAGACTTTCCGGCGAGCATCTTTTCCCGGGAGATCTCGTCAATCATCTTTTCGATCGGCCCGATTTGCTGGCTCACCAGTTTCTTCTCCCAGCCGGGGCGGAACGACGCATAACCGCTGCCGATACTCACAGCCTCAAGCTCGACCAGTCTTTGACCGGAAATGTCAACGAGCTTCGTAGCCCCCTGGATCCCAATGCTCGTTCGATAAATGCTCTCGATCCCGATCACCATGTCAACTCGATATGCTTGTCCCAGATTTCGAGCCGTGTTGATGTCCAGGTTGTGATAACTGATTGCCTCTTTGATGGTGACCACCTCACGGTCCGGTTTTTTTCTGATTTCATCCGTCAGCAGATGCACATACTTTTCTTCATCAGTACGAACCGACCCCCCTGCAATATTTGTCAGAACGCCGATCCGAACTTTCTCAGGTGCTTCTGGTCGTGGAATGGTTTCAATTTTTTCTCGGGATACAGCAAATTCGAGCTTCGTGACAATATACTGATCCTCGGGACTATCCGTCAGGGAATAGAACCTTATTTCGTTTTCTCCTCGCCGAAAGACTCTTGTCGGGATTTCCAGGTTTATGGTTTCGGTCAGCAGGAGGGTCGTGAAATACTCCTGGGGCGTCAGGAACTCACCCAGACTCTTTTCCCATTGTCCTACGGCAATCTTCGGTTCACTGTGGAGCGTGGCATCTGTGGTAATCGAAAGGGTGATCTTCTCCACCGTGAAGAATCTCTTGGGGAGATTCACCCTGATCGTTGCGACTCGGCTGACAAGAATGTCTTCTTCAAACGGTTTTCGATGGTCCTCCCATACCCCTTCTTGTCTGAGTTCGTCATCCCCCCACGCTGGCTCTTGTTTCGCCGTGCACCACCCATTCGGTGCCGTGATTGCTACAGACAGAGCGACCATCAGGACCAGAGCCGTCCATGAGGCAAGAAGCCTTCTCACGCCTGACCTAAGCCATGTTTTCAGATCGGCATGTGACGATCCAATGCTCATCAATCTCTGCTCTCCTTAATCAACTCCAATTTGACTCGTGACCCGAGGATCTTCTCCACGTCGCTTTATCCTGTGGTCAATCCCGCCTTGCTCAACGTTTCGACAAGGCGGTCGACATGGGCCAAATCCTTGTAAGCGAATCCCTGGCGCACGGTTTTCAGCGAGAAGTTCGGATGCAACCTGAGCACCTCCTCTACATGGTGACGGGCCTCTTCTTCACGACCCAGCTCCATGTAGACGCCGGCCAGTCCGATATGGGCCCAGAGAGAAGAACACTCACCCTTTTCACACCGGTTGAGTAGCTCCTTGTATGATGCAAGTGCTTCTTCATACCGTCCGGCGTCTTGGTAGGCATGGGCGAGGGCGGTCAAGTACGAGGCCGGATAATAGGGGCTGAGACGTATGGCCTGTTCGGCCAACGCCACTGCCTCATCGAACCTTCCCGCAAAGCGCATGCTCTGCGACAGGAGTACATGGCTCAGCGCATTGTTAGGATTGAGGGCAATGGACCTCTCGCCTTCGGAAATGGCCTCTTCGTACTCCCTTTTCAACAGGTGAATACCCCCAAGCAAGGAGTGGACTTCAGGCTGCGTGTCATCCATGGCCGCGGCCTCTTGGGCCAGGGCGACAGCTCGTTTGAAGGCCAGGATGCGCGATCCGCTGAATCCATAGGTCGCATCGATCAGATAGGTCCAGGCCAGCATTGTCTTAGCTGCCGCAAAGTCCGGGTCCAGTTCCAAGGCCCGCTGGAAAAGCTTCCGGGCCTTGGCGTTTTCCGCCTTTGTATTCTGCTGATATAGGCTATAGCCTTTGACGACACAGCCCCAGGCCTCAAGGTTGTCCGTGCCACGGAGCATGGCGGCCTGTTCGCCGTGGGTCAACTCGATCTGGAGGGCGACGACGATCTCTTTGGTGATCTGATCGAGCAAGGTGAAGAGGTCCTTCATGTCCCGATCGTAACGCTCAGACCACAGATGATGGCCGGTCGTCGCGTCCACAAGCTGGGCCGTGACGCGCAAACGGTTGCCTGATTTCTGAACACTGCCCTCGAGCACAAACCGAACCCCCAGCTCTTCGCTCACCTGCTGGACTTTCACGGACCTTCCCTTATAGGCAAAGGTAGAGCTCCGCGCGATGACGAACATTTCCGGTATTTTGGAGAGGGCCATAATGGTGTTTTCACTGATCCCGTCAGCGAGGAAATCCTGCTCCGGATCGCCACTCATATTGACAAAGGGGAGCACGGCAATCGAGGGCTTGTCAGGAAGGGAGAACGGCATCCCCTCCTCAACGGCGACCTCTGCGGGAGGAGGTGAGGGAGGGATGGGTCGCACGTAGAGTCTCCATAGTGCGACGGCAAGCGCTCCTGCAAGGAGGACGAACACAGCGGCCAGGGCCGTTTGTTGCCATCTTTTCCTCTTGGGTTCATCTCTTCGGGGCACTCTGGCCGCAGCCCCGGGCTCCATGAGGACTCGATAGACCCGTATGGGCTTCGTGATGTTCTTGACGGTGTGCTCGCCCAGGAACTGATAGCCCAGGGTCAGCTTGTTCTCGATGTGATCATGAACGGTGCCGGATATGCAAATGCCTCCGCCCTCGGCCAGGCTCTCCAGCCGGGCAGCCACATTGACCCCGTCGCCATAGATCCGCTCCCCCTCAACGATCACATCCCCGAGGTTGATCCCGATACGAAACTCCATCTTTCGGTTCTCGGGCAACTCGGTGTTCCGGGCTCTGACCTCCTCCTGGATCTCCACACCACAACGAGCCGCATCGACCACACTGGCAAATTCAGCCAGTACGTTGTCTCCAGGGGAGTCCACGACCCGGCCCTGGTGCTTCTGGACGAGCGTGGCCACGAGCTCCCGGCGAGCGGTGAGAGCGCGAACGGTCGCGTCCTCGTCCTCACCCATAAGCCGGCTATAGCCTTTGACATCCGCGCTAAGGATCGCGGTAAGCCTTCGCCTGTAGCCCTCGGTGCTCATGGGGCCACCCCTGAGGGGGTTTGAGGGCGAGTGAAGAAATCGTTGTGAGGTGGTTGATGGTCAGAAGTCACGGAATTTTAATGTATACCAGGGTGGAATAAGATAACAAGGTCCGATGGAGATTTTGGCTTCTTTTTCGTCGCGGCGTGGGAGTCTTCTCCACTCATTCACCAACCTTCCACCAAAACCCTCTGGAACGATTGGCTCCATGCTATACATGCATTATTCTTCTACATCAACGATATGAAACAGAAACCAGCCCAATGAAGCATCCCAAGGCAACGGGTTACTTTTGAAAAATATCATACCCTTCTGTGGAGCCTCTAATTCTTCAAGCGTTTCTCCCTTGATGTTTCTTATTTCCCCAAGGATGTCTCCTTTGGATACAATATCGCCCACTTTGACGTGAGCATAGAAAAGACCCCCTCTCTCTGTGGAAACAAAACCAGAATTATGAGCGATTTTTGGTTCAACAACCCTCATTAACTCTCCATCAATCATCCTCAGGTATTTCATAACATTGAGGACGCCGTTGTAAAGAATGGTTACGTCCTCTTCCTCCAGTTTTCCCTCTCCTCCCGTCTCCGGCCCTATCGTTGGAATTTCAAGTTCCTCCTCTAGCTCCGCCTGAACATCGTATTCTACGATATATTTTATGCCAGCCATGGAGAACGCCTTGGCGAGGTTTTTCGCAGAATCAAATGTTTTGGTTTTGCCGGACTTGGGCTTAGTAATGTATGTACAAGGAATCATCGATTCACATATATCACCGCCGTGCAATCTAATCAGGTAATCTGATTTTGTAATCACACTGTTGTATAGGTTATAGAGCATAATATGGCTAATCGAGGGAAAACTCGGTTTTCTGCTCCACCGCGTCTGAGTGATGGAGAGGTTTACCCGATCAAGAGGAGAAACGTATGGAGTCCTAGATTCAAAACCGGGAACATTAATAACAGGCAGAATGAGGAGTTTTCCGGTTAGTTCTTCAGGACGTATGGTTCTAGATAGCCGTATACATGCCTCAATCCCGGCATATTCATTTGGATGTTCCCCTGCAATCACACACAAGACGGGACCGGATCTCACTCCGTTAACAATGGTAATAGGAACATTGATGGAAGTCAGCGGCCTTTCAGCCACGTTCAGTGATGCCCATTTCTTTGTACCTTGGTCAACTTCAATGGCTCCAATACGAAATGAATCTGCCATAGGACTGTATCTCCTTTTATGTGGCATTCTGACCGTAATTGGACCAGGTGTTTGATTTCAAGAATATTGCGATTCAATCTAACGTTCCAGCAATCTCGGATTCAGAATTTCAGACAGTCCTTCGCCCAACATGGTAAAACCGACCGTCAGAAGCGAAATCATGGCCCCGGGAAATATGGTCAGCCACCACTGGCCCGATGCAAGAAACTTCCTTCCCATGGCCAGATCCATTCCCCAGTCGACCACGCTGGGCGGCAGCCCCAGCCCCAGATAAGTCAATGCTGCCTCGATCATGACGCCATCGGCTATATTGAGTGAAAAGACGACCACTGTGGTCGCAATGACGTTAGGAAAGATATATTTCCAGAGAATGACTCTACTCGAGGCTCCAATGGCCCTGGCTGCCTCCACATAGAGTTCTTCCTTGATTGAAAGGGTTTGTCCCCGAACCAGCCTAAAATACGTAGGAATATAGATCACGGCAACGGCCAGGGTGATGTTGACGACACCAGGCCCCAACATCGCAGCAACAGCAATAGCCAGGATGAGGCCAGGAAAAGAATAAACGGAGTCCATGACGAGTGAAAAGACTCTGTCCGGGGTGCCGCCCGCAAATCCGGAGATCAGACCACAGGATATGCCGATAATAGAAGAAATGACTGCAGCGAGCAGGGCCACCCGGAGGATGGTCTGGGACCCGAAAACGATGCGGGACCAGACGTCTCTCTGAAGTTGGTCTGTCCCCATGATATGTAAGTCGTTCGGGGGTGTGAGCTGGGCTCCCGTGTTCTGGGAGTAGGGGCTGAAAGGAGCAATGGAATGGGCAAATAGGGCCATCAGGACGATAGCGAGAACGACGAGTGTACCAATGATCATCATCCACCATTCCACGCCGTACTTCTTCCCCTGCGCCATGAATGAGTGGAGGATTTGTCCAAACGCTTCTGCAGGCGAAAATCTCATCTTATCTCCTAGTATCTAATTCTTGGGTCCACCACGGCGTAGATAATGTCCACGATGAGAGATATGGTTGCCACAAGTAGGGCATAGATAACAATCGTCCCCTGGATAGTGGCATAATCTCGCATATAAATACTTTCCATGAGGAGCCGCCCCAGACCAGGCCATGAGAAGGTGGTCTCCGTCAAAAGTGCATTGCATAGGAGTTGCGCGAACTGGAGGCCAATCATGGTCAATATGGGGATAAAGGCATTCTTGAGGGCATGCTTGTATATAACCTTTCTGTGGCGGATTCCTCGCGCCTCCGCGGCCTGCACATAATCGGATCGAAGGACGTCCAGCATGTTCGCCCTAGTCAGACGCAGGAAAACCCCCGACATAACCAGACCGAGGGTCAGTGAGGGGAGAACAAGATGAAGGAGGACATCCCCCAAAGCGGAACAGTCTCGAATCAAGATGGTGTCCAGGGTGTAAAACCCCGTTCTTTCAAAGGTAGAAGCAAAGACCGTGCGACCCGTCCGCCCAGCGATGGGGAGAATGCCGAGCCAGGTACCGAAGATCAGTTGGAGCATGAGCCCCAGCCAGTAGGAGGGGATGCAGTAGATCACAATACTGTAAAAGCGGAGCATGTAATCCTGGATGGAGCGCCTTTTGTCCGCCGCATAGCCGCCCCCAAAAATCCCCAGAAGCAGAGCGATGGACATGCCGGCCAGACTCAATTCGAGGGTGGCAGGGAGTTTCTCAGCAATGGCACTGGTCACCCGGTGCTCGAGGAACATGGATTCGCCCAGGTCCATGCGGCATATATCCCAGAGATAGTCCACATATTGAATGGCGAGGGGACGGTTCAGCCCCAGTTCCTGCTTTTTCTCCTCAATGACGCTGCGAGGCGCTCGCCCACCCATCATGGCGGACACCGGGTCCCCTGGCATGATGCGAATGACGACAAAGACAATGGTGAGCAGAATAAAAACCATCGGTATGGTCATGAGGGTCCGAACAACGATGTATCTGAATAGATTTCTCATATCAGTCCGTCGCGGGTATCAGCACACTCATCAACGAGTCCGGCTCAATGCGGTGAGAGTCGGGTTTTTCCAGACCCGACTCTCATGATTGAATCAGCTCGTTTTGACCATCTGCCGTTTCTCAAACTCGCCCCCCTGTTATGTCATCCGCCTCGAAAGAGAATTCTAGCCCCTGTCGAAAAGCCTGACCGCGTTATGGTAAAGCCACTTCTCCTTTACCTTTTCCTTGAGAGGCAGTTCTCTCATTTCCTTGACAATCTGTCCAAGGGGTATGCCTAGGTCGCCTACCCCCGATGCAAAAAGGATGTTATCCTGCAACAGGGTGTTGCCGAACTGGAGTAACATCTCCCAACCTGAACCGGGTACAGCAAGATACTTGGGTCTATGAGAAGAGGTGGTGATATAGACATTCGGATGCCGTCTCGCCACTCCGATCATTTCCGGCACCCAAGGCCAGCCACCACAATCGCATACAATTCTCATTTCAGGAAAGGCCATGGCGACTCTGTCAACGTATAAGGGCCTGCCAATATCCATAGGGTAATCAGTACGATAGTTCATGGATGTGTATATGAAGACAGGAATATCGAGCTCCAATGCTTTCGCATAAAACGGGTGGAACTTGGGATCATCGGCCTGGATTCCCCAATGAAAAGGAGACGCATAAAACGCAATGAAACCCAACTCTCTCACCGATCTTTCCAGCTCTCTCACAGCCGTCTTCCCCTCGAGGGGATTTGCCAGAGCCATGGCTTTGATTCGACCTGACAAGTGTGAGAGCAATTCGGCGGTCTTATCGTAATCAATGGAAGTAACTAACCCCCACTCAATCCCGATCTCGTCAAGCTCTTTGAGGAACGAAGAAGAATCAGCTGCCAGGCTCTGAGCCTTTGACCGCAAAAAAGTCGCGAATTCATCCTCGGAGAGCCTATCCCTTTCCGATAACATCTCCTCCATGCTCATCCCTAAGGAATCAGCCCATCGGGGACCGAAAATTCGATGATAGTTCGCTACGCCTTTCCCCTCCCTGTTTGAGGTGAAATCTCTTAATCTCGCCAAAATATCATCCACGGTTGGAACAGTGATTCCTAGATCAATGATTTTTGACATTTGAAACCTTCTACGGCCATCATGAATGTTGTGTTTTTGCTCCAAGGGCCCAGCAAATCTGACCCGATCCTCGTATCATCTGCGCCATCGTCTCTCCACGCTGTCATAGCAACCAGACGACAAATCCTTCTTTTCAGCAATCAGCACATGCTTCTGGATCCTTTCTGTAGCACTTCTGGGAAAGTCTTCCCGATATTCTACATAGCGAGGCACCTTGAATTTGGCGATGTGTTTCAGGCAAAAAGCAATCACCTCCTCAGGTGGAATGCTTCCCGGATTTTCTCCAGGCATAGGCATTATGTAGGCCTTCACCTCTTCGCCTCTGACCGTGTCCGGAACCGGGACGATTGCGGCATCGAGAATCTTGGGATGGCTTCTAAGCAAAACCTCCAGCTCCGCGGCAGAGATATTGTCACCAGAACGTCGAATCATGTCCCTCTCTCGGCCCACAATGTAATAATACCCATTCCCGTCTTCACGAAAAAGGTCACCGGTGCGGAAGTATTCTCCATCAAAAGCTTCAGCCGTCTCCTTGGGTTTGTTATAGTAGCCCTTGAATAGGCCGGGGCCTTTGACCAGAAGCTCTCCGATCTCCCCCCGAACAACGTCGTGCCCATCCTGGTTGACAATTCTGACTTCTCGTGACTCCAACGGTTTGCCCACAGACCCCGATCCCGTCATCGTGTCATCCTCGGGACGAACAACCATACAGGCTCCTATCTCGGTCATCCCATAAGTCTCTCGGCCGATGACATTGAATCGTTCCTCAAATCTCTTATGAAGATGGGGTGGCATTGCATTCAGAAGAACAAACCTGAGATGATGGTCCTTATCAAGACGGGACTCTGGTTGGTTCAGAAGCAAATGGCTGCCCCAAGCGACGGTTACCCTGTGTTTTCTTATCAGGTTTAGATAGCTTTTGATCGTCATCCTTCTGACCACGACCAAAGTTCCACCAGCACCCAGGGTCATGAGGAGTTCCCATTGGGGATCCATGTAATAGAAAGGGGACATGGTCAGAAAAACATCATCTTCTGTCATACCCATCCAGTTTCTCATCCGCCCCAAAGTGAGCCAATATTCATGGGTCGTGATACATCCCTTTGGTAATCCGGTTGTACCCGAAGTGTATTGAATATTCATGAGATCATCGGGAGTTACATCGATAGAGACAAACTCGGAGGATGTGTCATGACTCAACTGGATCAGTGAGCGACCCATGTCCTCTTCGCCTTCACCCACTCGAAAGATCTTTACTATCGCATGGCATTTCGGCTGGACCGCCCTGAAGGTTGGGATAGATTCAGTGTCAATGATCAGAGCTCCGGCATGAGAATCGTGTAGAACATATACAAGGTCAGAGAACTGATATCGGGTATTGATAGGGATCATGACTGCCCCAAGCTTTGCAAGAGCCAGCCACGTGATTGGGAATTCAGGACAATTGGGAAGCATCACGGCTACGTGATCTCCCTTTTCTATGCCTTCCACACGGAGGGCATTGGCGATTCGATTCACCTTTTGATTCAGTTCACGATAACTAAGGCTGAAGTCTTCAAAGTCAAAATGGATGGCCTTTTTCTTATCATGTCGTGTGGCGACCTCGTCCAAGAAGGTCCCGATATTCTTCTCTGTTCCAGAAATCTGCACGATCACCTTTCTGCACTCGTCGAATGGCTCACTTCCCCCCGACCACCATCACACATAAATTGAAACGCAGCCAGGCTGTTTCTTCCACCTAGATGACGCCAATGGCAAATGGGTTTCAGTATTGCGGGTGGACATCGACGACTATCCTTCTTCTTGCGCTTCATTTTCTGGATCATCCTCGTTTCGTGGGCGATATGCTTCTCGACTCAGCAGAAGCCGAG
>Ga0180438_10010818_pt1 | contig 11134 bp, 10 predicted proteins | sample SS_ome_12_FD_132455 | JGI IMG/M metagenome (GOLD analysis project Ga0180438, IMG submission 132455) | Hypersaline lake sediment archaeal communities from the Salton Sea, California, USA - SS_3_D_2 metaG | ecosystem: Environmental > Aquatic > Non-marine Saline and Alkaline > Hypersaline >...
ACGGCCTCCTCGAGCAGCAGCGCCAGCTGAGGAGATTTATGCTGACCGGGAGGGCTGCTGATGCAGGACGGATGCTGGCGGAAGAGCCTTCCCTTATTGCATATTTTGCCGAGAGGTTTGCAACAGAAAGAAGCTTGGGGAATGAAAGTTTTTTGTATAACAAGGCTTTGGAATGCCTTGCGGAGGCAGCAGCTGAGCCCAAGGAAGGGGAGAGCATGGTCATGATACTTGCAGACCTGTTATCACACAGGGAGGCCGAAGTAAAGATAATGGCTGCCCTGGCGCTTAGAACAGCTGCAAAACATGCTGACATAAAGCCTGCAGTCCCTGCACTGCAGAAAAGTATCTCAGGCCATATGACTGCGAGAGAAGCAACAGCCGCCTTGACGCTGCATCATCTGAAAACAGGGAATAAAGAAGGCATAAGGAAACTGCTGGGGCATGCGAATGATGTAATCAAAGCATGCACAGCAGCCACCCTGGGCGCAGAAGCAGCTGAAGGCGATGGGTCCGCCCTTTCAAGGCTGGTGGCAGGCTGCTATGCAACAGATGACAAGACAAGGGAAGCCTGCGCCAAAGAGCTTACGATAGCATCGCACGAGGCATCCGGAGACGCAAAAAGGGAGATAGACTTTGAAATTGAAGGGCTGAGAGCAGAGAACAGCGTTGTGCGTCTGGATGTTGTGAAGGAAATACTGAGAATGGAGGGTTTTTACAGAAGGATAAAAAAAGATTAGACGAAATCCAGCCATTTGTAGAATCTCTTGTCATTTCCGCGCACTATTTTGAAGTAAGCGTCCCTGATTTTCTTTGTCACAGGCCCCGGCCCTCTTGTTATCTTTATATGGTCAATCTTGGTGACAGGAGTGACTTCAGCCGCGGTGCCGCACAGGAACACTTCATCCGCTGTATATAATTCATCGCGCAATAACGACCTCTCCTCAACAGGAATCTTCAGCTCTTTCGCTATGTCTATCAGGGAATTCCTTGTCACCCCCACAAGTATGCCGTCATAGACAGGAGGCGTTACCAGTTTCCCGTCCTTCACGATGAAGAGGTTCTCCCCTGTCCCTTCAGAGACATGGCCGTTGTCTATCAGCATGATTGCCTCGTCATAACCCTCATCAACAGCCTCCTTCTTCGCAAGGATTGAGTTGAGGTAATTGGCGCTTGCCTTGACATGCGGGGAGAGCACTTCCCCCTTCATGCGCCTCCAGCTTGAGATTCCGCATGTTATTCCTTTCTCTGCCTTTGCGCCGAAGTACTTTCCGAAGGGTATTGCGCATATTGCTACATGATAGGGGCATCCGGTGGGGTCAAGCCCTATCTTCGAATATCCTGTGAAGACAACAGGCCTGATATAGCATTCCTTCACTTTATTGGCATGAAGCAGTTTCCTCGTCGCGCTGCACAGCTGCTCAGTGCTGTATTTGAGCCCGAATTTGTATGACTTGCAGCCGTTCACGAATCTTCTGTAATGGTCCTTCATGCGGAAGACGGCAGGGCCCCGGGGAGTATTGTAGCATCTCATTCCCTCAAAAATAGCTGCTCCGTAGTGCAGGCCGTGCGTAAGAACATGGATGTTGGCATCCTTCCAGTTTATGAGCTTCCCATTCATCCAGATTTTCTTGAAAGTCTTCATGGAAAGAGCTAAGCTCCTATAATTTTTAATCCTTCTGCGCCCCTTCCAGTATGGAGCCGAATACATCCTCAAGGCGCTGCGTGTAGGTGTGCTCCTTCATCGTCCTTTTATAGCCTGCATCAGCGATGGCCTCGCGCTCCTTGTCATGGAGAAGGTAGTAGTCTATCATCTCCACAAGCTCCTCCCTGTCCCTGAAAACCGCGACCTCCTTCCCAGGCTCGTAATATTCCTCAAGTGCAGGCGCATATTCCGTGAGAAGGAAGCCTCCGGAGCCCGGGACATCGAAGTTCCTTGCCTTTATCTGCTTCACAGGGCCGTAATTCGTCGTGGTGAAGTTCAGGTTTATCCTGCTCCTGTTGAATACCCTTATCATCTCCTCCCAGGATATCCTGCCGTTCTCCCATCCATGGCCGAAGCATTCCACATGGATGCCTTTATCCTCAAGATATTTCATGATTTCTTTCCTGCCGATGTAGTTCAGGCCTGCAAAGGAGACATCGATATCCTTCTTGAGGTTGAGCTTCCTGTGCAGATTGGGATTGGCAGCCCACTGCGTCATTATTATGTTGGAATAGCCGAGCCTCTGGTACTTCTCGAAATATCTCTTGTCCGTGGTGGAGCAGAAATTGAATTTGTGGGCCCAGTACCTGCCGTGGTATTCGAACATCCAGTGGTCATCAGAGAACCAGTTGTAGGTTATGGCACGGCTGTACTCAGACAGGCCCTGGACAATGGAGGGCTCAATATGGTCCCCTATGATGCAGAAGAAAATCAGGTCAGGGTCCTCGCGCCTGATTTCCTCTATGAGCCTTTGGTTCATCTCCTTCTTGCCGTGCCTCTCATAGATGTCCTTGAAATCGAAAAAACTGGCATCAGCGAGCTCACATGCCGGCTCATAGAGATAATTGTAATCGAAGCTCTTGAAGCTGTCATCGAACCGGTCGTCGCGCCCCTTCGCCACAAAAAGAATCTTGTCTATGCTGTCGGCTTTCCTGACCTTCGGCACAGGCGGCTTCATGGGCTTGTGCCCAAGCCTTAACTCTGCGGCCACGCGCAGGTAATTTGAGTAGTATATCGAGCCGAATTTCAGCGGGTAGAGGAATTTCAGATGCTCCCGTATGTTCATATGCTCCCCTTGTTCTCAATGAAATATTCTATTGTCCTGTCAAGGCCTTCATCCAGAGAGGTCCTGGCCCTGAATCCGAAATAGCTCTCTGCCCTGGATGTGTCGAGGCGCCGCCTCGGCTGCCCGTTCGGCTTTGAACTGTCCCAGATTATCTTCCCTTCATACTTCAGCTTTGATGAGATTATGTTTGCCAGCTCCTTGATGGATATCTCATCGCCTGAGCCCAGGTTCACAGGCTCTGCTCCGTTGTATCTCTCTGCCGCAAGCGCAATCGCTTCTGCAGCATCCTTCACATAAAGGAATTCGCGCGTGGGGGAGCCGTCCCCCCAGAGGGTGACAGAATCTTCATCCCCCTGCTTGGCAGTATGGAACTTCCTTACCATCGCCGGTATGACATGGGAGCTCTCAAGGTCGAAGTTGTCCCGCGGCCCGTAAAGGTTGACAGGCATGAGGAAGATGGAATTGAAGCCGTACTGCTGCCTGTAGCTCTGGGACTGCACCAGCATCATCTTCTTGGCAAGCCCGTAAGGGGCATTGGTCTCCTCAGGATACCCTTTCCACAGGTCCTCTTCCCTGAAAGGCACAGGGGTGAACTTGGGGTAGCTGCATACGGTTCCGACCGCGACGAATTTCTCCACGCTGCTGAGCCTGGCCTGCTCCATGAGCTGGGTCCCCATCATAAGGTTCTTGTAAAAGAATTCGCCGGGGCTTTTCATGTTTGCCCCGATGCCTCCGACAACAGCCGCAAGATGGACTACGACGGAGGGCTTCGCATCCCTGAATAGCCTTTCTATATCGTCTTTCTGGACAAGGTCGTAGTCCCTGCTCCTAGGGACAAAGACATCAGCCTCTTCAAGATGCTCCACAAGATGGGAACCTAAAAACCCTGCCCCTCCGGTGACAAGCACCCTCCTATCCTTTAACATCAAGGCCAGCCTCTCTCATGTCCGCCTCAAGCATCATCTTCACCAGTTCCCTGAATTTCACCTTGGGCTCCCAGCCAAGGACTTCTTTTGCCTTGGAATAATCGCCGACAAGGTTATTGACATCGCTGGGCCTGAGGTAGCGCTTGTCCACCTTCACATAATCATCCTTCTCCAGCCCTGCGGCTGAGAATGCCTCGTCAAGGAACTCCTTCACAGAATGCGATTCGCCTGTCGCGATGACGAAATCATCAGGCTTGTCATGTGTCAGCATCATGTGCATGGCTTCGACATAATCGCCTGCATAGCCCCAGTCGCGCTTTGCATCCAGGTTGCCCAGGTAGAGGTGCTTCTCCTTCCCTGCCATTATGCGGGCTATGCCCCTTGTAATCTTCCTTGTCACAAAGGTCTCTCCCCTTCTTGGAGACTCATGGTTGAAAAGAATCCCTGCAGAGGCGAACATGCCGTAGCTTTCGCGGTAATTCAGCGTCACATTGTGCGCAAGCACCTTTGCGCATGCATAGGGGCTCTGGGGATTGAACGGTGTCGTCTCTTTCTGCGGGCTTTCGGCAGTTTTTCCGAACATCTCGCTGCTTGAAGCCTGGTAAAACCGGGCATCGCATCTGCTTCTCCTGATGGCCTCAAGCAGCCTCAGCGCTCCAAGGCCTGTGATATCCACAGTATAGGCAGAAAGGCTGAAGCTTGTATGGACATGGGACTGTGCAGCCAGGTTGTAGACTTCATCCGGCTCCACTTTATTGACTACATCAGAAACAGATGTTGCATCGCCCAGGTCCACGTAATGGAGGAAAAGCCTGCAGTTTTCTTCATGGGGGTCCTGGTACAGATGGTCGATGCGCTTTGTGTTGAAGGTGCTGGACTTCCTTATCGTCCCGTGGACCTCATAGCCTTTTGAAAGCAGAAGCTCAGCCAGGTATGAGCCGTCCTGGCCTGTTATGCCTGTAATAAGAGCCCTTTTCATAAGAAAACCGTCTATTGATAAGGTCAGTTAAATAATTAAAGGGTTCACCGGCCGTAGTAGAAGTACTCCCCTGCCTCCCTCTGCTCCCTGTCCAGCTGGCTCCCAGGCTTATTGATGCGCGGACGTCCGCTGTCCTTGTCCCTTCGCATAGTTATGCCTGCGACTTCCAGGAATGAGTTCATCCCGTCGCGCTTGTTCAAAGGAGCTGATGCATGGCCTTCAACAGAGCTCTCCCCGTGGAAGACCACAAGCCTGTTGGCTATTGCATCTATGAATACTATGTCATGGTCCACCACAAAGGCGCTCTTCTCTGATTCGCTTATGACTTTCCTCAATAGAGCAGCGAACTCGAACCTCTGCTCTATGTCAAGGAATGCGCTGGGCTCGTCAAACAGGTAGACGTCGGCATCCTGCGTCAGTGCCTTGGTGATTGCGACCCGCTGCAGCTCCCCTCCCGAAAGCTCTGTGAGTTTTTTATCCATGAGCGGGGCCAGGCCGAGCTTCCTCTTGCACTCCTGGAACACAGCGCCTTTTGCATGCTTCAGGGCTTCAGAAACTTCTACATCCTCTGCCTTGATGTACTGTGGCTTGTAGGAGACCTTCAATTCAAGGCTTTCCCCTTCATCAGGCTTCTCCACTCCTCCAAGCATTTTCACGAGCAGCGATTTGCCGAGCGCGTTCTTGCCCACAAGGCCCAGGATCTCCCCTTTCCTTATTTCCCCTGCATCGCTTGAGAATGTGAATCCTGTGAACTTCTTGCTGAAAGGCTTGTATGACAATAGTGCAGGCGTCTTGATTTCTGATTCGCTGTGCCTGCTGAAGGTAATCTCATATTCCCTGAACCTGACATTCTCATCCTTGAGGAATCCGCCTATGTATTCGTTTATGCCTGCGCGCACGTTCTTCACTCCTGAGACAACGCCGTAGACATTCTCATCGCCGTAAACCAGATGGACATAGTCGCTGGTGTAATCAAGTATGGTCAGGTCGTGCTCTGCCATCATCACGCTCTTCTTTTCAGAGAGCTCCTTGATGAGGACTGCCATGCGCAGCCTTTCCTCTATGTCAAGATAGTTGGTGACCTCATCGAAATAGTATATGTCCGCCTCCTTCAGGAATGCGGCGGCCATGGCAACCTTCTGGAGCTCTCCTCCTGAGAGCTGGTGGACCTTCCTCTCCAGGATATTCCCTATCCTGAATTTCTCCACAATCCCAGCGGTCTTTCCCTTGTTCCCCACGCTTTCAAGAAGCTCTGACACAGTGCCTTTGAAGACATCTGTTATCCTGTCAATCTGCTGGGGCTTCACGCTTGCCTTCAGCCCTTGCTTGTTCTTCTCGAAGAACCTCCTTGTCTCTATGGCAAGCCTTTCCATTATCTCATTGTCTGATAGTTCCTTTGAGAAGACGGCGAAGTTCGGCTTCAGCTGGGAGGTGAGAAGCTTGATTGCGGTTGTTTTCCCTATGCCGTTCTTCCCTACGATTGATACGGCCCCTTCCATCGGGAGCGGAAGCCCGTAGAGCCTGAAGGTGTTCACACCGTACTGATATATGGGATTGGTGAGCTCCTGCGCGACGTTTATGACAGATATGCATTTCACAGGGCATTTCTTCACGCAGAGTCCGCAGCCTATGCATATCGGCTCGGATATCACTGGGAATACGCCGTCCTTCTCAACGACTATGCACTCCTCTCCCATGCGGTTGGGGGGGCATACCTTCGCACAGACATAACCGCATCTCTTGTGTATGCAGACGTCTCTGTCTATAACTGCGACTCTTGTTACCATTGTAGAACCTTTGACCGCAGAGGTTTATAAAAATCAGTCTTTCTTCTTCTTTTTGCCCTTTTTGGGCTTCTTCTCTTTCTCCTCCTTGGGCTTGACGGTCGGATGCTCGTATTTCTCTATGTCTTCCCTGTCATATACGAAGATTCCCAATGTCGCCACTATATTGGAGAAGAGCAGGACGCTGAATGCGATTTCCTGGAAGTTCGGGATATCGATGCCAAGGGTGAGCGGCAGGGTGGCAAGTACCGCGACCGCAAGGCCGCGGGGCATCATGGATACCACGATGCCCTGGTCCCTCAGAGGGAGGCGCGGGAGGAGAACCTTCTGCACCGCATACCTGGAGATTGTGACAAGGGCCAGGATTCCCATGGTCAGTGCGATTATGGAAACTGAGAAATAGTCGAGTGAGAGAAGGAGGCCTATATAAGTGAAGAAGAAGGTGCGCACGAAGAACGTCACCTCCTCCTGGAAAAGCCTGGTTGTCCTGCTTATCGGGTTCTCCCAGTCCAACTTGGCAAAGTGGGCAATCCTTCTTGCATTGCCTATTATTACACCGAAAACGAAGACTGCTATGGCGCCGTTGCCTTTGACGAACTCTGTCACCGCATAAAGGCCGAAGACCAGAGAGAGCATGAGCATGTAGGTGTATTCCTGCACTATGGTCACCCTGTCTATGATGAATATCCACAGGAATGCAGCCAGAAGCCCGAACATTATTGCTATGGTGAACTGGGAGAGAAGAAGGCTCACCACAAACCCTGCTTCAGGCAGATGGTTCGCTGTGATAATCTCCGCGATTATGACCGCAGTAATAATGCAGAGGGCATCCGTCATGGTTGATTCCACGGTGAGCAGGGATTTCGTCCCTTTCCTGGTCCCTGTCCTCTCAACCATGGCTATCACCACCGCAGAGCTTGTTCCGCCGACAGCAGCTCCGAGAAGCAGTGAATGCGATACAGGCCATCCCATAAGCAGGACCATTAATGCTGTTATCAGGGAGACGCTGAACAGGAATACCAGGAATGTATATAGTATGCTTTTTGGTATGGCGCGCGCAAGGGCGAAGATATTGAGCTCCAGCCCTCCGTCAAAAAGAAGCACGATAAGGGCAAGCGTAGCGATGAAGGGGAGCATTGAGACTATTATCGATTCAGGGGAGACGTCAAGGAAACCCAGGACAGGGCCCAGCAGGAACCCGAAGAGCATCAGTATGATTACCTGGGAGATTCTTGTCTTCTCAAAAAGCACTGATGCAAGGAACCCGATGATTATCGTGAGCGCTATTATGAAAAACTCTGGCACCATGGTTTCAGATTCACTCTAAAGCATTTAAAAGTTAAGGGCAGAGGCCCTGATTAGCTATTTAATTGTTTTCAGCGCCAAAGGTAGCTATGGCAAAGGTAATAGTTTATTCTGCGGAATGGTGCCCCTGGTGCCACAAAGTGATGGATTTCCTTAAAGAGAACAATGTGGAGTATGAGGAGAGAAATGTCGACAATCCTGACTATGCGAAGGAGGTCGTTCAGAAGAGCGGCCAGGGAGGGATACCTGTCACTGACATAGACGGGCAGATTGTCGTCGGATTTGATGTGAAGAAGCTCAAGGAGCTCCTCAAGCTGGGAGCATGAAATGGCAGAGAAGGCTCATCGCGCTCATTATCATCATATCTTTCGGCATTACCGCGCTGGCCCATGATGGGCTTCCTGAGACCATGGCCTCGCACTGGAATGCTGCAGGCGAAGTGGACGGCTATTCGCCGAAATCCCCCGGAGCTGTGATGATGCCCATGGTGATGGCATTCATCGCGCTTCTGTATGCTGCAATCCCGCATATAGACCCGCTGAGGAAGAACATCAGGAAGTTCCAGCCGTATTACGAGAATTTCTTCCTTGTGCTTATCCTGTTCTTCTTTGTGCTCCATGCGCAGATACTTCTTTGGAACCTTGGGACACAGGTGAGCCCGAACATCACAATGCCTGTGCTTCTCGGAGGGCTGTTCTTCTATATAGGCATAGTGACCGAGAACACGAAAAGGAACTGGTTCATTGGCATAAGGACCCCATGGACCCTGAGCAGCGACAGGGTATGGGACAGGACGCATAAGCTGGGGGGGAAGCTGTTCAAGGCCGCAGGCCTGATTGCGCTGCTCGGAATACTGTTCCATGAGCATGCCTTATGGTTCATCCTGGCGCCTGTGCTCATTGCAGCCCTTTACCTGGTCATCTATTCCTATCTTGAATTCCGCAGGAGTGCGTGAGCTTTTATTTTTTCCGTGCTCAAACCTCTCATGCTGAAACAGAATACTTCGCTCAGGGAATTGCAGGAGGATATAGGGAAGGCTCTTGCGCTGATTCCTCTGTCGCCCAACGGCTGGACCCTTCTTTCCATTCTGATAGCTCTTTTGGGAGGGGCGGTGATAGCAGTTTACGGGGCATTGATTCCTGGCCTTGTGCTCTTCGCCTTTGCTGCGGCATTTGATGTCATAGACGGGGCTGTCGCAAGGGCAAGGGGAGAAGCGACAAAGCTCGGCGGATTCATAGACGGAGTCGCAGACAGGTTCGTGGAAGGCATCTTCCTTTTCTCATTCATGTTCTACTGCCTTCCTGCCGTTCTCATTGATGCGAAAATCTGGATTGCGGCGGTGATTTTCCTGGGGACCTGCATGCCGTCCTTCATAAGGGCATATGCAGACCACAAGTCGGTCATACCAAAGCAGAAGGCCCCTGCCCTGGGGGGGCTCTGTGAAAGGAGCGAAAGGTTATTGATAATAATAGCAGGCCTTTTCCTTGGGATACTCTACGGGATGGATTATTTCGTCTACGGGTTGATTGCAGCAGCATTCCTTTCCGTAATAACGATAATCCAGAGGCTGCTGCAAATCAGAAGTAATTTATAGATTAAGGGTTTTGACTTCTCCATATGGCAGAGCTCCTATCGTTCCTGATTGTGATTGCTGCAGGGCTCTTCTTCGCGGAACTGTTCAGGGGAGTCCATGTCCCTTATGTTGTGGCTCTTATATTGGGGGGGATGCTCATAGGGCCCCACGGCCTCTGGCTGTTCACCCCTGATTCCACTATTGAGCTGATAGGGGAGATAGGCCTTGTCTTCCTGATGTTCATGGCAGGGCTTGAGACAAGGATAACGGCAATTGCAAAAATCCAGAAAGGCGTAGGCATGATTGCCGGTCTCAACAGCATCATACCTTTTGCTGCAGGAATGGGAATTGCATTCTATTTCGGCTATGACCTGATAAGCGCGCTTTTCCTGGGGACGATTTTCATCTCATCATCCATAGCGGTCATCATTCCTTCAATGGAAAGGAACAAGCTCATACACAAGAGGCTGGGGAAGACTATAATAGCCTCAACCATGGTCGAGGATGTGCTCAGCCTCATAGTGTTCTCTGTAATCCTGCAGTCAGTGAATCCCACAAGCAATGTCCCGCTCCCGTTCTTCTATGCAGTGGTCTTCGCATTCCTTGTGTTCCTCAGGGCATTCATAAACGAGCTGAGGAATTTCTGCATGAAGAGCGTGGAGAAAGGCGATATCTTCGAGGATGAGCTCAGGTTCATCTTCGTTGTGCTCCTGGGGAGCGTGGTGCTCTTCCAGCTCCTCGGCCTGCATTCAATCATCGCAGGCTTCTTTGCAGGAATGACGTTGTCGGAATCAGTGAGAAGGGAGGAGCTAAAGGAGAAGCTCCATGCGATAAGCTACGGGCTTTTCATACCAGTTTTCTTCGTGCTCATAGGCTCTAAGACGAACATCGGCGCCATAGTTGAGAACGGCGGCATAGCAACACTGGTTGCTGTCGTGGTGATAGGCTCCGTAGCTGCCAAGTTCCTGAGCGGCTTCATCGGAGGGAAGCTTGCGGGTTTCTCAAAAGCTGAGAGCTCGATAATCGGCTCTTCTACAATACCGCAACTGTCAACAACCCTTGCCGTAGCCTTCACAGGACTTTCACTGGGCATGCTTGACCAGAAGATGATTATCGCAATGACCGTGCTCAGCGTGGCGACAACATTCGCAGGGCCTTCACTGATACGCATGTTCGTCAGGAAAAAAACTAGCCGAAAGTGAACACATAGAACCTTACTTTTCCCTTGAACACTACGCCCAGCTCCCTGTCCTTGTATTTCTTGTCCTGGAACACGGTGTACATCGCAGGCCTGTCAACTGTTATTGATTTTTTCTTCTTGTTGTTGATGAATATGTCCGCCTTCGCCTTTTTCCCTACAGGCTCCATGACCATATTCACCTGCCTTGCGTTGAACCTGTATGAGATTTTCCCCCGGGCCTTCTTCAGCTCGAGGTATTCCTTTTCCTGCTCCCACTGCCCGTCAGGATAAATCACGTTGGGGAGGTGCTCATTCGGGTCGACATAGATGCTGCAGCCTTCCTTGTCGCATACCATGCCTGAGCCAAGCCCCTGGTTCCTCAGGAAGCCCGCGTAGGTCTCAGGGCTCTGGTCCAGCATGAAGCCGCGCTCCGGCTCCTTCTCAATCTTTTTGGATATCCCAAGGGCCCACTGGATGCTCTTCTCTGTGTCCTGGTAGCTGCCTTCCCCGAAGTTCACATGCACTATATAGCCGTCCTTGTCTATCAGGTATTTTGCAGGCCAGTACATGTTGTCAAAGGCCCTCCAGGTCTGCATGTCGCTGTCAACCGCAACAGGAT
>Ga0180438_10010819_pt1 | contig 11134 bp, 10 predicted proteins | sample SS_ome_12_FD_132455 | JGI IMG/M metagenome (GOLD analysis project Ga0180438, IMG submission 132455) | Hypersaline lake sediment archaeal communities from the Salton Sea, California, USA - SS_3_D_2 metaG | ecosystem: Environmental > Aquatic > Non-marine Saline and Alkaline > Hypersaline >...
TATTGGAAATTGCCCTCTTGATTCTTAATTTATTTATTGACAAAAGATAAGTAGATTCGAGCAAGGACAACTCAAGAGGTCGTGTAAAATTGAAATGCTTCGGTTTACGTATTCCAACCGGCTTTCCATAATATCCATGCTTGTACAACCAAGAACCAACTTTTGGATTCCAAACAATTATTCTGTCTTCAAGTAATTCAGCCTCAAGATCTTCTTCTGTTATAATTTCTTCTTCCTCTTGAATGTCAATTTGATTCTCAGATTCATTCATTTTAGACGCCTCTAAAAACGTGAATTTTTTTCTCCTTCTAGTTTAAAATAAAGCGCTTAACAAAATACAAGAAATGATAAACATAAAGTGAAATTCTTTATAATTCTGCAAAGATACACTCATTTTTTAACGTGTGAGGGCTAGCATTCTTACAGCATCCGCTATTTCTAACCCAATATCTGCGATTTCATCAATTCTAAGAACTAGTTCTCTTAGAGCCATAATTATCCTTAAATCAGCATCTAGTTCAGTAATCTGAACTATTAAAGGTCTGTAGAGTTTATCAATTTGTTTTTCTAAGATATCAATTTCTCTGGCGAAGTTTAGTGCGTTTTCTGGGTTCGAAATGACATTAAAAATGGCGGATTTCAAATGTGTTACTGCTGCAATGGAGATGTCTACTAGATCTAAGATTCTTTCTGAAAGATCTGATGGAATCTGCCAATCCTTTAAGGTAGAGATATAGAACGCGCCACCCACTGCGGTATCCACTATTTTATCTATGACTAAAAATCGAAGTATGTCTTCCTTCAATAAAAGGCCTGGTCCTGCTCTGGAGACTTCACTAAGTAACGAAATTCGAATTTCGTCAGCAGACGTCTCTAGTTGATTTAATTTCTTGTAACTTTCATCCATCTCTGATGTATTGCCCACTGCCCAAGCCTCTGTAAGTCCACGTAATTCTTTTACTGCTAGGACTACTTCTCTCATTTGGTCATTTATTATATCGAATGCTTTTCTTTCGCTTGTAGAATAATCTGCGTTTGGATTGTATGTCAAGTGATAAACTACCCCCAGATCCCTATAAATAGTTCTCTTTGGTGTACGATGCTAAGTGCTTTATTGCTAAGTGCTTTATTGCCAAGTGCTTTAAAAATTTACCTAATTTGCTAAACTCTTCAAGTTATAAAAAGACAAACTTCTGTTTACTCAATTAGAATATTCGTGAAATCAATTCAGTAATAATTTCCAAAAAAAACCAGTTGCAACTATATAGACCAAAGAATAAGCAGGAAGGTGAATACGTGAGTTTTGTGCAATTTATTCTTATTGCAATACTACAAGGACTCCTAGAATGGTTACCAATTAGTTCGGAAGGACAAATCACGCTTGTTATGCTTCACGTATTCAATATCACCGAATTATCAACAATATTGTCACTAATTATTTGGTTACATCTTGGAACAGCTGGATCAGCACTTCTAAAATATCGCTCAGAGTATTTTAATGTAATATTTTCTAAAACAGCTGAATTTAATTATCTTAGAAGATTTCTAATTATCGCAACTTTGGCCACTGGGGTAACAGCGATTCCACTTTATCTTCTTCTAAATGAACTATTTAACCCAATCTACGGGGATATCATTTCGGCTTTGATTGGCGTATTCCTTATTGTTACAGGTATCGTCCTTTATTTCTTTAGGAATATCCGTGAATATCGACCTGCTACAGATCTTACACTTCAGGAAATAATTCTTTTAGGATTGATTCAAGGGTGTAGTATCCTTCCTGGAATAAGTCGCTCTGGAACTACAGTTGCAACACTTCTAGGGAGGAAAATTGAGCAAGAAAATTGTCTGAAATATAGTTTTCTTATGAGTGTCCCAGTGATTCTTGGGGCATTTATCTTCGATTTGCTAATATCAGGCGTCCCTAAAGTGGCTGGCATTTCCATCTATGTATTAATAATAATGATTGGTGTAGCATTTGCCTTTGGTTTACTTAGTATGGATGTTCTTTTAGCAGTCGCTAAAAAGGTTAATTTTGCATACTTCTGTGTGATAATAGGTTTAATAGCGGTTATTCTAGGACTTTTACCGCTAATTTGACGCTTTGAGTTTTTACAAAAGGAAGTTTCTCCTCTATCATAATTCCCAAAATTGAGAGTGAACTACCTCACGCTGAAGCGGTGAGGCTTCCTGCTTCGCCGACCAAACTTGCGGTGACATAGGGAATACGGTTGAGGTATTCCAGCGATGCCACCGTAGAGGATTCAGTCTCCACAGGCTTAACATCCCTACGTTCCGTAGGTACCAGGTGTGTTAACCCTTCGGTTTCGATATTAACACTTGAATTATGGTCTCTGTCCATTACTAACTCACAGACTGGACAGACGTACACACGTTCATCTAATCCTATGTTCCGGATATTTCCACAGCGTGAACAGGTTTTGGTGGAAGGAAACCATTTATCGACTTGGATCGGAGTATGCATCTTTCCTTCAAGTGTGCGTATGATCCCTCCGATGGCCGTTGATAGGATTTTCCTGCCCCATATGCGTTGCCAGGCCTTAAAACTCTCATCTTGGTAGCAGACCACCCCATAGTTCTCTTGCAGGTAATGCACCAGTTTGTGCTTAATATCCTGCTTAATATTGGTCAGCTTGGCATACGCTTTCTCCAGTTGGCGCTTGGTTTTATACCAGTTCTGGCTGCGAAATTGACACCTACTCAATTTCTGGTTCAATTTTCTTAACTTGTTTCTAATGGGTATGGCATACTGGATGGCGATGCCATCTGACAGCGTTAACTGTGTTTTAATGCCGAAATCGATGCCCACCGTTTTTGTAGGGGGCGGGGTGTGTTCCCGCGTCTGGTAGGTGGTAATCGCCAGGAAGTAGTCGCCATGTCGCTGAATCAGGGTGGCATTGGCCAACTCACTGCCAGCAGGAATTTGCGCTAAGCCATTGACCCGCAGGTGTTGTGAAATGCCCTGTATCTTGAGATACTTATCATTCAGGATTTTGTAGGTATTGCCATATTGTTTCAAAGGAATAGACTTGACACAACTCCTGTATTTGAGGGGACCGATTTTATACCCCTTTTCTTTTAAGCGTGCCAGCCCTTTGATGTTATTGATGGTTCGCCTAATGAGACTCTGCTTCATATGTGAGGATAAGTAGCATAATTCACGGAGTTCAAAGCTATCCTTGACTTTGACTGGCACTGCAGCGAGTTTATAGTCCATAGCAAACACAGTAGGCTGCGAGAGAATATGGTTATACAGCCATTTGGCTTCCAGAAATAAATGCTTCAACTGTGCTAGTGTGTGCTGGTTAAGGTGGGAGCTGTCGAGTTTTACCTCAAACACCCGACAGCGTTGACGCTTGCGGCGCGCTTTAGTAGCTTTCAAGGTAGCTTTGATGGTTTCGCTTTTTGATGGTGCGGTCGGCACTCCCGTAATCACCTGTTGCATGGTGTGAACTCCCCCGTGTTTTGAGGCGTCTTGCTGTTCCTATAACCTATCGTCAACAAACTATATAAACCTCGCCCCATTCATCACCACGCTGAAGCTGTGGTGCTTTCTGGCTTAGTCATAGTAAGATTTTTAATGATTCCAAATGTTTGACTCATTGCTTTCAAATTCTAAACATGGATGGTTGATTATATTATGATTCTTGGAGAACTAGGAGAAACCTTCACAATCACGGTTATTGAGTGGATAAGAACGCTAGGCTTATTGGGTGTATTCTTAGGTGTAATAATCGAGTCAGTGATTATCCCAATTCCCAGTCCCCTGATTATGATGGGGGCGGGTTTCATTTTGCTGTCCCCAGATCTAGGAATAACTGCTGCGATAATTCAACTTTTGTTAATCGCAGTAGTAGGTGCGTTTGCATCAACATTAGGCTCCTACATCGGATATGGGATTGGGTACTACGGTGGACGTCCAGCGATTCAAAAATACAAATGGCTCTTTGGAGTCTCAGTAGATGAACTTGATGTTATGCAAGCTAAATTTGAAGCACGTCCAGGAGCCATTCCAGGCATTATCTTCGCATTGCGAGCAATCCCAATAGTCCCACTTTCTGTAATGTCCTTTATTTTTGGAGTTTTACGAATTAGAGTTGAAAAATTCACAATTTGGACATTTCTTGGAGCACTACCGCGATGTTTTTCTTTGGCTGCGCTTGGTTGGATTGTCGGGCGTACATATGCAGGTCTAGCAGAAGCAATTGATTTCTTTGAGACAATCACCCTCGTGGCCATTGTGGTCATAATAGTGGCCTATATTGTCTATAAAAAGAAATTTAGTGACCGCCTCTTGCATAAAATCGAGGAAACAGTATAGTGCTTAGATTTACCAATATCTAAGGCTTAATTAATCGCACTTCATTTTTTTACATCTTTTTTCAAAGCAACAATCGTTTAGAGTTGATTATCCATTCGCCCCAATTCACTTTGGAATTTCTTCTCCAGGGACTGTCAATGTTGGACGGATGTATTTAAGTGGCAATGCATTGAGTTTACTAACCAAATTCTTTATTTGTTCTACATCCCCACGAACGGCTAGAATATTCATACAATTTTCTTCATCTAGATGAATATGGAGATTCGCCGTAATAATGGACCTATTATGATGTTCCAAATCAGTTAATTGATCCATAACTCCCGCTTCTCCATGATGATCGAGTATAATAGTGATAGTTCCCGCACGATCACCCTCTAATTGTTCTAACTGCTTGTAATTGACAATGAAGTCTCGCATTGCAGATCGTATTCCATCGCTTCGGGTTTCAAAACCACTTAATTGCCTAATTTTATCGAATTCGTTTAGTAAATCCTCTGACAGACTTACTGAGAATCGAATAAATTTTTCTTCAGTCAAAGGTCTATCTCCTACTAGTCATTGCTAATGCTTATTTTTCATAAAAACCATTAGATGCTTAAGTTAAATAGTTAATTATCAATGATAATGTCAGAAGGCTCAAAAATGGAATCAATAGATACGCAACTTTTCGTTCCTTTTGTGCTAAGGACAGTAGAAGCTGAAAAAGAAGCAACTATTAAAGACGCAAAATCGCTGATTTCACAGGCGATAGAATTTGCAGTTCAATTTATGACTACGGATATAGACAAGGAAGACGATGAAGATATAATTGGATTTTCGAAAATAGGCTGGCCTTTTTGGGCATTTCTTATTGATACAAATTATGGGTACTTTATTGATGGGCTACAAATCTCAAGCGCAGATATCCAGATAACAACCCCTCCTCGTTATAACGACTTAAAGAAACTAAATGTCGAGATGGATGACTATTTGAACATTCTAAAGAGTATTAACACAGAAATATCGAAAAGAAGACCAAAAAAAGATAAACTAAAGATTTCTGGATTTTTTAAACCAGATTTAATGGAAATAATTTCCTCTCTATTTGGACTCGCAAAAAAAAATGATAAAGAAGAGATTATTCCCATTATGCCTTTAATATCACAAACCACTGCAAAAGAATATACTAAAGAATTCAATAATCTCCTGTCTTCAATAGACAAAAATCTTGTTGAGTTCAAGGAGTTTAAGCAAGCCGTTTTAACTAGTAGCACTAATTGGGTTCAAGATATTGCTAAAACGAGCACAATACAAGAAGAAAATTATGATTCACAAATCAATCAAATGACTATAAAAGTGAATGAAAATATCAGTGAATTTACTGCAATGCTAGAAAATAAAATCCATCAGTTAAATGAAGACAAGCAAAACAAAACAAATAGTGAAATATATAAGCTTCGAGAAGAATTAGAGCCCCATATAAACGTTCTTCGCTTGCTGTATGTAGAAGTACGCGATACATATAAAGAAATCAATGATGTTCAAAAAGCTCAAGGAGAGCAGTTTGTGGAAAATATATTGAACAACGCTGGCACAATGGTAAAATTTGCAAAGAAAGACGCAAAAAAGATAGAAGATATCGTTCGAAGAATTACTTATTCCTATGAGAAATGCAATAACAAAATAAAATATATTTATAAGGAATATGAATCTAAAAAAGAGAAGCTTGAGAAGGAAAATTCTGAAAAAATAGAAAATGAACAGCAAAAAGTCGTGAACCTGAAAAATGGTAAGCAAAAAAAACTGGAAGAATTAGAACTTCTAAAGCAACAACTACTAAAAGAAATAAAAAGCCTTAAAGAAGCACTAAATAATACAGAATCAACCCTTCAAAGTACTCAATGGACACCATCAGCTTTTTTTCAACCGATATGGATTGAAAAGGTTAATGAACATAAATTGGTGTATATTCCGCTTATTCTTAACAAATATGCGAAGAAAGATGATAGAAACCGTACTAGGTTAAACACAAGACTTCCTGTTATCATTGACTTAGAATCTACAAAAGCTCTTAATGAACAAATGAAATCAACAACACATCCAATTCAAGAAAGGATCAGTGCATTAAATAAAATGATTAATGATAAGTTAAAAGGAGATCAAAAACTACAGAAAATCTTTGATGAGGCTTTGTTGCAGTTAAATTTTACAACAGATAAGGCAAAGAAGGAAGTTTTGTTCAAAGGCTTATCTGAACTGAAAGAAAAAAACTTTATATCAGAGGAAACAGGGGAGTATTATAAGAAACAATTCGACGAAATTATACCAAAGGGACACAATAATCAATTATAATAGGAAGGGACAATTTTGGAAGAAGAAAAAAAACTTACAAAAGCCAAATTTGGTATTCCAACATTAGATTTAGCATTAGGAGGAGGAATCCCTAGAGGATCAGTTATATTAATAGAAGATGAAGTTGGTGTAGAGCCAGCTCCACTGGTTATGAAATTTCTTACAGAAGCTTTACGGAAGGGTGAATATGGATATGTCTTAAGCACAGAGCATCCATTTTCATATTATTCAGGACTTTTAAGCGCTTTGGGAGTTAACCCCGAAATCGTTACAGAGACTAGGCGACTCATATATGTTGATGCATTCACAGATCCCTTTTCATGGGGAGAGTTCAGACCTGAGACAAAATATTTTGTCCGCAACATCTCAGATACTCGTGAAGTGAACCAAGTCGTCCGCAGCGCGCTTTTACATGTAAACCCGCAGATCCTAATTCGAGGCGTCGTAGATAGTTTTTCAACAATGGTTGTAACTTCAGATATCGAAAAATCACCACTAGCATATTTGCAGCACCAAGTGGCTGCTCAAAAGAAAACAGATCGAGTATTAGTTATGATAGTGCATGCTGATGCACATGAAGAACATTACCTCAGAACGCTTGAGCATATGGCTGGTGGAGTGATAAGTCTAACAAAAACGGTACTCGAAGAATGGCATACATTCCGTACCACATTGAGGATCCAAAAAATGCCAGAAGGTGAGTACTCTCGTGATGAATTCTGGTTTGAATTCACAGAAGGGAAAATTTTAATAACAAAACGTTAATCATTTTCGTTTCTGGCTTCACTTTTTGAGAAAAGACAACCCTCAGTACCTGCGTGGGACAGTCATGTTTCAAACCTTCATGGCTTTGAAATCAGTTTACCGAGCTAAATCATTGGATTGTCAATATTTGATATTAAAAGTAAATACTTATATAATTTGATTTAAACTAAAGCGCAGTTAAGTAAGTGATAAAATTGAGACCGCGTGTAATTGGATTAATCTTATTAGTTATTGCTTTGCTTACATTTGCTATAGGTCTGACAATAGGGCAGACCTTTTTAGTAGAAGAATTACTCGAATTTATTAGTGAGAGTAATGTGGGAGGCTTACCAGACTAAAAAAACTCAAACTAAAACGGACGACCTCCAGTTAGACGTAAACGTTCCTCTTTTTGAGCCTTCTTTAAGTATTTCTTTATCTTTTTGTAATGTTCTGTACAGAGATATATTCTGTTCTTCCTTCGAGACGTCTTGTAGTTTAAACCGGCTGAGGAAAGAGCTTCTCCCGCCTTTTCGATTGAGAGAGATCTAACTGCCTCATTTTTACAGTTTTCAATTGAGCATACTTTTCCTTTACTCCGACTCAATTAATGGCCTCCTAGTACCAAGTCTGACCTAATTAAGATTACCATATTATGTAAGTTCTTAAGACTTTTGTTGAACCTTACAATTATTTATAAAACGTGGAATTAGCTAAAACAGTCCACGTTTTATGATAATCATCAATCTTTCCGTGAGAGGAAAGACCAGCCGTAAGGTTATCGGGCTGTGCGCTCGTCACCGAGTTCAAGATATGCTTCATTAACACTGTTTTGCCCAGTATTTCGGCAGTCTTGAAGGAGGTTATCCCGCTGTGCTCAAAGAGGTCATGGATCATCGACCATCTACGGTAAGGACTGCCCTGTTTCAAACGAGGTTCTATGAACTCCTCGACTTGTGAGAGCACCCAATTGTAAACGGGTGGAATTGCTTCCTTGAAACCCAAACCCCTTCGAGCTATTACATAACTTGCTAAGTGATGGACTGACAAATTACGTAATCCTGAATACTTGTATTTCCCGATTATAGAGGTATATCCAGGAAATACTTGTCGAAAGGATACACCGCGTTTTTTACACTTTCGCTCCAATAATTGTAATGCGGTGGTCTTTAAATTGCATAATTTGCGATTACGTTTCTTATTATAGGAAAATTCTTGCTCGAATTGTAAATTTTCAACCACAATACCTTTACCTTTATTATTGCAATAATTGACAACTTTATCCATTTTATAAGAGATATAATCATCACGCTTATCTTTTCTATAATTGTGAAGGTTGTCAAACGATATTTTGTGATAGGAAAGCAATTTGCCGTTGTGATCAACGTTTGTTAATGCACAAAAACCATAATTGAAGTCCAGTCCAATTGCGCCATTTTCGAAGCCGTAATTTGGCTTTGGTGTTGACAACTCATAAGATACGTGGACAAAGTAGCGAACTTCTCCCTTAAGGCACTTCCTTTTTACGGTTACTGCATATTTATCTGCTTTAAGGATTTCCTGAAACCATTTTTCCTGCACATGGTTTACAGACATGGGAATGATCTGCCATTTACGTCTTGTATGTTTGGAAAAGGTGCGTATTTTAATGGTTTTATCTGATAATATCTTGAGGTTTAGATTCGTTCTCTGTTTCTTGCCAATACAACTGAAAGAAGAGTCCCGTCTTATCTTGAACTCTTCTCTACTTATTTTACCGAGTATTCGTTCCCTGAATAATTTCTTAGTGCCAAATACAATAGGTTCTAGACGTAAATTGTTTAGTCGCGCCACTAATGAAGATCTATGTGCATATAAGCCTTTTAATCGTCTATCCTGTTTATTCTTTGACTTTATTTTATTTATTTTATCAGTAATGACTTTTAGCTTCTGTGTCATTCGTTTCTGTCTTTTTTCCAGCCATGTTTTTTGTGCATCCAGTTTCGCTTTGTTATCACTCAGGATGGTATTAACATAGGGGTTATTATGACATAGACTCATCAAACACTGCTGGATTGATTTATCCTCACCGAAGCGTGTTGCCATATAGTCCTCGCCATGAAACAACAGGTTATAGCCGACGCGTTTCACGCGGTTATAGATGGTAAATATCTCATGGAGTTTGCGTTCTTGTGTCTCATCTGGATAAATCCTGAATTTGATGGTCTGAATCATAGTGATCGACTTCTCCCATCCTTATATACGGTTCATTAATAAACCTCACAAGTTTAGTACACACCTCGCACCTTATCACGCAAGGCATCGAATTCAAAAGTGAGAAAATCGATATGGGAAATCACCCAGTCATCAATTTCGCAGAATTCAGGGTTTATAACGTGTACCCCTACCTGTACTGAGGGCAAGACTCGTTTGATGACTGCTGCTTTGGCAGAGATACAGGCGAAATTTGTACATGCGTTTCATCACAGGTCGTCCTATGTTCCCTTGAGCGCCATGTCACTAACGATAGTATCCGCAAACAGCTATTTAAACTGGGGGACACTACCGTGAAAGTGAAACCAGTAAAAAACGCAATTCATACGTCCCCTCAACAAGTTGGGGGGGGTCTTCTTGCGGAGACATTATAAATCTAAAGCAACTTTTTAATCTCTAAGTGGAGACATAAATCCTCCAGCGATTCGCTTTGTCAATGGGGTCATAGAGTCAAATTCTTTTATTTTGACTTCCTTCTCAGATATGAATTTTCCAACTTTTTCTGCGCTAGTGTGAATGTCTTTAAATACGCTTTTTTCAACTTCTTCAAAAAGAAACAACTTAATTAGAGCAGTTTTGTCTTCTTTGAAATCCCAGACTCCTATTACTTTTCCATTAAGAAGTATTGATGATGTAGCGTTACCAGAACGATCAAAGACATTTTCATAATGTTCTTGAGATAAATATCTCTCACGATCTTTATAACCCATCGTGTACGGGTCAAGTGGTGGCAAAAAATTAATAACATGTTTTTTTGGCGCAGTTAGAGAATTTAGGTTTTTTTGATCCGAAAGAAGGATGATATGACTTCCTTTTAAGTTCGAAATTTCAACATGAGTTAAATCGTCTTGAAAACTTTTTAATAGCTGCTTAGTTTCTGTCTTACGAAATCCTGTCCACCATGCAACATCGTTTACTGTTACAGGGCCAAACGAGCCAATGTATTGTTTCATCACGAATTTTTTTGCGTCTTCTTCATTAACTTCATTTAGATCTATGTCTGGAAAATACTCTTGGAAAAGATAATATGTATGGATATTACTGTTCCATCCTTTTTTTGGAGGGCCACGGATCAATAAACCTTGATCACACATTAAATTAACAATTGAAGAGAGTTTTAATTTAGTTTCTAACGCTTTCTTGATTTCTGTGGTGGTCATGCCTTTTCCCTTGAGTATTTCCAAGATCAGTAGAGAGATCCTTTCATAGGTTTCTTGATCGACACCTAGATATTTACTGTATCGTTCAGAGACAACTTCCGCCATTTTTCTTGTTGCTGAGAATCCATAAGAAATCATATCTCGTGGGAGAATATGTATCGTTTTTCGGACAAATCGAATCTTACCTAGATTTTTTTTAACTTAATCGGCGGGAAGTCCCCTTCCGACAGCTGGGGGATGAAAGCCGCTAGCTTTTTATATATTTTTGCACCGAGTAGTTGTGATGACTATCGGGAGGAAAGCA
>Ga0180438_10010822_pt1 | contig 11127 bp, 10 predicted proteins | sample SS_ome_12_FD_132455 | JGI IMG/M metagenome (GOLD analysis project Ga0180438, IMG submission 132455) | Hypersaline lake sediment archaeal communities from the Salton Sea, California, USA - SS_3_D_2 metaG | ecosystem: Environmental > Aquatic > Non-marine Saline and Alkaline > Hypersaline >...
CTCGTTCCAGACGTAGAGGTCAGGGTAGTTCTCGAACTTGTCAGGGGGGACGATCTTGACCCAGCCCTGGTCGTCGACGGACTCGACCTGGACGGCCTCGCCTTCGAGCAGGAAGCCGAGGGCATCGGCGCCGGAGTTGGCGCCGAGGCGGACCTGGGCGCCCCCGGCGACTGGGGTCATGCACTCGCCCGCGCCTGCCGTCACGGTTTCGGTCTCAGGCTCAACGGCGGAGTCGCAGGGGCCGGGTTCTGTTGCCCCTGCCCACACCCACAAATCCGGGTAGTTCTCGTATGATTCCGGTGGCTCGATTTTTAGCCACTCATCATTGTCCACGCTCAGGACTTCGAGAGCCAGATCGACGGGCAGGTAGCCCAAGAGTTCAGAGCTGCTGTCAGGCCCCAGGCGGACGGCTGCAGCGTTGCCAACAATCACCGCACATTCGGCGTAATCCCCGCGCTCGACGGTTGATTTGCCCTTCGGGGCTTCCTCTTCGACCGCTTCTGTTGTCTCGCTCTCTTCCGCCTCTTCTACTGGCAGTTGTTCCGTTTCAACTTCGACAACGGGTTCGACTTCTTCTTCCAGCGGGCTGGCGGCTGCCCCGCCCTGGCAACTGACCAGTACCAACAACAGTGTTGCTAACCCAATAATCCACCTACGCTTATGCATACAGTACCTCCCGATAGAAAACTACTCCTTTCTTTGTGCTGGCGACGTCACTTACCCGTAATTGTAAAAGAATCCAGGGGCCAGTGCGGTCATAGTGTTGGCAGAGTTGAGTTATAGTTCGGCGCAGAAAATGCGCTTTTTACGCCGTCAGGGGATGTCCCGTTTGGTTGTGAAAACGATTTGCTGAGTCCTTCTCTGGACCTAACAAACCGCCAACGGCACGAGGTAAGACACCTTCGCAGTACCTCTCTTCATACTTACCACGGTACGGAAGATGTCGTGTTTTGGTTAGCAAGACGCTCGGTTGTAAACGTTATCCAAGGTAGGGGGCTTGAGGGGGGTCCAGAGGCGGTGCGGCAGGGGGAGATGCAGGCGGTTTGTTCAACATGTCGCGCAACACGTTGAAATAGGTCCACAACGCCGCCGTGATACCCACCAGCACGAATAGAGCGAACCACATGAAGCGTACGTTAGAGGTCTGGAAGGATTCCAGGAACCCACTGTTCGGGTTAAGCAGGGTGTGGTTGAACAGGAAGGCAATAGGCGCAAAAAGCACGCCCCAGGCGATTTTGTTCCATTGGAAGAAAGTTTGTCCCAGGCCGTAGGCCAGCGGAAGCATCTCGAAAAACAGTGTCTCCATGGCTATCAGGAATACAGCCAGGCTGGTGTTCTGCGCTGCGCTCAAGAGTGCGACCGCCAGATTGGCCACGCGGGTGTCGATGGGCTGGTTGAGCGAGATTTGCACTGCGCCGCTGACCGCCCAACCCACTCCACCCAGGATGGCCGTCGTGACCAGCGTGGCAAGGGCTAACACCACCTGGCGCCCGCGCTGCTTCTCGCTCAGATTGATGTCCACGCCGCCCGGCGTGCCAAAGACGATGCCCGGCGTCAATACGAAGAGTCGTGAGGTGATTACTGTTAAAATAGCCATCAACAGATTGGCGGGGTAAATGCGAAGCCTGGCATCGGTGCGCCAGAACGTCGCGACGATCCGTTGGGCGATGTCGCCCGCGAAGCTGACCAACCCTACAGAGAAGGCCAACGTCACCGCCAGAAATGCGCCCGACTGGCTAAGCACCGAGGTGCCTCGCTCTAGAAAGGCGAAGATGATGCCGTACAGGGCGAAGATCAGCGCGAAGATGGGTAACGTCAGACAGCCGCGCGCCACCGCACGCCGTGCGGCCCACGACATACCCTTGGGGAAGAGCTTGAAAATGCCCAGCTTATCCAGCCAGCCGCGAATGGTTTCTTCTTCGTCGCGCAGCATGTTGCTCAGTACCGTCGAGGTGGCCCCAAAGAGGAGGGCCAGCAAAATAGCCAGGAACAGGTTGGCTCCTACCACTCTGGGTTCGGTGGACAGGTCAAAGGGTGTCGGCACCGAACTGAGCAATGGGCGCGGCTGAACCACGTCTGCCAGGGTGGTCGCCTCGCCGGGCGCGATTTGAGGTACCTCGACTTGCGGCACTTCGACTTGCGGCGGGCCGGATGTAGGCGGCTGGAGGCTGCCTCCCGTTGGCAGGAATTGTGATACGTCCACCAGCCCCGTGCTCAATACGAAGACGGCTATCGCCGCGCAGGCGAATGTCACCAGAAAGGCAGCTAACCCAACGAGCCTGCGAACTGTTTTGCCCATCGTTTATGTCCTTCGCTATAGGTAAGTTCAGCTTCCGAATAATACCGTACTGATACCCAGCACGACGAGAGCGCTCCCGGCAAGCAGGCGTTGGCCGCGCAAGAAGGCCGGGGTGCCTCGCAGCCAATGCCCTATCGTTCCAGAGAGCAGCGCATAGAGGGAGTCGCTGCATATTGCCATGACCACGAAAATAAGCCCCAGCAGCAACATCTGTCCGGTAACGGTTCCCCTGGCGGGGTCGACGAACTGCGGCAGAAAGGCCAGGACAAACAAGGCGGTTTGGGGATTGAGCAGGTTGACCATGAATCCTTCATAGAAAACCTGGCTCAGTCTTCGCGGTTCAGGCTCAACCACCTCTTTGAGCGCTTTCAATTCGAGCAGCTTCCGAATCCCAAGATAAACCAGATAGCCTGCGCCGAGGAACTTGATGACCCTGAAGGTCGTCGGAGATGCCACCAGGATGGCGGAAGTTCCGAGCGCAGCCCCCATGACGTGAATGAGCGTGCCGAGTCCGATGCCGAGCACCGTGACGATACCCGCGAGTCGTCCCTGGTCGATGCTGAGGGCCACAATGGTGAGCACCGCCGGGCCGGGCGCCAGCAGGAACAACTCGGTGGTGATGATGAATAGAACCAGCGTGGACCACTCAGGCATCGTGTCTCCTTACCCATGGTCGTCGATGAGCAACTCCGCTGGCAGCACGAATGGCTCCGGCTGCGTGCCGTCGGTGTCGGTGAAGCCGTATTCCCGCGCCAGCGTGCCGACCATGAAAGCCTGGCCCGATTTTGCCATCACGTTTGGATCGGTCGCCAGCGCGACGACGGCCCGCCCGGTGTAGTGTGGCGTCTCCAGGCCCCCTTCGCCGCCTGTGGCTTCGAGCACGCGCTCGGTTTTGGTGAAGCCCGGGTACAGGCTGATCGCCGCGACGTTGTGCGGGCGCAGTTCGAACGCCATGCCGACGGCCATTCTATCGACCGCTGATTTTGCCACGTCGTAAGGCAGCCAGCCGAGGTACTTGTTGCCGGTTGTATCACCTGCCGAAATGTTGACGATCAGCCCGCGTTTTTGGGCAATCATGAGCGGCGCGGCCAACTGGCTGGCCTTGAGGTGCGCCCGCACGCCCGCCTCGAACATCCCCTGCCAGCGCCTGGCGAGCGGCTGCTCCCAGAACGGCGCATCGACTGTCCTGCCGTCGTATGCCTCGTAGCCGCCCCAGACGTTGTTGACCAGCACGTCGAGCCTGCTTCCAATCTGCGCGAACGCCGCTTCCACGTCGGCGTCGATGGTGTGGTCGCAGCGCAGGGCGATGCCCTGGCCGCCAGCTTCGGTGATCTGTTGAGCTGTCTCGTCGATGGTACCCGGTAAATTGTCGGTGGCCGGTCCACCGCTGGTGCTGCGCCCTGTGATGTACACCGTCGCGCCCGCCGCGCCCAACTCGACGGCAATGCCGCGTCCGATGCCACGGCTGGCCCCGGTCACGAGCGCCACTTTGCCCCTCAGAGCAGCCGCCATCGCTCCTCCTTTGGCATTGATAACAGCATGGTCTTCACTGACCTTGACCGGGCCTATTATAGCCTTCTTTTGCAGGAAAAAGTCGGGAGGTTCGAGAAAGCGCCGTCAGGCGAGGTGCCGCCCCCGCACGATGTTGATCATATCCACCAGCATGCCGTAGGCGGTTTCGTCGGGGAGCGGGTCGTGCTGAATGAGGGTCAGGCGGCGCATCGCGTCTGCCTCGAACTCGACCAGCGCCCCCGTGCCCATCACCGAGGCCAATGGATCGTGGAGCGGCACGCGCTGCGGCCTGATGCTGGCCTGAACCGCCCCGCTGTCGTCGCGCGCCACCTCACACACCAACCGGATGCGCTCGCCCTCGGCCAGCGCGGCGTGCACATCGTCGGCTGTCACCTCCCGGATGCCGATGGGCTGCAGGTCCTGCGGGTGCAGGTCGGCTCCCATCAGCACGTTCGCCAGGATGACCAGCTTCATGGCCGCGTCCCAGCCGTCGATGTCCAGCGAAGGGTCGGCCTCGGCGATCCCCATCTCTTGCGCTTCTTTGACGGCTTCTGCGAGGCCCAGGCGGTCCTCTTCCATGCGCGTCAGCACGTAGTTCGTCGTGCCGTTCAGGATGCCCCGCACGCGCCGGATGTCGGCGGCGGGCATGCCCTCACGTCCCACGCTCAACACTGGCGCGGCATCCATCACCGCCGACTCAAAGAAAAAGCCGACGCGCTTCTCGCGCGCCAGCGCTTGCAAATCATGGTAGGCAAAAGCCACCGGTCCCTTGTTGGCGCTCACCACATGCGCGCCCTTGCCCAGGGCCGCCCGCACGTAGTCTGTAGCGGGCTGGCCGTCCTCGTGGTTGAGAGTGGTGGCTTCGAAGAACAGGTTGGCAGGGCATACCTCGACGAATGCCGACGAGTCTTGCAATGGAGGGCCTTCGTGCAGGTGGGCCAGCGTCCCGCCGCCCCTTACTGCGTCCAGGGCTGCTCTCACGTCGAGGCCGTCCGGGTCGAGGGCGATGCCCTTGCTGCGCGCGCTGATGCCGACCACCCGCCAGGTCAGGCCGTAGTCACGTTCCAGTTCGTCGCGCTTGCCCAGCAACATCCTGGCCAATTCCTGGCCGACGGTGCCAAAGCCAAGCAGCGCCAGGTCGAGATGCATAGGGATAATACTACCAGGAGCATGGGCGTCACGCGAGATGCCTTCCGCGCGAGATGTTAATCATGTCGGCCAGCATGCCGAAAGCGGTGTTCTCGCAGTCGGGATTGTGCCCGATGAGCGTCAGGCGCTCCAGCGAATCGGATTCGAAGTCGATGAGATTGCTGGTACCCATCACCGAGGCCAGGGGGTCGTTCAGCGACACCCGTTCTGGCCTGACGCTGGCCTCCACCGAGCCATTGACCCGGACTGCCTCGCACACCAGCCGGATGCGCTCTCCCTCGGCCAGCGCCGCCTGCACGTCCGCCACCGAGACGCCGCCGATGCCCACCGGCTGTACGTCCTGCGGGATCAGGTCGGCATCCATGAAGACGTTAGCCAGGATGGCCGTCTTGATGGCTGAGTCCCAGCCGTCGATGTCGAGCGAGGCGTCGGCTTCGGCAACGCCCTTGGCCTGGGCTTCCTTGATGGCGTCGTCAAGGGCCAGACCTTCTTGCTCCATGCGGGTCAGCACGTAATTGGTCGTGCTGTTGAAAATTCCCCGGACGCGCTTCAGGTGCGAACCGGGCAGGCCCTCGCGGCCCACGCCCAGCACCGGCGACCCGTGCAGAACAGTGGACTCGAAGAAGAAACCGACGCCATTCTCGCGCGCCAGCGCTTCCAACTCGCGGAAGGCGAAGGCCACCGGCCCCTTATTCGCGCTCACTACGTGCGCGCCGTTGCCCAGCGCCGAACGGACGTAGTCGGTGGCAGGCTGGCCGTCTTCGGCGTTGGTGTAGCTGACCTCGAAGAACAGATCGGCGTCGCAGGCTTCGATGAAGTCGGCGGTGTCGTCCAGAGGCGGTCCTTTGTGCAGGTCGTCCAGCGACCCGCCGTTCTGGACGGCTTCGAGCGCCGCCTCCAGATCGAGGCCGTCCGGGTCGAGGGCTATGCCCTTACTGCGCGCGCTGATGCCGACCACCCGCCAGGTCAGGCCGTAGTTCGCTTCGAGTTCTTCTTGCTTGCGAAGCAGCAATCTTGCCAGCTCTTTGCCCACGCATCCAAAGCCGATGAAGGCCAGATCTAGATGCACGCTCATGTCGGTCTCCTTCCCTTTGCGACTCGCAACAAAAAAGCCGCCCGGTTGGGCGGCTTGTGGTAAGCGTATGGCGTGTGCGTGCGTATGCTGCCGGTCAGCCTCTCCCAACCAAGAATGACACGATGGTCATAGTCATCGTGCTGGTAGTAGTAGTGGTAGTGGTGGTTGAGAGAGTTAGCTGGGCCATTGCGTAAACACGCTCACGTTAAGACTGCGAACAGTGTAACCGAGAGATAGGGAGATTGTCAAGAGGCAAACGTGACAATTTGACGCGCTGCACCTCGATCAGGTCCTCGGGGCTGTTGCAGCCCGATTTCAAGCCGCTATAATCCCAGCCCATGACCAACTCACCTCACCCCCAGGCACACCTCGTCTTGCTCCTGGCTTTCTTGTTGACCGCCTGTTCCGCGTTGAGCTTAACCCCGGAGCCGCTGCCGACGTTGTTCGAGTTGCCGACGCTCACGTCGCTGCCTCCGACGGCGACCCCACAGCCTATTGCCGACGCCACCACTGACCCGGCGGAGACCGAAGAAGCTTTGCCTGCCGATCCTGCTCCCGCGCCCGCAGAAGCCGCGTTCGTGTGCGAGGAGGGGGACGGCACGCTGGTCGAGGGCACCTATCCCAGCGCCATCGCCGGGCAGGACGTGTCCTACCGCGTTTACCTCCCGCCTTGCTACGAAACCAGCGGCAAGCGGTATCCGGTTCTCTACATGATGCATGGATTGGGCCAGGGAATGAACTACACGCAGTGGGACGACATGGGCCTGGACGAGGCCGCCGCCGAGGGTTACGCGAGCGGCGCGCTGCCACCGTTCATCATCGTCATGCCGGACGGGGCGGTTTTCTTGCCTAATGGTACGGTAGTGCACGGCATGAACTACTTCTCGCCCTCCAACTCCTACGAGTACATGATTCTGAACGAGTTGATGCCTGCCATCGAGGCGGAATATTGCACGTGGGAGGCACCGGAGGGGCGGGCCATCGGGGGGCTGTCACGCGGGGGGTTCTGGGCCTACGAGATCGCCTTCCGCCACCCGGAGTTGTTCTCGGCGGTGGGCGGGCACAGCGCCTATTTCTACGAAAGCCCTGAGATTCCGCCCGCCAACAACCCGCTCAACCTCGCCACTGACGCCGAGGGCATCGAGGGGCTGCGCCTGTACTTTGACCACGGCAGCGGAGACTATCCGGAGGTGCAGCAGGCGATGGGGATCATCACCGCGCGGCTGGACGAGCGGGGTCTCGCACCCACCTACGTCGTCAATGCGGTAGGCGGGCACAACGAGGACTACTGGGCTGCGCACACTGGCGACTACCTGAGTTTTTACGCTGCCGAATGGCCCAACGACATTAACCTGCTGCCCCCCTGCTCCCGGCCCTGACCACCGGTTGGTCTGCCGCCAGGGGCATTTCCTGGCAGGCTGTTGTCAGGACGTTGCTAACAGCCCTGTTTTATCCCACTTTATCCCACAGTTTCCCAATTTCCCACTTTCAGGTTACACTCGTCGGCGATGTCTGAGAGCACGCTCACCCACCTGGAATGCTCGTATTGCAGCGAGACCTATGACGCCGAGGAGCTACACCGCCTGTGTCCCGCTTGCCAATCACCGCTGCTGGCGCAGTATGACCTGTCTGCCGTGGCGGCGATGGTCACGCCGGGCGAGATTGCCGCGCGCGACAACACCATGTGGCGCTGGCGCGAGGTGATGCCGGTCCGTGAAACCGAGCACATCGTCACCCTGGGCGAAGGAGGCACGCCGCTGGTCCACGCGCCCACGTTGAGCGAGCAACTCAGCCTGCCCAACGTCTACGTCAAGGACGAGGGCGGCAACCCCACTGGCTCGTTCAAGGCGCGTGGCCTGTCGGCTGCGGTCTCTCGCGCCGTCGAGTTGGGCGTGACCGAATTCGTCATCCCGACGGCGGGTAATGCGGGAGGAGCGCTGGCCGCTTATGCAGCCCGCGCCGGGCTGCCCGCGCACGTATATATGCCCAAAGATGCGCCCCCCATCAACGTGGCCGAGGTCAGCCTGTCGGGTGTAGAGGTGGTGCTGGTCGATGGCCTGATCGGCGATGCGGGTCGCGCTGCCGCCGAGGAAGCCGAGGCCAACGGCTGGTTCGACGTGTCCACGCTCAAGGAGCCTTACCGGCTGGAGGGCAAGAAGACGATGGGCTACGAGTTGGCCCTGGAATTTGCGCCCTCGCCGGAGTGGCAATGGGAACTGCCCGACGTGATTATCTATCCCACCGGCGGCGGTACCGGGCTGGTGGGTATGTGGAAGGCGTTCGATGAAATGGAGCGCCTGGGCTGGATTGGCGAGGGACGCCCGCGCATGGTCACGGTGCAAGCAGAGGGCTGCGCGCCTATCGTGCGGGCCTTCGAGGCGGGGGAAAAGCAGGCCGAACCGTGGCCGGATGCTGAAACAATCGCCGCCGGACTGCGCATTCCCTCGACGGTGGGGGATCGTCTGATGCTGACCGCCCTGCGCGATAGCAATGGGACCGCCATAGCCGTCTCCGACCAGGCCATCCTCGAGGCGCAGGCCCAACTGGCTGCCGCCGAGGGTATCTTCGCCGCGCCGGAGGGGGCCGCAACGGTGGCCGCCGCCCGCGAACTCGCCGCCGAGGGCTGGTTGCAACCTGACGAGCGCGTGGTGTTGTTCAACACCGGCACCGGCATGAAGTATCTTCACTTGCTTTCGTAGGGAGATTGCGCCAACCTGCCGCTTTGCGCAGGAAGCATGACATGAGGCAGATTGCACCAGGAATTCACGTAGAAACCACCTACCGGCGGGTCAACGTGGCGGCCATCGAGACTGACGAGGGGTTTATCCTCATCGATACGCCGACCTATCCGACTGATGTGCGCGATTGGCAGGAGAAACTGTCCACCATCGCCGATTTGCCGGTGCTTTACATTGTCAACACCGACCACCACCGGGACCGCATTCTGGGCCACCAGTGGTTCGACGCGCCGGTGATCGCCCATCGTGCCGCCGCCGACGAGATGCTGGCGCTGAGTCAGACGTTCGTCACCGCCGCCGCCGAGGAAATCGCCGCCGACGACAACGAACTGGTCGAGTTGGCGGGCGTGAGGCTGGTCCCACCTCACATCTCTTACGAGACAGCGATGACCATCAAAAAGGGCGGGCGTGATGTCACGTTGACGCACGTGCCCGGTGCGACGGCGGGCAGCACCTGGATCGAGTTTCCCGAAGAGAAGGTCATCTTCGTCGGCGACCATATTGTCACCAATACGCATCCCTTTATGGCGGATTCCGTCTCCAAGGCCTGGTTGGATGCGCTCACCTGGCTGCGGCGAGGCCGCTTCGACGGCTACAAGGTCGTGCCCGGACGCGGCGGGGTGACGAAAGCGGAGAACAGCCACGTCGTCTCTGATTACGTGCGCACCGCTCGCCGCCGGGTCCAGGGCCTCTATCGCTCCGGACGCCCCCGCGCCGACACGGTCTCGCTGGTCGAGGGATTGCTGCCGCAGTTCCCCATTCGCAATGGGGACCGGGACGAAATCTTGCGCCGTATCCGCGCCGGTCTGGAGCACATTTACGACGAGCATAAGACCGGTGGTGACGAGTGATGCCTCCCGACCCGGCTGCCATTGAGCGTGCTCGCGCCGTGAAAGCGGCGCACGAAGACGAACTGATGGCCTTGCCCAACGTCGTCGCGGTGGGTGTGGGCCTGCGCAGCACTGGCGGCCAGATCACCGGCGAGGTGGCGATTATCGTATCTGTGGTCGAGAAATTGCCAGACGAGGCCATCGACCCTGGCGAGCGGATTCCCCCCGAGATCGACGGCGTGCCCGTCGACGTGCAGCAGAGCGGCGTCATCAGCGCCGGAGGAGGATGACGGATGGTGGGCTTCTCCCGGTTCGAGCAGGCGCGGCAGCGCCACCAGTCGGTTGCCGACACGCTGATGGGCCTGCGCAACGTGGTCGGCGTGGGCGTGGGCTACAAGGTGCGCGCCGACGTACAGACGGACGAACCGTGCCTCGCCGTTTCTGTCACTGAGAAGGTGCCTGCCAGCCAATTACCCCCCGGCGACCTCGTCCCGCCTGCCGTCGAAGGCGTGAGCACTGACGTGGTGCGCACCGGACGTATCTACGCTCTCGATAGCGCGGACTGGCGAAGCGTGATGCGCCCTGCCCGCCCCGGCGTGTCTATCGGCCACTACCAGTCAACCGCCGGGACGTTTGGCTGTGTGGTCCGCCGCGACGACCATTCCTACATTCTGAGCAACAACCACGTCCTGGCGCTGGTGAACCGGGGGCAGCCCGGCGACCCGATCTACCAGCCCGGCCCTGCCGACGGGGGCGCGCCCGGCCATACGCTGGCCGAACTGGCCGACTTCGTGCGCCTGCGCCTGCCCGGCGACTCTTCGGACCCGGCCCCATCTGAGCCGCGCGGGTGTGCGGCGCTGATCGCCCAATTGCTGGGAGGGGGCAGCGCGACCCCCGCCGCTGCCGAAGCGCCGCCCAACCAGGTGGACGTGGCGCTGGCCCGCCCGGTGGACCCGGCGCTCATCAACCCCTCCATTCTGGGTATTGGCGTCCCCACCGGCGTGGCGGAGGCTGCCCTTGGCGCGCGCGTGCGTAAGTCTGGGCGCACCACCGGCCTGACCGAGGCCAACGTGACCCAGGTGGATGTCACCGCCGACGTGATTTACGGCGAGCACACCGTGCGCTTCATCAACCAGATGATGACGGAGCCGATGAGCCGCCCCGGCGATTCTGGCTCGGCCATAGTGGACGATAGCAACCGGGTCGTGGGCCTGCTGTTCTCCGGCTCCGATTACGTCACCCTCTTCAACCCGATTTCCCTGGTCATGGCGGCGCTGAACGTGGAAGTCGTCACTGCCTGAACAGCGTTCAATCCACCCGTTGCGTAGATTACATTTCACCTAAAGAAGTGGTGGTTTTGGGGGTGGTTCAAAAACCGGCCAATTTGGGGGGGAGTCTATGAGCTCGACTTTGTACATTCAAGCCGCGTAGCACAGGGTGTCAATGAGGCGGGTAAGCAGTGAATGCGGCATTTTGACGATGTCCTGGTCTGGAGGCGACAAACAAAAAATGTGTTGGTGAGAC
>Ga0180438_10010823_pt1 | contig 11127 bp, 7 predicted proteins | sample SS_ome_12_FD_132455 | JGI IMG/M metagenome (GOLD analysis project Ga0180438, IMG submission 132455) | Hypersaline lake sediment archaeal communities from the Salton Sea, California, USA - SS_3_D_2 metaG | ecosystem: Environmental > Aquatic > Non-marine Saline and Alkaline > Hypersaline >...
CCGTAGCTCGAGTAGTAGGACTTTTGCAGATTGTAGCCGTTGGCTGAAACGCCGATCACGCCGGAAAGCTCCACCGGAAGGTCATTGCAGGCATTGGTGATTTCGTCGGCGTGATGGGTGAGATCAACGTTGGAATTGCCCGCCGATGAAACAACCGTCACGCCCCGCGCCTGGGCATAGCGGACCGCCCGCTGGATGGCCTTCCAGATGGCGTGCTGTTCTGGATCGTTGTGACAGTTGAATTCATAGGGGTCAACGAAGTAACTGTTGTTGGTCACGTCCAGTTTGTGCTCGCCGGCCCACACGAACGAGCAGACGATGCTCTCCGGCCAGCAATAGCCGTCGTCGCCGCAACCCTTGATAGCAGCGATCTTGACGCTGGGCGCGATGCCGACGATCCCGATGCCATTAGCTGCCGCTGCAATGGTGCCGGCGGTGTGCGTCCCGTGGCCGTAGCCGTCATCCCAGGCGGCCGGGTCTGGGTTCGGCACGCCACCGATGCACGAGACACTCTTTTCAAAGTCGACATTGGGCGCTAGGTCCGGGTGCGTGTAGTCCAGGCCGGTATCAATATCGCCGACAATGACGGTGGGGCTGCCGCCGGTGATCGCGTGCGCTTCCGGCACGTGAATCTGGTACATGTCCCATTGCAAGTAGGACAGGGGGTCACCCCAACCTGACGTGTTCGACACAGAGTCGAAAGTCTCGATCTCATCGTTCAGCTTGATGCCAAAGCCGGCCGTTGATGTGGCCCCCTCGATGCGCTTGTCCTTCAGCAGCTTGCCACGGAATGAGGCACTGTCAGATCGGGCGATGACGACTCCGATCTGATCGTAGCTGTAGACCAGTGTGCCGCCCGCCTTGGCGATCACTTTTGCTGCGTCGACCGGGACGGCCTGCTTTTTATAGAGCGCGATGTACGTCTGGGTCGCGTCGGCCTGAGTAGACGCCACCGGAGGGGCGGCGAAAGATATCATGCTCACCACGATGATGAGCGCCACAGTGATCTTGACAAACCGGTACATCGTAATCCTCCCTCTTTTTTGCGCACCATTCTCTCAGTGCGAGAATGGTCGTAATTTTGCTCATCTCGGGTCCTTCCCGCTTGAACGCTTTGTGCTTGTGAATAAAGTTCTACTCCAGTCTAGTAAGTCTATTTCATCACCTCCTTTCGCGCAGTGCCGTAAGCGCGGCTGAGTAGCGGCGGAAGGTAGAACCCGGCTCACAACATCAGACATAGCCACATCAAGCAATCTTGCTCAGATCAGGAGATGTCGGGCCATGGGAGCAAGAAACCACCCAGATATACCTTGCCTGGCCAAGGGGGTGCAGCGAAATACGGTGCAGGAGCTGACGTCGTAAGCCTTGCAGGTGGCCGGTGAGGCACAGGCGGCGATGCCGGTGGCCAACGGCCAGGACGCTCAGACGTGACCAGTTATTTCCATGGTCCTGGCTGGACATCGAATCCCGTTTCGGGATGCCCCATCGCTGTAAACGGCACGGTCAGGTAATCTTGCCCAGGAACTCCAATATAGACGTAGGCGTAACCTTCATAGGTCAGAGAAGGCCCGTGTTTTTTCAACCAGGCATTCGCGCCAGCCTGAATCGGCGTGGGAAGACCTGGGGGCAGGAGCTCATCGGGGATGAGGGCGAAGGCATAGGTCGTGATCACGGTGCCGTTCCCCGGATTGCGAACGTCAACTACGGCGAATGGCACAGATCCGCCGGGCGGGACCGTAAAGGGTCCGACGACGCAAGGGGTGCTGCTTGTTACCATTGCGGTGCCAACGTTTGTGCTAGCCATAGGCCTGCCGAAGACAAAGTGCTTGGTTGAGTACTCGGCGGTCTCTACCGTGCAGGCTCCGAGGTCGAACACAACGCCGAAGACACTCCGCTCCAGCCTTATGATGTCTGGAGGAGAAGCTATAACCGGGGTCACCATCACGGCCAGGGCCAAGACAACGGCCACTACGATCAGAGATTTCCTTGTGATCTTCATTTGGATATCCTCCTTCTTGATTTGACTCAGATAGTGACACCACGTGGTGAGACACCATCTGGACCCCCGAGCTGAGTGTCATGCGAAAACCAAGGCTCGCTGTGCTCGGGGCAAGGAACCACACTGGCACTTCTAATTACTCATGGTCCATAGACATCACCTCCTTGCTCGAAGGGAGCGACAAGAACTTTTTTCCTGGTGCGTCAAAGCTGTCCCAACGCGCCGGGCAATCTTCACGCAACCTTATCCCCGTAGTTGACACCCAATGCAAATTGTGGTATACTTCACAAAGGTACAATCCCGACCATGACACACACAAAGACGCTCTTCTGGTAAGCATTCGAGGTCCATCGTTAGCCGCGGCGGGTTTGAATGCTCTGGGAATAGGGGGTTGTGCCTGGGCAGAGCCGATCCTTCATGGGTCGGCTCTCGTCTTTCTCACACTCGGAACACGCTTAAACAAAAAAACGCCAACCTATACCAGACCGAGAGCGGTGTAGGTTGGCGTGCTGGTCACCGGGTGAAAACATCCAGACAACCTGGTGGGAATGTATTTATTGTCTCTAGTATCTTAATACCATTATACCTCAGAATCTTTGTCTTGTCAATAGGAAGTCAACATAAAATGGCGAAAATCTGATAAGAAAATGCGCCACCCTGGGGGTGATCTGAGCGCAAGGGGTGATGAGTCGTTTCGTGAAGAAGCTGAGAGGATGCTTTGCAAGGGGGAAGAAGAGGTTAAACCAGCATCTGAGAGAAGGGGAAGGGCGGGGAGGGATCGCCAGCGGTTCCGAGCCCCGACCTATGGATGAAATATGGGAGGGGTGGGGTGATGCTTTGAACCCATCATAGCACGGTTTGACAGTAGACACAAAAGAAGCGGCCCCCGGCAAAGAAGCATCCAGGGGCCGCTGTCGTGGTCACTAGGCCTAGTCAGCGAGCGCGGGCCCAACGACGCTTGCCTACTACTCAGGCCGGAGGCAAATCTCGTCGGTTCCCGTGACGGGCGTGTCGTCGTACAGCTTACCGGTGAGCGTGGCGGTACCATCGTCCGGGGACCAGGTCGCGGGGTCGTCTACGAACTGGCACACCAGGTCGTCGTATCCATCGGGGGCTCCTTCAGGAGATGAGAAATCCCCACTCACGTCCTCAACTGAGCACTGAGGCTTGTCATTCCCCTTGACACGGACATCGAGGCCGCCGAATTTCAGGGTGGAGACATCAATCTGGGTGACATCGAAGTCAGCGCTGCCCAGGATGGCTACCGGGATGACCCCGTTGCCGTTCATGTTGAAGCAGTTGGGGTAGCTGCCTGGCTTGATGTCGACCATCACGATCATCACGGGGTTGGTTGCTTGGCCCCAAGCTTCCCACTCCACTTGCCCGCCAATCGAGTGCGCGCCGAAGCCGTGGAAATAGGTCCCGTCGTTTGAGATGGTGCACGGCCAGCAGGTTGCCCAGTAGTTCTGATTCGTATCTGTGCGCGTGAAATAGAAGTCGTTGCCGTCTACATACCCCGTTATCGTGCCCTCCGGCGACGCATTGGTGTAGTAGAAGGTTCCTGTGACATCTCCATTGGTCTGCGTCAAATTCATAACGAAGTGATAGGCGAGGTTGCCGACCCACCCACTGTTCCCCGTCCACTCTCCGGTAAGATCCCAGTTCGGTGCAGACGCACTCGCTGAAGTGAGGAGTAGCGCGCACGTTAGGCTAACAGCTATCGCAACGAACACCTTCTTCATTTCAGACCCTCCTCTCTGATTATCTTTGATATATCTCCAGCTCTCACGATTGCGACGCAGTAGAGCGTTGCATCACACATTCAACCGCTCGATAGACGTCACCTCCTTTCAAGTATGAACCTCGATGAGGTCGCAATGAGTGAGCGAGGCCGACGGGCGGGCCCTGGAGGCAGCCTCCGGGGCTCGCCTTGCTAGCTGACAGCAGCGAGGGACGGAACCTGCAGGCCCCGCCTCCGCCTGGCGTCATCGCTGACGTTGCTCACTTCTTCTTGGCCACCGCAAGTGGAAGTCCCTTGCACCTACTTGGTGCGGATGTTGAAGTTGCCGTCTGTTACTGTTGCCCAGAACCAGCCCCCGGGCTGACCACCGTTTTGGCAGTAGTACAGTCCCTCAGCGATGGTGTGATATCGGATGCGAACACCATCGCCGTAGCCACTATCAGTGCTTGAGCTGTTCTCGCGAATCCAAGCCACAATCCATGGCTTCTCCGGGTGCGACTCCCCCTCCGGATTGTACTGGTACCTGTACGGGCCAGCAACAACCACGTATTCCTTGCCGTCGTTGTCAGAGAATCCCGTTCCGATACATTCGACTGTTGCATGTCAGTCCAGGGGACCGTAATCTGGCCCTGGGTGGAACGGGCGCGAGTACTCCATTTGACCCGAGACGGTAGTCCCATCCGTCTTGACAGACGCAGTGAAGCTGAACCCCCAGTCAGAGTCAACCTGGACCCAGCCACCCCCTGTAAGCTTGTCAGTCCAGCTGGCCGCGCCCGCAGGCAATGCAAGTACGGTCAAGACAGCGAGTACGGCAACCAAAGTCATTAGCCTTTTCACGTTTGTTTCCCCTTTCTCGTTGTGTTTGAGATGTGGCTGGCGGCGTCAAGAGATAGCGCCAGCCTCAGGTTGAGATTTCGCCAGTCGTAACAATTGCGACGTAGTAGAGCGATGTGTCACACACTCAACCGCTCGATGGACATCACCTCCCTACAAGAATGGAGCAGCAAGAACAAAAGCACCAGCGGCCCGGCGCTGCCCACGGCGGCAGCGCCGGACTTAAAGCGCTAATGGCCCTCACCCACGATAGTCACCGAGTCCATGCCCTGGATGGCCAACCCGTCATAGGCCATACCGACCAGGACGACCTCGGTGCTGTTCTCGTCAGGATCCGACTCCTCGATCTTGGCGAGGAACTGTACTGCTTGGGGCTACTCTATGGCGACGCAGCCTCCAAGCCTATGGCTGGCGGTTGTGGCAGGCTCTTGAGCCTCGCGCCGCTTGTCCTACCTTGCCTGAAATGGAAAAAAAGCCAACCTGAACCGGCCCGAGAGCGGTGTGGGTTGGTATGCATGGGCAACGGGTGAAGACACATCCTGAAAATTCAGTGGAAGTACATGGTATTTCTTTACAACTATCAGCGTAGGTCAAGCCGTCCGTGCGGGTGAAAACTTTCACTTTTCGCCACTATCATTATATCACATGGCCTCTTATCTGTCAATACATAAATAGTTAGAAATTAGTTAGAAATAGTATTAATACTCAGATTGCTTTTGGGTTAGTAAAATCATACCCCTGGGTATTAATACTTTGCATTTCTGCACAAACTGAGCCCCTCTTCGCCCTTTGCTTTGCCCCGGAATCCATGGTGTGGCGGCGTGTCAACGCGGAGCGTGTGAACAAATGTCCGGCGCTGCCACGATGGGAGGGATCGCCAGCGGTTTCGATAAGTGCATTTCATATCAGGCTCTCCAAGGTCTTCACTGCAAAGATCAGTATGACAGGGTTTGACAGGAGAGGCAAAAGAAGCAGCCCCCAGAGTCAAAGCTCTGGGGGCTTTCGGACTGCCATTACCACTCGGCCAGGACAGGCTACCAGCCGCCAAATCCTGGGTGGTCAGGGCTCAGGTACTGCATGCCTTTGATACCCATACAGGGATCGTTCTCCACCTGTTGTGTAATGGCGAAGGATCCCCAGACGATTGGGGCAATTTCGGTTCCATCAGCAGGATAAAGCGGCCCTAGGATGACAAAAAATCCGGGGCGGGGCCGAGCAGATCCGCCCCGGAGAGATCGCAGCCCACATGTAAGCACTAGGGCCCAGAGACAGTGGCGTGAACCTTGGTTGCTATTCCGGCGTCACCAATGGGCGTATCGTATCCACTGATGGTATTACGAATGACCTTGTTGTTATCTGCCGAAGGGGTGTAATCGCCGCCCAAGGAGACTGCCCCGACAAAGACGCCCGTATCGCCCTCGCTGGTGGTGATCGAGTTATTCACCACTTTGTTGTTGTCTGCTGAGGCGTCGCAGTTGCTATAACGCCAACCGTACGCGCTCACAGACACTCCCCACTCAGCGTCCTGGATGGTGTTCCCTACCACCTTATTGCCGTCGGCTGAAGGCTCATACCAGCACCAGGCCTCGACAGCCACACCTGTCTGGCTGTTCAGGACTGTGTTGCGCTGCACCGTAACCTCGTCTGCCTCGAAGACCAAGATTCCAGAAGCAGTCCAGTCCGCCCCCGTATACCAGTGCGAGTTCACCATGTTTCTCATCGCCACGCCTGTGGCTCCGTAGCCGAACTGGATGCCGTTCTGGGCATAAACGACACCGGGTCCGCCACCTGAGACGGTGTTATTGCGAACTGTGCCGGTCGCCAGGTCGCAATTGACGGTGATGCCATTCTTCCAGTAGTCGTGCACCTGGTTGTTTTGCACCGTGACGTTGACACTGCTTTCACCGTCATCCGAACAGCCACGGGCATAGATCCCGCTCATGCAGTTTGATGCGTCAACTTCGAAACCATCAATTGTTGCCACGGCGTCGTAGACGCTTATGACGTCACCATGGCTAGTGCAGGACGAGGGGGCGAGTATGACGGAGCCAACCGCTATTAGCGACACGTCCGTGCCATCGATTGTGACGGCCTCATCGTAGGTACCCTCGTGCACGTAAATGATGTCTCCGTCTGAGGCGCTGTTGATCGCAGCCTGGATGCTGTCTCCTGAATACACGTGCCATTCGGCAGGGTCAGCCCACACGACCGAGGTGGTCGCTGCCATGGCCACTACCACGACAAGGGCAATCAATACTCTCTTTTTCATCGTGTTTTCTCCTTTGCATTGGAGGACAGCCTCCCATTCACGGGAGACTATCCTTTTTGAGTGTTATGCGAAAACGGTGCCTCGCCGCGCATGCGACAAGCAATCGCTAGAGGCGATGGTGAAATGATCTATAGGCATTACCTCCCTTCGGTTTCACTCAGGGCGAGCCCTTCGGCTTCGCTCAGGGCAAGCCTCTCGTTGTGGGTTGGCCCAGGCTCGCCAGGCACGCCCCGGCGAACCCGAGCTCTCGCGACATCTGGCTCCAATCGTTCGATGCGAATGCCTAGCACTCCCAGAGGCGTATAGCTCTCTCAAGTGCGACTCTACTTGGTTCGGATGTTGAAGTTCCCGTCGTAGATGTAGCCGGGGAATCCGCCTTGGGGAGGGCCGCACGCTTCGCCGGGGGGCGCTTTATAGACTCTTACGGTGTCCCCTGCTCCGACGCCACCCTCCTTGATATTCACGACCACCCACTTGGTGGGGTCGACCCAGCCGCCGGGATCATTCTGGGCGCGGGCGGGCCCAGCTGCAGCCGCCATATCCCCATCCACGTAGAGGCATGCCACAGTGACGTGCATGGAGAGGTCTGGCGCACTCTGCCCCTCCCGCGAGTACTCCATCTGACCGGCGGCGTTGCCATATCCGTCGTCCCAGGCTGACACTGTGATGCTGAAGTGCACGCCACCTGCCCTGCCCTGCCCCCCGCCGGTAACCTTCTCAGCCCAGCTAGCTGCACCAGCAGGTAGGGCCATCAGCAGCGAGGCGGTGGCTGCCAAGGCCAGTACCACCCCAAGGGTAATCAATGCTCTCTTTTTCATTGTGTTTTCTCCTTCTGCACTGGGGGACAGTCTCCCATTCACGGGAGGCTATCCTTTTTGAGTGCCATGCGAAAACGTTACCTCGCCGCGCATGCAATAAGCAGCGCTAGAGACGACAATGAAATGATCTACAAGCATTACCTCCCTTCGGTTTCCCTTTCGACCCTTCGGCTTTGCTCAGGGCAGGGTTCAGGGCAAGCCTCTCGTTGTCGCTTGGGGCAGCAGCCCCCAGAGAAGCCTCCGGGCCCACACTTGCTACGGAGCTACTTACGGTATAGTGGACTGCCCATGCACAGTGTAGTCGGTCCAGCCGCCGTACCAGACACACGGATCATCAGTTGCCTCTGCCCAGGGATAGTACATTTGGACGGCCTCCCCGTCGCATGACTCTATGTAGGAGTATTGAGTGTATGAGCCGTAAGCTGTGCCGGCATCAGGATCCATGGTCAGGCTTCCTCTAATCTTGTCTAGAATGGGTAGGCCGGAGCGTCGTGACGTGTACCGTGCCCAGGCAGCAAACCTGCCATTACCGTTAGACACAACCAGTGGACTAGCACTGAAGTTGGGCAAAGGCCAGTAGTTATAGAACCATTCCATGCCACCGTGATACGCCCTACCGGTCACCCTGAATTCTATGTAGCCAATTGGGGATAGGGGCGGGATCCGATCATTTGTCCACGAGCTGGCAAGCGTCCCATCGGCGTTATAGCGCTGCGCATCCTCGTACCACCAAACCTGGATGGTCCCAACCGTAGCCGATACTACCGAGGCGGTCGCTGCCAGAACCACCACAATGACGAAGGCTATAAGTAGTCTCTTTTTCATCGTGTTTCCTCCTTTTGCATTGGGGGACAGTCTTCCATTCACGGGAGGCTGTCCTTTTTGAGTGTTATGCGAAAACGGTGCCTCGCCACGCACGCAATAAGCAGCGTTAGAGGCGTCAATGATTCATAGGCATCATCTCCTCTCTCACTTCTTCTTCGTGTGGATGACGATCGAACCGCCACCGATGGCGGTCGTTGGATCTGCGTCGTCAGGAGCGTCCATCTGGTTGTCGTAGACGATGGCATCACCATTGTCCTTGTCCCAGATCTTGATGCGGAACAGGTCCACGTCGGTGCTGGGGGTGAGTTCCGCGTCAATGGCGGTGAGCATGAACCCGTAGTTGCCTACACCGTTGATCGTGCCAGTGCCCTTGAACTTGGCCTTTGCCCCGGCGACGACCAGCCAGTCGTAGCTGTCGCTGTGGAAGTTCAAGTCGGCCGCTTTGAACACGAACTCAGTCTGGCCCTCGGGGGTCTGGGCGCCCTTCTTGTACTTGGAGACGAAACCGAAGGTCGCTTTGCCGGTGAGCGTAGTACCAACATAGGCCCCTTCTGGTGACCAGATCCAACCGCCGCCCGTGACAAAGCCTGCTGCAGGATCGTACCAAACTAGGAGGAAGCACTCTGTAGCACCGTTGCCTGCTGCGTCGGTGGTCGTCACGCAGGCCTCCTCTACTGCTGGCTCCGGCGGCGAGGAGATGGTCACTTGGACCTCCTCATACGGAGAGTCGAAGGCACCGTCCTTTGCAGTCAGCGGGTTGGGGCCCGAATCGTTGAGCGTATAGTAAGCGTCCGCGATATCAGACCCGCCAGTGCTGCTATCGTCCAGGACGGCCGACACCAGAATGTCCGTGCTTACTTGCGCTGGATTGGGGTCGGCTGTCACAGTAATCTCAGGGCCTAGGAAGTCACCAGGGGCGCAGGTTGAGGGGTTGCTCAAGTACGGGTCGAACGATACGTTAGCCGAAACTTGATCGCCAGAACCATCCGGGGCCGGACCATCCGCGGAGCCCCACCAGTTGTTGGTGGCGTCGAGCAGGGCGGCAGCCTTGTTCGTGACACCATTGGGCGAGTTGTTGTGGATGCTGTTATCGTTGACGAAGACGGTTGTGGCATTAACATCGGTTCCGATCAGGATTCCCCCCGGATCGCCCCACTTCCACGTGGCCAATGCATTGTCGTGCACATAGTTGCACCTTATGGTCACGTTCGACACCGGACACGCAACATAGAGGGCACCATTTTCGCTCGTGCTGTTGTACACCTCGTTGCCCTCGACAAGGGTGTTGGACGAGTAGATTGTGATGCCGTCCTGCGCAGTGTTGTAGACAACGTTGCGCTGGATCGATCCGTGCGGAGCTGGTTCGCCTGGGCAATCGCCCATCTTAATCCCATCATTCTGGGTCACGTTGTAAACGAGGTTATCGAGGATGTCGATGCCATCCGCATCGTACACATAGATCGCGGCGTTCTCCGAAAAGCTGTCGTGCACTTCGTTGGACTGGATTGTGCCGCTGGTCGAGTCGCAGCACATATTGATCCCATCTTGCGCGATGTCGAATACATGGTTAAACTCAATGACGCAGTCGGTGCAATCCCGCAACTGTATCCCTTCGTCATCGAGCGCGTCACGGATGATGTTGTACCGAAGGATCACGTTGGAGATGTTGGAGCCATTGGGCGAGTCGATCAGGTCGCCCTTGCCATTTCTCACCTCCAGGCCGTTGAGGACGACATCGCTTGCGGTAGTCCTAAAAATTATTTTGACAGTTCCGCCGCCGTCAATTATGGCCTCGTTTGCACTACCCGCAGTGCGACTTGTGCTCGCACTGGGCCGTGGGTCGACGCCTGCTTGGGGCCCTAGAATGGTCAGCGACTTGTTGACGACAATTGTGGACGAGGGGATGTATGTCCCTGGCGCCACGTGGACCGTGCCGCCGGAGGCTACAGCGTTCACACCATCTTGAATGACGTCGAAGCAGTCGACTTGCCAGGTGTGCCCGTCGGCGGTGCAACTGGCCGCATCATAGTTATCATCCACATAGACAATGGCCGGTGGAGGGGTGGGTGGCGTCAAGGTTGCATAGCCAAGCGCCTTACCACCATCCGCCGATCCAAAGTCCGCGTCGTAGATGATGACCCAGTCCGCATCCGGGTTCGTGTTGGGGACAACCCAGCATTCCCTGAGGTCATGCTCGCTCGTTGCGGAGAGAATCGGATTGGAGGCCGGGCCCGTGGTCCCGTCATGCCAGGTCCAATTCGCAGGGTTGATGAAAGCCGCTTCCAGGTCCGCGGGAGGCAGGCTGGCCTTGGCTGCCGTGTTTACCGCCAGGTAAAAGTTGTTGTCTCTGGGGTCAACGTGGATTTTGCCATACCCTCGATCATGGCCCAAGTCCACAAAGTTCCCAGAGGGGGTCCAGCCATAGGAAACGCCTGCTGGTAGCTCCAGGGGCCCCCACCCCGGGCGACCGCCCACGCTGGCAAAGGCCTCCCATACGTCGTCGCCATTGGCGCTGCTTACGATCATGGTCTGGCTTTGGTTCGATTCGGCGAAGGCGTAATAGGTGCCATTCAGCTCGATCACGTCGTGGAAGCCGTAGTAGACCCAGCCGTGCGCGTCTGTGAACCCAGCCGCGTTGGGA
>Ga0180438_10010824_pt1 | contig 11127 bp, 12 predicted proteins | sample SS_ome_12_FD_132455 | JGI IMG/M metagenome (GOLD analysis project Ga0180438, IMG submission 132455) | Hypersaline lake sediment archaeal communities from the Salton Sea, California, USA - SS_3_D_2 metaG | ecosystem: Environmental > Aquatic > Non-marine Saline and Alkaline > Hypersaline >...
CGCTATAGTCACGGAAAGTCTTAATTAGGATAAATATGCATATACTAAAAAAAATAATCTTAAGTTTAAGCTTAATAACCTTAACAGCTTGTAACTCCCAAGATGACGCCCTAAAAATTGGCACAATTTCAGGGCCTGAAACAACTTTAATGGAAACTGCAAAAGATGTCGCAAAAGAGCAGGGTTTAAATGTAAAAATAGTAGAGTTTACAGATTACTTACAACCAAACACCGCACTAAACGAAGGCAGCATTGATGCCAACATGTTCCAGCATCAACCATACCTTGACAAACAAGTAAAAGACAAAGGATACAAACTTGTATCTGTAGGCAAAACTTTTGTTTACCCTATGGGGATTTATTCAAAAAAAATAAGCAATATTTCTGAAATTAAACCAAAAAGCACTGTGGCAATTCCAAATGACCCTAGCAATGAAGGCCGCGCACTTTTATTACTAGAAAAAACAGGCTTAATCAAACTTGATAAAAATGCAGGGTTGTATGCAACACCAAAAGATATAATTGAAAACCCTAAAAATTTAAAATTTAAAGAATTAGACGCATCCCAAGGTCCTAGAAGTTTACCAGATGTTGCAATTGCAATAATTAACACAAACTATGCTGTAGTTGCAGGGCTATCGCCAACAAAAGATGCTTTGTTATTAGAAGACAAAGATTCACCTTATGCAAATATCATTGTTGTGCAAAGTGATAAAAAAGATGATCCTAAGATCAAGCAATTAGTTACAGCGATTCAATCTAAAGAAGTTAAAGAAAAAGCTAAGGAAATTTTTAAAGATCAAGCTATAGTTGCTTGGTAATTTTAAGGACTAGACAGCACAGAATACTACTTTCACTATGAGGGAAGGCTAAGAACAGAATACTACTTCCTCTCTGAGGGAAAGCTAAGAACAGAATACTACTTTCTCTCTGAGGGAAAGCTAAGAACAGAATACTACTTTCTCTCTGAGGGAAGGCTGAGAACAGAATACTACTTTCTCTCTGAGGGAAGGCTGAGAACAGAATACTCCTTCCCCCTCTGGGGGAAGGCTGGGATGGGGGCAAAAATTTTGAAGAAAGGAGCACAAAAATGAACATCAAAAAAATATTAATAATTCTTTTAGCAGGAGCAATGGTAAGCTGCGCAACTAATACAAATGTTTCAAGATTAGATAGAGCATACTCTGGCTCATCCCCAGAAGAGCTTTATATTGCTGGAAACAAATACGCTAAAGGCACCGATGGAATCGACAAAGACTACACCAAAGCTGTAAGTTACTTCCAAAAAGCAGCTGTTGGTGGCAACTCTAACGCACAAGCAAGCTTAGGTGTTAGATATATGTCAGGCCAAGGTGTACCAAAAGATTATGAAAAAGCTCGCTTTTGGTTTGACAAAGCAGCCGCTCAAAAAAACCCATACGCTGAAAATCAATTAGGTTACATGTATGCAGCTGGTAAAGGCGTAAAACAAGATTTTCAAAAAGCTATTTTATGGTATGGCAAAGCTGCAAACCATGGGTTATCTAGCGCGCAATATAATCTAGGATTAATGTATGCAAACGGTATTGGCACAAGCGTAAATAAACCTAAAGCTAAAGCACTTTTTGAAAAAGCCGCAAGCCGTGGATTTACTCCAGCTAAAAAAGCTTTACAGGAAATGTAATTAAATTATGCCACAACACACTCCAAGAAAACGCTTTGGACAAAACTTTTTGCATGATAAAAATATAATTCAGCAAATCGTTAATGTAATTTCCCCAGATCCAGGCGAAAACATAGTTGAAATTGGCCCCGGTCAAGGGGCTTTGACTGTACCTATTTTAAAGCTTATCAATAAATTAAATGTAATTGAAATTGACAGGGATTTAATTCCAGCTTTAATCGAGCGCTGCGCTGACAAAGGTGAATTAATAACCCATGAAAAAGACGCCCTAGAATTTGATTTTAATGAAATTATAAATATTAAAAAACCAATTAGAGTAATTGGCAATTTACCCTACAATATTTCAACTCCATTAATTTTTCATTTACTAAAGTTTTCTGAAAACATTTCTGACATGCACTTTATGCTGCAAAAAGAAGTAGTTGATAGGTTAGCCGCAAAACCTTCAACTAGTGATTACGGCAGATTGAGCGTTATGGTGCAATATCACTGTGATGTTGAGTCACTCTTTGATGTGCCGCCAGCAGCATTTTACCCACCTCCAAAAGTTACATCCAGCATAGTAAAATTAATACCTCACAAAGAAGTAAAATATAAAGTTGCGAATTATCAAAATTTTGAAAAGTTAGTAAAAGCTGCTTTTTCAATGCGCCGCAAAACTTTGCGAAACAGCCTAAAAAGCTTCATCAAAGATGAAGACTGGCAAAAAATTCAAGTTGACCCAAAGTTAAGACCTGAAGAACTTAGTGTTGAAGATTATACTAGGATTAGTGACTATATTAATTAATATAACTCTCTGAAAATTAACAATCTTATTTATTGTGCTCCATTTTTGCTCATAGGTGATATAATAGTGTTATAACCAACATTATCCGATAATGAGATGCGCTATGAGCCAGAGAAAAACTACTAAAAACTATAGAGCAGACATAGAAAAAACCATACAAGATATCGAAAAAATATAGAACTTAATAGTCCGCGATATTGAAACAGTACACGATTCACTTACCAATGACGGTAATTATGCTAGCTTAAATTATGAAGAGCAACAAAAAGCCGCTGAAAACGTATTTAATTTGCTAGTAAAATCTTGGGATGTACATAACAACCGCCAAGCAGCAAAAGCCCCTATCACACCAGAAATCGCCGCAATATTTTCAGAATATTTTATTAATATTGATAACTGGAACAGAGAAATCTTTAAACTTACAAACCAACTCAATGAATTAGTTGAAAAAGAAGTTCATGAAATACAATCCTTAGACGAGTCTAAAAGAACTGATGAACAAAAGGAAAATTTAAAAAATAGCAAAATATTTCTAAGGCAACTAGGCATTGGTGGTGAAGCTGTCATTGGCGAAAAAGGTAAGCTGTCTGATCTCAAAAAATCCCGCGGAAAAACTAAACAAACTGAACTTAAACTAAAAGAAAATACTTTTTTTCAGCCAAGATCGCATGAGGAAGATTTAACCTCGCTTTACAAGCACTATAAAAAAATACTTTCAGAAAATACAGGCCCAGAAAGAAAAACAATGTTAGCGAAAATGAAATTTATAGAAGCCTTTTTTAAAATCCCAAACATGACATATAACAAAGCTGTGAAATATGCTTATGGTCACATGCAACAAGATGGTCATTTCAAAAAAACCGACATTAACTCAAACTATGAAGCAGACAAAGAAGCCATAGAAAAAATGTTAACTGCTGGTGAAGATGGTAGCGGACTTGGAAACCTTATAAGAAATGCTAAAGAAGCAGGAAATAAAGCCATGCCTGGGAAAACACGGAACTAGCGTATTTCTTAACCGCCTATATTAAAATTCTGGTTGCAACCCCAGTCAATCACTATATACTCAAATAATGACAATATGTACTTTCTACAACTTAGAGGGGCTTAATATGAACAGTAATAGACCTATAAATAAAGAAGAAAAATCACAGCGTCAAGAAATATTGAGTGATACTGAATTTGAAGCAAAATCTTTTACATCTAAACTTCTACATAGATATATACCGCCATTTAAATTCCATCAGGAAGAAAAAGACTCAAAAACCTGCAGCTCACAAATGAAAGCTATGTTCTCATATAACCGACAGTTTTTTGAGGCCAAGACAGATGATGAAAAACCAACAGTTATTTTTTCTAATGAAATACCTTCTTGCAAAAGATTGGATGATACTAACTATGGAGCTATTTTAAATAAAAAATAAAATGTCACTAGAAGCTTATATAGCTATAGTGACACTCTAATTCTTGAAGGCCTAAATCGAAGGACCCTTGTCTTTCCTTGTTTCAGTATTTAGGTCTACAGCAACATCAACATCTACGTCAAATATTGGCCATACACTTTTATGACATTTGGCTGTAAAAATCTCTCCTTCGGGATCACCAGTAGTTCTAGTACATTGCAATGATGAAAAATATCCAACAATAGCAGTTATTGATTCAGGCACTCCATCTACTTTCAGACCTTCTGTTCTTAATGTATATTCATCTCCAGCTTTTTTATGCTCTACAACAACTTTATCTGCTCTAATTGAGGTTGCACACGGCAAGCAAGACTTATTTGGATAGCTCATATTACCTACAGCCTCTAAATCACTTAACACTGCTGAGCTATCAGGAACTCGCTTAACAAGATCTTCCGCTTCTTTTCTAGCAACCTCAAACTTGCCAGCTGATTGACAGGTTTGCCTATTGAATACAACCCCTAAACCAAGTCGAAGCGATGAAGAAAATTCAGCCACTCCAGTAGTATTTGTTTTCGCTTTATCTTTATCTTTGTCTCTTGAGTTCATAATGGTGCCCTCTCTCGTTTTGCTATTAATATCCAACCTTTAATGTAATCCCTATATCCGTATTATATGGTGCATTTATTAATAAAATATTAAGAATCAGCGCATAAACTAACCAACTGGACGGTTTAATAACAGAGAAATGGTATTTACTCGGACTTTTCTAATATAATCAACAATCTATTTGTTATGGTCTATTTTTACCCATAAGTGATACAATAGAATTATAACAAACATTATTTGCTAATGGGGTGCGCTATGAGCCAGAGAAAAACTACAGAAGGCTATAGAGCAAAGAGGGATAATTAAATGCCAAAAAAAATAATAAAAGAACAGAGTGACTTCATAGAAAAACTCAAGGAACTAAATATTGAGATCAAGCCTGCTGATCTAAAAACCTTACGATCTTTAGACCAAGTAAATCTAGCTTATGCTGAAGGAGTAGTTAGGGATCTCAACGCAGCATTAATACTTGATAACGAATCATTTAGTGCAGTATTACCTAGACTAGCCGAGGAACTACCGAAAGTAGAGCCCTCAAAAGTCACAAAAATCAGTAGAAAAAAAACAGGTGCCGCAAGTTCCCTTATAACAATCACAACAACTGCAGACAACAAAAACGAGGGCCCTCTAGAGCTATATTATGGGCATGACAAAAATAAACACAAAATGGGTGGTGGCGTCGGGGCTGTCAGACAACTTTTCCAAGAGCATGAATTAAAAAAACCAGAATATTTTACCAAAAAATTTAATATTGATGACGCGGAATGTGAAGTTCAACATCTTCGATTGCTAGATAGGGAAGCTTATTTATATGAATCTAGTTCAAACAAAGAAGGCACAGAAAGATTACATATCATTTCTGAGTGGGTTCAAGGCGAACAACTAAATCCGAAAAAAAATTTAAATCAAATTAAAAGGCTATTAAATGCCCCATTTGATCTAAGAATGCGCTGCCTAACTAATTTAATAAGTGATATTAATACACTCCATAGTCATAACAGGATGCATGGCGATCCCTCAGCTGCCAACAGTATACTTAACTTAGATGCTGGAACATTAAAACTAATAGATTTTGGCTCGTCAGTTAAATATGGCATCCCGCCTACCAAGGAGCAGCCCACCAATCCAAGTTATGAAGACCCTAACCATCAATATAATGGCCCGCACAGAGACATGTATGCGATAGCTAAAGTCGGGAGAATGCTTTTTCCAGAAATATTTGCAATTGACATGCTCGAAAGAAACCTCGAATTACTAGAAGAGTCCAAAAAATCAAAGCTCACTGATCCTCAAAAACAAGCAGTTCAGGTCTTATTTCGATCCATGTCTAATAAAAACTTAAAGAAAAGATGCACAAGTTTAGATGCTTTAAACTTTTGTGAAGCAATTAATGAAAACAGCAAAACACTTGATAAAGCAAAGGTTGAAGAGTTGGCAGCTTCCTCAATCATACGCCCTAGAACTCTTAGTCACCCACTTGCAACTTATGAAGATGTGCTTCGCAAGCCTGACGTATGGAACAGAAACTCCTCTGAATATATTTCTGAATATATTATAGATATAACAAATTCATTTGAGCCTCAAGAGTTAAGAAAGCATATAGAAGAAAACTCTAACCGTTTACTTAACTTACTGAAACGTGATAGCCAAAAACTGCTAAGCACATTGGGTCAAATACAAAATGACAAAGCAAAAGCACTATTAGACGGCATTGGATTAAATATCTATGAGTTTTATTCAAGAAGCTTTGAACAAGATAATCTATTAAAAGAACTTAAAGATTTAGAAACAACTTTCCCTAACAAACAGAAACAAAAAATGTTTCAAATTGCGATAGTGCAAATCCTTCCAAAAATATTTGAGCAACAAAGGTCTGACAATTTAGATTTTTTTACTCAAATATATCAGATACTACCAATCGAACGATCTGAAGAGATTTGTCATGCAGGAAAAACTGCTATTAATAAATATTTAGAAGCAAATGACCCAGCAATAATAGCTTCTGATTTTGCAAAACTACTTCAAAGTGTTGGAGAAAAAAAAGCAGAGGTTATCTTTTCGGCTTTTGCTGAAGATTTTATCTCAAAGATTGTCAGCATAGATCATTACAATTCATTTATCAGTGAATTTAAACTTGAACCACTTAAAGAAAAAATCCCATCTTTTTTAGATAGTGCAAAGCATCTAGAAACCTTAAACTCAATCCTAAAACAGATACCTTTGGATGATTGCAAAAAACACCTTTCTAGCGTTAAAAAAGCTATACAACGTATAAAACCAGGTGAAAACCTAAGTCATTACAATGTTAACTCTATACTAAGTGGGCTTGATGAAAACAAAGCTGCTCTTATCTTTAACGAAATACCAGACTTGATTAGCAACAGAATTTCCACAGCCAACGAGATTCATTCTTTCCATGAACGATTAGAGCCTGAATTTATTCGTAATATGCTTTATAACTTAATTAAAAACAATCTACCGGCAATTATTAATTCCACCAAAGACTTCAATATAATATAAGATATTGTTCCAGAAGAAAAACGCGTCAATTTTGTTAACACAATGAAGGACAAAATGAATGAGCTTTTGGAGAAAAAACCTACCTCACTAAACCTTTGCAATTTAATAAAAAAACTACCGCCTGAGAAATGTAAAGAGTTATTCCTAGAACTGATGAAAAGTCTTCCTGATGAAGAAATGAAAGGACAAGAAATTGTGTTTGATGTAGTCACGAATTTTTCTCCAGAGGTTGCACGGGAAATCTTCAAAAATCTGGACCCACCTATAAATTCTAGGTTTCAAAATGGCATATATAAAGAAAAACTCACTCCTGAACAATGCGGTGTAATTTTTGAATTTGTAACAAATAAAACTGCAGCATACTATTCAGACACAGTATTTTCTAACTGCTGCGAGCACCTTAGCCCACTTGAGCAATTAAAAAAATGTGCTTTAGTAGTAGAACAAAAGCACATAGAAAACTTCAATATGCATAAAGGAATGAGCCTCAACAGCTTCTCCTTTTGGGTAGACCACAGAAGCGATGGGCTAGAGAAAGCCCATGAATTAGTGCAAAAAATTAATGAGGCTAAAGATATAGATCAAGCAAAAGGATATATAGCAGCATGGAAAGGCTCAACTAAACCGGATTCTTTTGTTAGCAACCTTAAAAAAAGAACAGGCAAACTTCCAAAATTAAAAGAGGCTTTAGAGCTGCCAGAACAAAAAAATAAAGCCACATCTAAAAAAGGACAAAATTAACATACTTCTAAAATTAACCACCCCAGCAGTATTGTTTTCGCTTTATCTTTGTCTTCTGAGTTCAGATCAGCCCATTACCAGATCAACCAAACAGCTTTTAACAATTGAGAAATAGCATCTGCTCGAACTTTTCTAATATACTTAACAAGTATTTTTAAATCCTTAAATTAAGGTTTTCAACAATGGGTTAGGAGAAAAAATGCCAAATTATGCAATAGGCGACATACAAGGATGCTTCGACTCCTTAAAAGACTTATTAAAAAAATTTAACTTTGATGAATCAAAGGATACTTTGTGGCTCACAGGAGATCTCGTAAATCGTGGCCCCAAGTCTCTTGAAACCTTACGCTTTATAAAGAATTTAAAAGGTAATCATCGAATAGTTTTAGGTAATCATGATTTACATCTTTTATCTGTAGCCTCCAACGCGCACCCAGGATTTAAAGAAGATACATTTCAAGATATTTTAAAAGCTCCAGATCGAGATGAGTTGATAGCTTGGCTTTCAAACCAGCCCTTAATACAGCATGATAAAAATCTTGGATTTACAATGATCCATGCAAGTTTAGCGCCTGACTGGGATTTAGATATAGCTTTGCAGCTTTCTAAAGAAATTGAAGATGTTATACAAAGTGACAACGCTTTTTTGTTTTTTGAAAAAATGTATGGTGATACACCAATAAAATGGACAGATGAGCTTACAGGTTTTAATAGATTGCGCTGTATTACAAATTATTTCACCAGGGGCCGCGCTGTAACTTTTGACGGTTCGCTTTCCTTAAAATATGCCGGCAAAAAAAATGATATTCCTGATAATTTGACCCCTTGGTTTAAGCTACCAAATAGAAAAAATGCCGATTTGAAAATTATTTTTGGTCATTGGGCAGCTCTTGGTGGGGTTACCGATACACCAAACACATATGCTTTGGATACAGGATGTGTTTGGGGGTACAAGTTGACAGCGATGCGGCTTGAGGATGAGGTGCGCTTTAGTGTTGATTCTGTAAAGTAAAAATTGCATCTCGAACGCATGTGAGAGATCTCCCTAGAAGCACTACCACACTATGGAGGTCCCTCGGCTGTCTCGGGATGAATCAAATTACAAAATACAACACTTATTTAACTTGTTAAGTGACCCTTCTTTTTTTTCTGTTTGATCTTTCTCTGCTGAATAAATATCACCAGCAATACCAGGATTTTTAGCCAAAAAATTATTGTATTCTACTAAAAATTGTTCCGATGGGCTTTTTACAAAATTAACAATCTCACGGCAACAGGGGCAACTTAAATCCCTTTCAGTCCATTCGATTATCTTATCTTTTTCAAAGATGTGGCCACATGGCACGGCCTCTACTGGAGTTTTAAAAAACTGACATGTGATAGGACCTTCAAAATCAGCTTTGCTATATTGTTTTCTAGCTTTCAATTTATTATTTTCTCTCTAGTGTTATGAAACTATAATTATATTTATTTTTTTCATCAGACTTATGATCAGATCGTTCTGTTTCTTGCCATTCATCCATATTTAACTCTGGAAAAAAAGTATCGCCATCAAAATTTTCATGAATCAAAGTTAAGTAGATTTTTTGTAATTTATGTAACAAATGATGATAAATAACAGCGCCACCAATTACAAAAGCTTCTTCACTATATGAAACAGCTTCTAGGGCGTGCTCAACAGAGTTAACCACTATACAACCTGGAGCCTTAAAATCAACCTCTCTAGTTACAACAATATTTTCTCTGCCTGGAAGGGGTTTGCCTATAGATTCATATGTTTTTCGACCTAAAATAATTGGGCTACCTAAAGTTATTTTTTTAAAATGTTTTAAGTCTTCAGGTAAATGCCAAGGCATTTTTTTATCTTTACCTATTACTCTGTTTTCCGACATTGCACATATTGCTGATAATCGCATTTGCTATCCCTTTGTTGTTGCAGCTGATTGCCCTGGCCCATTATATACTTTTACGGTCATTTCTTTAATTTGAAATTTATCTAAAAGATCTTGATCTTTTGTTAATTCATTTAACAACCAATTTGATAAATCTTCAATTGTGGCGTTTTCTATTGGTAAGATTATAACATCCCGCTTTAAAAATGGGATTTTTTCATTGTCAAAATGAGCCAACCACATATCAGGGGTTTCTTCTAGTTTTAAGAATTTTGAGTATTTCGGCAATATAAACTTAAGATTTAGCTGTTTACAGAGTGATTTTAAGTGTTTTTTAAAATCCCTATAGTCGAAAGCTAAGCCATTCTCTGTCACTAAAACCTTCATAGAGACACCGACATAGTAATTATGCCCGTGTAGATCTTCTCGGTCTTTACTTGAAAAAATAGTAAAATGCCCTGCTGAAAAGCAGTTTTCTTCTTTTTGAATTTCGATTTCGGTAATGCGTGCCAAAATATTATGCCCCAATTTGCGTTTATTGGAGCATTATAATACAAACTCAAAAAATGGCAATCTGAATGCAGAAATAAGGGATTGTGTATACTATATGGTCAGACTCTTTGATGGCTCGGGTTTTTTCTCATAAAGGCGAATTAAATCGTCAATATCCATATCAAGAATTTTATATAAATTTACCACGTTCCCAGATTTTCTAGCATAATCATAAGCATTTTTCTCATTAAAATCTTGGAAGGAGGGCTGAATATCCCAATTATTTTGATGGGCTAATATTCTTATGTGAGCAACCATTTCCGATGAACCACTTTCAGCAGCATAGTGTAAAATATTAATCTCACGATTCGTGGTTGCAGCAGGGTCAATTTGACTATGCTTTAACACATAATCGAAAAGTTGAATATTGCCAGATAGAGCCGAAAAATGAAGAGCGTTGTTACCACCTATATCAACTTCGTTAATTGGGATCACTAATTCTTCATTTGCATACTTAACAGCTTTAAGTGACCCACTCAAAGCTGCGAGTAACAATCCATTCAAATTACCAGAAGATTTATCAAGCTTTGAATTGCCGAGTGTTTTTAAAGAATATTTCATTGCAGGTACAAATCCAGACGCAGCTGCCGATAAAAACACCGTAACATTTCTATGAGCTTTACTATCACTTGGGTTATTAAAATTTTTAAATGCATAATCCATACATAAAGGATTACCACCTAAAGTTGCATATAACAATGTATTAAGGCCATCCTTACTTTCACCTTCATGAGAAACCTTTAACTCTTTATCAGCATACTGCATGGCTTTTACAGAGCCGCTCATTGAAGCAAAATCTAAAACATTAATACCTTCTATATTAATGCTATCCGCAGGAATCTTGTACTCTTCATGAGCCAGCCTCATACCTTTTATTGACCCTATATTAGCAAACAAATGGAGAATATTTTTATCCGAATTAGTTTTTGCATGAGGATCCATATCATGCTTATTTATGCA
>Ga0180438_10010826_pt1 | contig 11124 bp, 16 predicted proteins | sample SS_ome_12_FD_132455 | JGI IMG/M metagenome (GOLD analysis project Ga0180438, IMG submission 132455) | Hypersaline lake sediment archaeal communities from the Salton Sea, California, USA - SS_3_D_2 metaG | ecosystem: Environmental > Aquatic > Non-marine Saline and Alkaline > Hypersaline >...
AGTATCGGTGAGGTTTTCTAGCGTGAAGCCAAGAATGTCAGTAAAGGCATGAACGTGATAGGTCATGAGTGATCACACCCTCCAAAAAGAGGGGCAAAGCTGCCCCTAAAGGAAAGGGAGGGGCATGGACTACCCCTCCCCTTCAGGGCGTTGCTTACGGGTTGGAATCGTACCGTCCCTGGAACTGGGCTCCAGAGCAGGTCAGGTTACCAGCCCACGCCAGGATCTGAACTTCAGCGTCCTGGTTGGTCGCGTAGCGGCGGTTGGGTGACAGAGGCACCATGTTACGCGCACTATGCGGACGGTAGTGGAGGTAATCAGTGTTCAAGAAGAACGCTGTACCCGCGGGGCAGAAGCCACCGATACCGCCATCCAGGCACACATCGGCATCCATGAACTTCAGCGTTGGGAAGCCGAGGTTGCCAACTTCAGGCGAAGCGAAACGCTGCTGAAGCTGCAGGATGTTGGTGTATGCCGCCCAGACATTGTTGTCGGCCATGATCAGGTCGGGACGATCCATACCGCGAACCAGAGAGGCCCACAGCTCATTCCAGTCAGCCTGCAGCGTAGTGGTATCTGCTGCATTCTTGAGCTGGCTGCGCCAGAAGGTCCAGGTAGCACGGTCGATACCGCCGTAGACACCAGTGGTCGGGTCCAGAGGAACGGCAGCGTCAAGGCCATCGATCTCTTTACCGCCAGCACCAGTACCATCGGAGTAGATGCCACCAGCAATCAGGTTCGCCAGGGTCGACTCAGCCACGGTAAGGCGAGAATCCATCAGGTCGATCATCTTCTCTTTGGAGGCGTTCTGGAGCTGCTCCAGACCAGAGATGATTACAGGGACAGCAGCCTGCTTGATGTTGAACTCAGCGGCAGAAATTACATCGCTAACGCCAACAGGCAGGATGTCGTAACCAGAGTACCAGCCGCCATTCGTATTTTCAGCGAACGACAGCTCCTGGAGGATCTTGTGACCGCCAGAGAAAGGCTTGATCTTGCCCTTCATTTCCATCTTCATCAGGACGGCGTTGTTTTTGGTGACGTTGTCCGCAATCTGACGAGTGCGGGATTCAATGGTGGTTGCGAGGATATCGCTAATATTGGGGAAAGCCATGATGCTTCTCCTATCAGTAAGTTTTCATGCTCCACGTGGAACAATCTCTATGCCTGGGCGCGTGAATGCCCTGGTCTGACGGAGAGTCGCGTGAATGACCCTTCCTGAATTCGGGTAAGGCCGCTTGAATGGCCGTTACCCGAAGTATACACCTCTTATCAGGCCCGTCCAGCGTTGGCCCAAGCCTCCTCAAGGGCGGCTCTGGTTGAGCTGACATCGGCACCACCCCCTTGACCCCCAGGCGCACCCGAAATACTGGAGGCTGCCCGTTGCTTCATGGAGGTATTTTGCTTCTGTCCGCGAGCAGCGATGATCTGGCTGATTTGCGGATGAATCTGCACCGCCCGCTCATAAGCCTGCTGCAGCGTCATTGACTGGTTTCGGCGAGCAGCCATATCCAGAAGGTCGGCCATATCGCTGCGCACATCCGCGTAGAACTCATTTTGTGGATCTGAGGCAAACTGCTGAAGCTCGGTATTAACCTGCTGCGCGGTGTATTGCTGTGCTTGAGCGGCCTGCGCCTGCTGCCAGCGAGCAATACCCTGCTGGACCTGCTGCTCAATGGTCTGCTGCTGCAGAACCTCTTGCGGAGGAGCCTCTCCAACCAGCAGGTTATCCAGGGTTCCAATGTCCACCCCGAATTGCTTGATCAGGCTGGCTACGGTACTAGCCTTCTGCTGCGGCGTTCCCATCTGTAGCTGTGAGGCGACCTGAAGGAGCCCGGGCAGAGTTTTCCCGGGCCCGCCATTTATGCTGAAAAGCTGCTGGTAGGGACCGAGCATCTGATCCATCATTTCGGCGCGCTTAGCGTTCTGGGAATACTTCATGATCCCCCGCTCGTAATCCTGCTCGCGCTTGGTGATTTCGGCTTTTACCGCATCGGGAACCTCATTCCATACTTCCCGGGCGGCGGGTGACAATCCTACGGGAGGGGTAGCTTGTTCGTTACCCGCCTCTCCAGTCGCTGCCTCACCTCCTTGTACCAAGTCGCCGTCTTCTGCCCCACCGGCTGAACCCTCGGGTCCTGCTGATTCGTTGTCGGCCCTGATTTCGGCAGGCTCCGATTGTTGATGTAGCTCGTCATCATGCTGCTCCTCATCAGGTAAATCAGCTTCAGCCGCATCCCAGGCCTCTGCTAGATCGTCCATTAAACTTCTGCTTTCTTCGCCCATTGTTATCGCCTCGTCTCTAGGTGTTCAATGATCCTATGGATCTCTTCTTTTCTACGCTGCTTTTCTGCTGAAGTATGCTCTCCAGTGTAAAGACGTTCTCGTTCTGCTCGTTTTTTGGCCAGGAACTCATCAGAGAACTCGGAAGCATGGACAACATTGTGCTTGCGCATATGCTCTCGCAACTGCTTCCTGTCAGTGATTACGGTTTTACCATCCAGCGGCGATACAAAGCTCTCGATATCGCCTTGTATTGCAAGCGTTGCAGCAGGATCAGATTTACCTACTTCAACGAACCGACTGGTGCCGTCTTCATTGATTTTCTGAATATACCGGGGCATTGCCGCCTCTCATCAATTGGGCCAATAGCATCTGAGTCTGCATGTTGCCCCGGGAACCTGATCCCTGAGGTGTTTGTGGCGGCATGCCTTGTGGCGGGCCTCCCATCGGCATTCCCTGTGCTTGGGGTGGCATTCCCTGCGGAGGACCTCCCATTTGCGCCTGCTGCGACAGGTATTGCTGTGCTTGGCCTTGCCCGGGTGCTGGTAAGCCTCCCATGGGCATACCCTGCGCCTGGGGCGGCATGCCTTGTGGCGGGCCTCCCACTGGCGCTCTTGCCTGACCTGCCTGCGCCTGCATGTTCATGTATTGCTGTGCTTGGTCTGGTGCTGGTAAGCCCCCCATTGGGGCACCTTGTGCGCTAGCTTGCAGGTTGGACGACATTGCACTGCGTGGATTTGCTGGGTTCATCACTACTCTCCTGTTGACCGCGGCACGGCCCTTATTTCGGCTATTTTGTTCCTGTGTTCATTGTTGTCCACAGAGATATCCACAAGGCCCTGTTCGCGCTCAATAGTGAGTGCTGACTCGGTCTGGGCTGCAATCTCAGTCAATGATGCCCTAAGTTCCTCGGCAATCTCAAGCAGCGCGTACTGCGACTGCTGATCTTCCAGGGCACCATCGCGCTGGGCATCGGCATTGATTTTTGCGATCTCGGCTTGCAGCTTGGCCTGAATATTCTGCATATCGGCCTGCGACTTGGCCTGGATCTTCTGCATATCGCCCTGAATCTTCATTTGCTCGGTCTGCTGCTTGGCCTGCTCTATCTGCAGCTTGATTTGGCCTTCCTGAGCCTTGCCATCGTCCTGCTGGCCCTGCGGAGGCGCGTTTTGAGCCATCTGGATGGCCTGATCCATGGTGCCCTCCATGTAATCGGACCCTTTGAAGCCCGCCATGCCCCACTTGAGCATTTCCAGCAGAATTGGCAGCGACCCGGGCACCGCCTGCACCACGGCCTGGGCAGATTGCAAATAGGTCGCCATCGCAGTCAGGAATTCGGTTCGTTCCTGCTTCAGTTGGGCATAATCAATCATCGCGATGGTTTCGGGGCGGATTTTAACCCTGAACCTGATATCTGGCGACTTGATGAGCTGAATAGCGGGCATGACAAGCTGTTTGTCGGCCATCGGCACGAATTCCGCGTTGGCCTGCTGCATGATCGTCTGTGGCTCAAAGTGTTTGGCGATAACCTCGGCTTTCAGGCTTTCAAGGTCACTCGCAAAACGGGCAAATTCGTCCTGAAGCGCCTGAACATCGATGGAGCCCATTTTAGCCGCCATCTGGTTGCTTGCCGCGGCAGTATATTGGCCTCCAGCACCACCACGCATGATTTCGGACATACCCGTGAGTGCGTCAAGCTGGGAGATCTTGTTTTCCTGGATCTGGACAAGGGTTTGGAGCGTACCAACGACTTCCTGAACGGGGAACCAATCGATGCTGCCCTGAAGACCGCCCTTTTCGGCAAACATGGCCCAGTTCTCAACGGGGATAAGGTCGTTTTCGACCCCCTCTTTGAGCATTCGCCCAACACTACCACCTGCTGACTGGTCATAAACCCCAACAACCTTGACTGCGCGAGTAATTGTCGAAATCCGCGACTGGAGCTCATCGATTTCATTGTACAAGTCCTGTGTGATGATGAAATCCGCCTTCGGAAGGTACAAGGTGGTCGTCACATTGGCGGTCAACGGGCGCGGAATAGGCCAGAACCCGCGCAATTGCAGCGGATCTTCCTTGGAATCGAGGATGTAATCGCATCCCTGGCTCCACCAGTACACGGTTTTGTCTTTCTTCTGCCAGAATTCCCAGATTTCGGCCTTTTGGATGTTGTCCTTCTGGTCTTTGCCCTCGGTGGCGTCCTTATTGTCCGATCCGCTGGGCAATTGGTTTTTGTATTCCAGCTTTTTGGCTTTATCCTCGCCGAACCGCGCAGTGGCCTCCTCTTTTGTCAGGTAGGCGCGAAATCCCCACCACGGGATCTCCTGCCATGTCCGACCCCAGCCCCACATGACATCCTGCCAGTGGACGTAGTCGATAGGCGCATCCTCGGAGATAATGGCTTCCTGCTCTTCGATCTCCATTGTCTGAGGGTTGATCCCGGGCACCATCCCCATTTCGACCTCATAACGTACCCGGGCAATGCCCATTCCCGGGATCAGGCGGTCCTGAAGGGCGGCTTTGAGTACGGTCGACACATCTTCGCCGCTCGGTTGGTAGTCGGCCTCAAGAATGCGCTGAATCAGGTATGAAGCGACCCGGGCGACATCGTCATCAGGGTCCTGGTGCTCCCGGGAGACATCCGCGGTGGGTGTTTGCCCGTAAAGCATGTTCTGCAGGGTGGAAACATTCTTGTGGAACAGGTTCAGGCGCGATGGAACGTCCGAGCGCATGGAATAGTCGTCATTACCGCCCGAACGCTCGTCAAGAAAGCGTTGGTTGACCCGATTACCCTGTTTTTTGTATTGGCGAAGGCGTTTTTCGGCCGCATCGTATTCTTTTTGCCAGAATTTGGCCCAACCTGAGGGCGTTCTCTCTTTTGGTGTCGCCTGTGACTCATCCTGGTTCATCCTGCACCTCCCACGGCACCAATGGCTGACGTTTTCTTCTTACCCATCGGGGATTGTGACCCAGCGCGGATTGCTTTGGCGTAGGCGCTCTCTTTAGACCACTTTTTTGCCATCTCGGGCTTGTTGGCGTACATCCACTTTCGTTGCTTGTCAGATTGGAACGGCATAATGGTCACCTGCTCATATTTTGGACAATATATCAGATTCTCAGGATTTGAGTACGCCAATTACTGCTCTCTCGGTCTTCAAAGAGGGCATCCAGAGTATATTCGGGCTCAAGAAGGATGGGTGAAGCGTTATTTGTCGCAGCTTCGACTGCCAGCTTGTCATCACAGGTCAGCGCCATGTAGCGGTAGGCGTCAGATCCATTGGACGCCCAGTCGTGCAGCGGTGCGTTACTGAACTGCTGGGTTTTCTCATTGAATTGTCGGCGATATGCCCGCAGCGCCTCGATTCCACCATAGCAGTTTGCTTTATCGAACCGGCAGATTTGAAGTATGAGTCGTGCAGCGTCAATTCCATGCTGGACAGCAAGTTTGGGAACAGGCTTGCAAGGAAAGTTCTGTGCTCTGAATTGCTCAATGGTCGAACGGCCGGTTTGGAAGGATTTGGCTTTGGCGTCATGGGGTAACCAGATGTCGGCATACTCATACTCTTTCCTGCGCAGCATATCAAAGTAGTGATCAAGTGTTTTGCCGTCAGCCTCATAGTAATCAATGCAGTAGGGGCCCAGCTCGTCCATCTGCCAGAACCAGAAAGCGGTGGAGTCGGTAAAGCCCAGATCCGCGGAGACATGCACCATTTTGTCGGGGTCGTGCGGGTAGTCACCGATGCGGCCATCCTGCTCGGCCTGATTGATCAGGTCGGAGTAGTAGGTGCCCATGATCGCGGCGTTGGGGTTACATTCGATCTCCTGCTCGTACTGGGCCTCGGTCAATTGGGCTCGCAGCTCGACAAGGTCTTCCTGATTGAGGATGCCCGACTCTGATCCTTTGAGCTGCATATAGAACCAGTTGTCGGTGGTCCTGGCTCGTTCCAGTTGTTGGTAGAAGTGATTCTTGCCCTTCATGGTGCCGATGAATACCGCCCAGCCTTGGCGATCCATCAGGGTTGGCAGGATGACTTCACCCCACAGGCTTGGCCGACAATCGCCGTACTCATCCAGGATCACCCCATCGAAGTACAGCCCCCGCAGGGCATCGGGGTTATCAGCACCATAGAGTGTGATGGTGGCATCGTTATGAAGGGTGATACGAAGGTCGGATTCCCGGGGTGGGCCCTTACGGATATCCTCGGTGGCCTCTTTCAGATATTCCCATGCGATCTCTTTGGCCTGTTGGCGGAAGGGTCCGACATAGGCGTACTTCGCACGTTTCTTGGTGGTATAGAGCGCCCGTAATACCAGGTCATGGATACAGGCAACGGTCTTGCCAGCACGGCGATGACAGACCATGGCAGTCCATCGGGTCTGCCGTTGATGGAATGGTATGAAGGCTTCCCGGGGTTCATAGTTCAGGGATACCTTGTTATCGGCCATTCATCAATCCCTTGGGATATCGAGCGCGGTCGGGCCTAGCGATTGGTGGACATGCAGATGGACCTCACCCTGTACGCCACTGACCGGCGCTACATTGGGCACGAAGTTAACCAGCATCTTCAAGTACCCATTGGGATTGTCCTCCTTCAGATTCCTGAACATATCGCGGATATTCTCAGGCCCCTCCATCGCCACCTCAAACATCACGCCCATCAACGGATGTGTTGCCTTCATCTGATTACCCAGCTCAGTCAGCAAAGGGTCATCATCAGGGATACCAGTATCATTATCAAAGATCTCACCCATACCCATAGGTCCTCCTCCGGAGAAGCATACTTTTGTATTGCCTGGAGAATATCACAAACTAATAGGGAAGGTCTTCCTCAGGAAACTCGAATACAAGGCGCTCAATCGGCCCCCAGAGAAGCATAGGCTCAAAGACAGACCCGCGGCCAGTCTTCTTGGATGGGTAGATAACAGGCTCAGGAACCTGAACACGGTGGATAGGAATCTCCAAATTATTCACCAGCTCAACCAGCCGAGGAAACATCACATCTGCAGAAACATAAACTTCAGGCAACAGTACCACCGCAGGAGAAAGTCGCCCGAAGCAGGGCGTAACGAACGAAGTGAGGGCTTTTTATAGCAGGAGAACTGTATTGCCCGCAACCCTTTCGGTGAAAAAAATAACAAAAAATATGTGAGGGAGGGTCCGTAGGGGATTCTGGTGCCGTTTCAGATTGCCTGGGGGGGTGCCTTCCATCACCTGGTGACGCAACTTGTCACACTCCGACAACTAGGGGCACTATGTGACGTACATTGTCACCCTGCCAGCTCCCACCCACCATTCACCCGGTGTATAGCTGCCCGGTTCAGTATTCAAAATGGTGATTTGCAATCCACCCATGTAAGGCCATAATACGCACATATATTTAATGCCTAAGGAGGCGGGAAAAATGCGAGTTCAAGCGTATAAGAATCTGAACAATGGTAAATGGTCTATCAGGGCGGGTGGTACTGTCTTAGGCCATTGTGATGCCATGGTACTCAATAATGTGGACGTTAAGATCAGTGCTGCTACGCATGCTAGGGTGCGGGCTAAGGGTACGCGGGAAGTGTTTGCGGTCTTAGTGGGTGATCTAGTCAGTGTTGAGGGCTTTGAGGGCTTCAAGGGGCGCACTGTATCAACGTGTGATGCGTTTCCTTTGGCGCACCCTTCACAAGTGCGGGGCATCACGTTCCACCCGTTTAGCGATCAGATGCGCGGCTTTATATGGCGCGATGATGATAGCGATTACCTTGGCAGCCGTTGCGCCTATTTCAATTCATGCGGCAGAGTGTTTGCTGCTTAATACCTAGCCCTAAGGAGGGGCATTATTATGTCGACTACACCATTCACTACTTTGAAGTTAATTAAGGCTAGCGCTTTGAACAAGGGGCGCGCCCGTACTTGGTTGGAACACCCAGCGGCTGATATGGCAGCATACGGCTTTGGCGATGGAATGCGCGTTGATATCGTTTTCAATGATGACGCTATCACGGTCACGGCTAACAGCGAGGGCAAGCGTAAGCCCACCATACGCGCCGGGAAGTTCATCCTAGATATGTGCGAGCCGGTCGCTGATCGTGATGCGCGTTGGGGCGGGGCTTTGAAGCTTAGGGTTGATATCGCCTATGGCGTCATCGTTATCAGGAGGGGCATATAGTGCGGCATTTTATCATTCAGCGGAATAGTAAAGACATCGGGTGGGATGTGATAGACGCGGACACCGGGCGGCTGTTTAGGTGGGGCTCGTTCCAATTCGAACATGATGCCCGCAACTACTGCTTACAGTACAGCGAGCGATCAGGGCAGGGTGTCCGCATCACAGTAGACTGTCGCTCACCATTCCAGCGGGAGGGCGCACCATGCTATTAGGCATCCTGATAGCATGGGCGGTCATAACTGCTCTGCTGATCATCGCGGAATATTAGCCGCCACCATTCACTACTTCGCCGGGCTTGCCCGGCTTTTCCAGTACCGGGCAATGGTGCCCAATTATCGCCTAAGGAGGCGCACATCATGAAATATTTAGCTATTGGGAATAATGCTAAAACAGTAAAGTCTGACAAGGGCGGCGAGTACCTGACCGCCATAATGTATATGAGACCGGCCATAGACCTATGCCCGATGTCCGAGCGGGCGGCATGCTTGTCCGGTTGTCTCAATACTGCAGGACGTGGCGCAATGTCCACCATTCAAGAGGCGAGGGAGCGAAAGTCTGCAGCATTCAGGGCGGACCCGGTTGCCTTTGTTGATCAACTGGCAAGCGATATCAGCAAGGCTCAAAAACGCGCTAACAAAAAAGGCGTAAAGCTTTCAGTGCGGCTCAATGGTACATCCGACATCGCCTGGGAGAACCAGGCTGGGAGCTGCGGCCGCAATTTAATGGCACAGTTCCCGGATGTTCAATTTTATGATTATACAAAATTGCCCGGGCGCAAGGTTCCTGCAAACTATCATTTGACTGTCAGTTATTCCGCAGCAAATAAAGCCTATGCTGAAAAAGTAAAAAAGAGCTCCCATAATATCGCGGTTGTTTTCCGCGACCGATTGCCAGCATCTTTCTTAGGGCGCAAAGTAATCGATGGTGATAAAACTGATCTGCGTTTTATTGACCCGTGCGAGGTAGTCGTGGGTCTTAAGGCCAAAGGCAAAGCCCGCCATGATCAGTCAGGATTTGTGATTGATCCTGACATTATCGCCGCAGGATAATGGCGCACTATTCAATACCTGATACAATACGCAAACAGCCCTAAGGAGGGGCAGCACAATGGTAAAAACTGAAATAACTGAAAACTATTATTTATCTGATTTGCGCGGATTGTTGCGCATGGATGATATCAAATATGACCCATGGGGAACTGTTATGGGCGCACTGTTTGACGTTTGCGCGGAGATATACACCCGTAATCCTAGTGCCGATATTCTCGCTACTTTGGAATATTCTCCGGGCGCTGGCTGCGATCCAAGGGAAATAGAGTCACACTGGTTTTTTGTTTATCAATCAACCGATACAGGTACTCTTATAAGGTGGGCGCGTATTCTTGAGCGATACAGGGCGCTATTGGCTTTGGCTGGGAAGGATTACTGAAAATGATTTATCAGTTATGGATAAAAGAGCCCACCGAATCCGGTGGCGGGTGGACGTTGTACAGTGAATCAATCATGCGCACTGACCTGGAAAACCAGGGCCGCGCTATGATGATACAATTTATGGTTACTCAAAAGCAGCCCTAAGGAGGGGCGATACTATGGGATTTTTCAGTTGGATTAAATCAGACGATCAGGAACCGGTACGCAATAGATATACAGAGGACGGCCCGACACCTTGTAAAATGCTAGATGATACCGGGCGGGTATTTATTGAGCTCAATTACGAGGGGTACGGCGTTTTTGGCGGCATGGATTATTACGCACTTGTGGCTTACATGAATGGCACCCCGGAAATAGAACCGCCCGATACCGCCCGTGATATAGGCATCGATTTGTGCGATCTAAACCGCCACGACCCAGCGCCCGACCATATCAAAACCCCGCGCATAGTCTCGCTGGAATGTACCGAGAGCTGGCAGGATATAGAGCCCTCAAAATGCGATCCTGATCAGGGTTACTGGTAACAAAAAGGAGTGTACTGCTTAAATGGCCGCGCCTGGATTTCCAGGGCCGCGGCTATTTAGTCGGGACTACTCCCGGATATGCCCTAAGGAGGGATAAACAATGTTTGATTTTATATTAACAGTTATAGAAATAGTTTTTTGGGTGTGGCTTTGCTCTTGTCTTTTGAGCGGAGTTCTTTTTGTGGCGAGTGCTGCGGTCTTATTTTTTAGTTGAGGGTTTTAAAATGTTTGAATTAAAAAAGGTTAAATACATGGCGAGCTTGTCTCATGAAACGCACTGCTATAGTGCTGATCTGTACTTGAATGGCGCTAAGGTGGCGGAGATTTCAAACCATGGGCATGGCGGCTGCGATGATGTGCATTACACAAGCCATCTGAATGCGCATGCTGTCGCGGAGGAGCTGGCAAAAATGGATGCGCCCCCGCGTACCGATCGCGAAAAAGCAGAGCTTATCCGGGCCCGTATTCGCCGCTATGCTGATCTGGGTGACGCTGCATATCATCGTTGCATGTGCGATTCACCAGACCCGGAGCTATTAGCGGACCCGTTTTTGTCTGCTCTATTAAATGACACGTTTTTCAGCCCTGATCTGGAATCCATATGCTGCAATCTGGTCAATGACTGGCTAGCGGCAAAAGAGCTTAAAAAACTGCTTTCCAAGCGCGTGATATATACCCGCGATGACAAGCCCGGCCTATATCAAACGCAAACAGCTAAAAATGCGGCCATTCGCAACG
>Ga0180438_10010828_pt1 | contig 11123 bp, 7 predicted proteins | sample SS_ome_12_FD_132455 | JGI IMG/M metagenome (GOLD analysis project Ga0180438, IMG submission 132455) | Hypersaline lake sediment archaeal communities from the Salton Sea, California, USA - SS_3_D_2 metaG | ecosystem: Environmental > Aquatic > Non-marine Saline and Alkaline > Hypersaline >...
TGGAATGTCAAGATCGTTGGCGGGATCGTGTTTGGGGGAGTCGGGCGTTCCTGGCCTTGCGCCTTTTTTTGCTGCTTTTTGGCCGTTTGGGGCTTGACAGGAATAGGTTAAGAGCGTAGTTTAGTGCGGGCTATGAATAAAGGAATTGTTATAAGGAGCTAATAAGATGGGACGAAATGATATATCTGAACAGGTGTCGTTCGATAAGAGCATAAAAGCTATTGATCCGAATTCGGTGGGTAAGGTCACGCTGCCCGATGGGACTGTTATGCCGGCAGCTGCGTTCGGCACGTTTCATTCCGACTGGGCACAGGCGTATATAAAGGATGCAACGGTCGAGGCCATAAGGCTCGGCTGGAGGCATATAGATACCGCAAGGGCATACGAAAATGAAGACGTTGTCGGTGAGGCGATTCGGGAGGCCATAAAGGAAGGACATATTTCTTCGCGTGACGATTTGTTCATTACGGGAAAACTGTGGAACGGCCACATGGCCAAGAAAGACGTCGCGCCGGCGCTGGATAATACGCTCAAGGCATTGGGCATTGATAAGATTGACATGTATCTGAATCACTGGCCCTGGCCCAATGTGCATACGCCGGGTTGTGCGGGCGACCACCGCAATCCCGATGCCGTTCCGTACATTCACGAAGATTTCATGGAGACGTGGGGCGAGATTGTCAAACTGAAAAAAGCGGGCAAGATTGTAAATATCGGCATTTCCAACCATACCGCTAAGACCCTGGATTTGTTGCTCCGGGATGTGGACGATTATTCGCGTCCGGTGCTCAATCAAATGGAGCTGCATCCTCTCTTTCAGCAGACCGAGCTTCGCAGATATATGTACGAGCGTGGCATCATCTGCACCGGATATATGTCTCTCGGGTCTCCAAAAAGGCCGGGACGTGACAGGTTCAAGGAGCACCAGGCGGACATGCAGAATGCGGTAATTCTGTCTATCGCGAAGGAAGCGCAAATCACGCCGGCACAGGTTTGTCTGAACTGGGCGTATCAGAGAGAAAACAAGACAGGCGGATATGTGGCGATGGCAACAAGGTCGGACTGGATACGGCAGAATCTCGAAGCCGCAACAAAAGATATGCTGACCGCCGAGCAGATGCTGAGGATATCAGGTGACGGCACGGACGAAAATCCCGGCATCGACGCCAACAACAGGCTTATCTGGGGACAGGTCTTCCTATGGCCGGAAGCCCTCGGAGACTGGAGAGTACTTTGGAACGACAGTCAGGTCTTCGAAAAAAGAGCAGACTATCAAAAATTCAAGAAGTCATTCGCGGAACACCACAAAGTATGGGAGGAAACGGCCGTTAGCGCACCTCACTAACGCTCCCCAAATTCGGCGGCCAACCCATCCGGCAGCCTCGGCGTGGCGCCGTTCTGGGAGCAAACGAAACTTGCCAAGCGGTTGGCAAATGCGTTAATTTCATCCAGAGTTCGCCCATAGAGCAGTCCCAGAGCGATGGCCGCAGCAAAGGAATCACCGGCCCCAACTGTATCCGCTATCTGCGCCGGAAAGCCTCCGTGCTCGCAACTGTGACCCCGCGCATACAGCCGGCTGCCGTGGGCCCCGCGAGTCAGGGCAATCATTTGCAGTGCATAAGCCTCAGTCAACCGCGAAAACAGCTCGTCTTCCGAACCAGCCAAATCCAGCAGTGCTGCTACCACCGGCAATTCTTCGTCGTTGAGCTTCAGCACATTGGATGACTCGAGCATAGTCTGAACGATACCTTTATTGAAGTAGGACTGGCGCAGATTGATATCGAAGAGGCGAATGCACTCGGTTCTTGTGGCCTCAAGGAAATCGCGAACGGCACGGTGGGAAACCTCCGACCGCTGACAGAGCGAGCCAAAACACACCGCGTCGGTCCGGGCCGCTAACTCCGCCAGTCGCGGCTCCCAAGGAATAAAGTCCCACGCCACATTCTCGTGAATTGTGTAATCGGGCTTACCGTGCTCGTCCAGTTCCACCGTTACCGTGCCGGTCGGATGCGATTTGTCCGCGGCCAGGTAGCTGCGGTCCAGGCCCAGCTCATCAAGTCGTGTAACTATCTCTCGGCCGAGCTCGTCTTCGCCGATGCAACTGACGACGGCTCCCTGGGCGCCGAGCGCCTGTGCGTGGTAGGCAAAATTCGCAGGTGCGCCTCCGAGCTGCTTGCCGGCGGGCAGCATGTCCCAGAGTATCTCCCCCAGACCGACACAAACATACTTGCCCTCTTCGGTCACGGGCTACCCCACACCAATAACAATGCCGTCGTTATCATCCTCAAGATCCCGCCGCAGTTTTATCAACTCAGCCTTGAGTTCTTTGACAACACCTCGGTAGGCCGGGTCATCGTAAACATTTTTCATCTCCTTCGGGTCTTTCAGCAAGTCGAAAAGCTCCCATTCCGGGGGTGTGGGCTCTTTTTTGGCGCCTTTGGCATTAAGCGGCAGGCCGTAATAATAAATCAGCTTGTACCGCTTGGTGCGAAGGCCGAGATGCGCGGCAACGTTAAAATGTGCGCCGTGCATCCAGTACCGATAGTACATTGATGTGCGCCAGTTCTTCGGCTTTTTGCCGCGAAGCAGCGGCCTTAAGCTTTTTCCCTGCATGTCACCGGGGACGGCGGCGGCCGCATAATCAAGAAACGTCTCTGCAAAGTCCACATTCAAAACAATATCGTCGCTGCTGCTTCCGGCCTTAATCTCTCGCGGATAACGAACAATAAGGGGCATGCGGAGCGATTCTTCGTACATAAACCTCTTGTCGAACAGGCCGTGCTCACCCAAAAAAACGCCCTGGTCCGAAGTATAGATTACTATGGTATTATCCCCCAGGCCGGATTCGTCGAGGTAGTCGAGGACTCTGCCGATATTGTCGTCAATGGAGGCGACACAACGAAGATAGGCCTTAATGAAATACTGGTACGCGCATCGCTTTTTCTGCCCGCCGGGCAGGTTAGCCGTTTCGGCGCGGACATTGTTGAACTGGTCGCCCTGAGTTCCATGCAGAAAGACCGTCTCTTCCATTCCTATTTTTTGGGTGGCGCGTTTGATTGCCTCGCCGCGGTTGCTATAGTCATCGAAAAGACTGTCCGGCTCGGGGACATCCTTCTGGTAAAGATGCGCGTGTTTCCTGTCATATTCCCACATATCGTGCGGGGCCTTGTGATGATACAGCAGACAAAACGGTTTATCTTTCGGTCTGTTCTTCAGGAAATCAAGGGCCACATCGGTTATGACGTCCGTGACGTAACCCGGATGCACGCGGCCTCCCTTTCTCCCGTCCTGCCACGCACTGCCCTTTTCCTTCATAAGCGGGTCGAAATACAATCCCTGACCCGGCAGGACATTGTAATAATCAAAGCCGGTCGGCTCGGTCTTCAAATGCCACTTGCCGACTATGGCCGTATGGTATCCGGCCGCCTGCAACAGCTTCGGAAAGGTCTGCTGCGAGCCATCGAAGGTATCCGACAAAGTCAACACGCCGTTCTTATGACTGTACTTACCTGTCAAGATGGTCGCCCTGCTCGGCGTGCAAATCGAATTCGTACAAAAACAATTGTCAAATCGCATACCCTCATTCGCAATGCGGTCAAGGTTCGGCGTCTTATTGATTTTGCTCTCGTAGCAGCTCATCGCCTGGACCGCGTGGTCATCGGACATAATAAACAGTATATTCGGGCGCTCGGCCCCCCTGCCGGGGCTACCGGTCCGAGCGTTCACGCATCCCGGCACGGCCAGCGCCGCGACGCCCCGCCCAATTACCCGCAAGAAATCGCGTCTATTCATCGTGGGAATTGCCCTCTCACAAATCGATCATGACCTTCAGCGTCTTGTCACCCTGAGCGTCGATGAATTTATATGCGTCGGCATACTTGTCGAAAGGAAAGTGCTTTGTAACCAATGGCTTGGTTATGACATCGCCGCCGGCAATGAGCTCGACCGCCTTTACATAGTCCTCGTGCTTGTACATCAAAGTCCCGACAATGGTCTGCTCCCTGTCGCCTACGATGGACATATCGATTCGGGGCTTCTCGCCGAATACACCCAATACCACAATAGTTCCGCCCTTCTGGATATTCTGAACGGCCGCATCCATCGTAGCTTCCACGCCGACCGCCTCAAAAGCAACGTCAAAACCCTCATCGCCGAAAACGCGTTTCGCCGCCTCTGCCAATGGCTCTTTGGCGGCATTGGAGGTATTCGGGGTACCGCACTGTCTGGCTATATCAAGGCGAAAGTCACTGAGGTCCGTAATAAGAATCTTTGCCGCGCCCCGGCAGCGGACCACCTGTGCAACGAGATTGCCGATAGGGCCTGCCCCCAATACAACCACATTCTTTCCGGCCAGGTCACCCCCCCTGCCGGTCGAATGCACCGCGACGGCCGTCGGCTCGACCAGGGCCCCCTGCTCAAACGTCAGTGAATCCGGCAGCGGGACTATCTTGTCTTCGGTGGTGACGAACAAGTCCTGCGCGCAACCCGGCGCCTGGAAGCCCTCCACCCTGAGAACGTCGCAGATATTGTAATCGCCGCGGCGACACGGGCTGCATTTGCCGCAGACCAACTGCGGCCGGGCCGTGGCCTTGTCGCCGACCTTCACCTTCGTGACGCCATCGCCGACCGCCTCCACCCGAGCTGAGAACTCATGGCCCTGCACGACCGGATAAGAGGTAAAGGGATGCTTGCCGTGATTGACGTGCACATCGGAGCCGCACACACCTATCGCCTTGACTCGCAACAATATCCGGCCGGGACCGACCTTCGGCTCGGCAACGTCGACAAACTCAATCTTGCCCGGCTCTGTCATTACTGCCTGTCGCATATCTTCTTCTCCTTGAATTCACACAGTACCTGCCTGTCAATATACGCCATACTCCTGTAATGTTTCCCACCATGCCATAATGTTCTGCGGCGGGACACCGTTTTGAATTACATGTATCGGCGCGAAAACAAAACCGCCGCCCGGCGCCAAATCTTCAATTCTTCTTCTGGTCTCGTCCCTGACCTGGCCGGGCGTCCCAAAGGGCAGCACAAATTGCGTGTCACAACTGCCGCCCCAAATCGTCAGGTCCTTGCCGTATTCTTTCTTGAACCTGCCGGTGTCATCCATTCCCGCACAGTTTACCTGCCAGGGGTTCATAATGTCAACACCGGCCTCAATCAACAAAGGAAGTGACTCCCAAACGGCCCCGTCATTGTGGAAAAAAATATACACTTTCGACTCTGCTTTCTCCTTGATGAATTCGAACAGCCTTTTGTGATAAGGCCAAATCATCTCCTTGTACAACTCAAGAGACACCAGCAACCCCCTCTGGCCGCCGAGATCATCGGCCGTCGAAACCACAAGGACGTTCTCACCCACCGTCTCAAGGGCCTTTTGCCAATACTGCATCTTGATTTCGAGCATCCTGCTCATAATGGCGTGGACGAGCTTCTTGTTGAGTATCATATCGGCGTAGAATTTCTCATAGCCGGTCATCCACATCGCCGTCTCCCACATCCCCGAATTCATTCTGCCAAGCACATAAGCCTTCTTGTCGCTGTAAACAACCTGGTCGGCTTTGGCCTTAAGATTTGCATATCGGGCAGCATCGAGCGGGTTGGGCCACGGGTAGTCCTCAACATCCCTGACCGTCTGCGCATCCCTTAACGGGCTGTAGAACAAATCGTAATAATGCCCGCCTTTTGCCGGCATTCGCCAGCCCATACCGAACTCGTCGTACAACACATAATGGTCGTCCTGCAAGCCAAGGTCTCGGGCCAGACCCCGCTCGGATGGCGCTTCCGGAGAAACATTCTTGACGTCGATTCTTAACCTCTCGATAATCTCGTCGCCGGTGTCGGCCATCTGCGTGACTTTGTCCCTCACCTTTACGTCGTCCGACAAACCGAGATACCTGCGCAAATCCCTCAGCGCATTGACATTAATGCCTGTAACCATTGTCCCGCCGATGTCGAATGGAATGCGGTCCGGCTCCCTGTGTTCCAGGGCCCTCTCGGCACGTTCGAAACTTGTGTATTGCATGTTTTAGCGTCGCCGTTTGACCGGCGATGTTCGCACAATTGTCCAAATCGGGGCAGATACTTACCGCTCAGCAGGGAGTGACGCCCTTCTTCAGAATGATATTTCCGTACTTGGCGGTCTCGCCGGTCATAACCACCGCGAAGGCGCTTTTGGTCCGCTCATAAAAATCGAAACGTCCGATGCGGGCGATAGCCGGTGTCCCCGGGGCGTGCCTATCCACGGGTACACGGTACGATTTCTCGACGGCCGGGTCGAGCGTGTCGCGCGGTTCGGCCGCCATCATTATCAGGGGACTATCCACGTAATCGTCGAGCGCAAACAGCGGCAGGATTGCATCCAGCAGGTCGGCTATGCGGACACCGTCGGCCCGCAGGATACGGCTGTTGTACGTTTCGCCGGGGAAATGGGCGTCGGCCAGAACGATTTCATCGCCGTGCCCCATCCGAGTAAGAACCCCCAGCAGTTCGGGACCCAACAACGGTGAAATTCCTTTGAGCATATCTACTACTCCTATGTACCTTCCGCTGATTCTGCGCCGAACTCACGAGCCAGAACAGACTACTTACGGAAAAGGTAATACAACACAACCATAACCATGAACAAGAACAGGGCAACTATCCGCGGGTCACCTGCACGTTTAACCGCTCCCTGGCGAATTGCCTGCAGCGGGTGTTCCCAGCAGACATTTTCGAGTTTCGCCGGGTCCGGGGCGGGCGTGTTGAGACTGACGATGACATAAATAACGATGCACATTGCGCACAGTATCGGCCCGACAATCATAAAGGGCAGCCCGAGGCCCTGGACAGTATCGGTTACCAGTCCGGCAAATCCTTCCCTCGGACTTGCCAGAAGCGCCCTGCCGACAACGGGCATATCCATCACGAAATACACCAGCCCGACCGCGCAGCCGACAGCGAACGTCGTCAGTGCCGCCTTATTGGTGCCTCGCCTCCAGAAAACACCAAGCAGAAATACGGTTGTCACCGCCGGGGCGAAAATCATAGGGATTTTGTTGATTGCCTCGAAAATGGTGCCGAACTGGTCGCCCTGTGTTGACCACAACATCGCGAGAACCATTACGACCGCAGCACTGAACCTGCCGATGGTGACCTGGGTCTCATCCTTTATGTCCGGCTTCATACGCTTGATAACATCGACGGATATGAGCGTCGCACAACTATTAAGCGCCGCGGCAATAGTGCTCATCAACGCCGCCAGCAGCCCCGCCGCCAGCAGCCCCTTTACGCCGAGCGGCACAAGATGGTTTATCATACCGGGCAGCGTCAGATTAAAATCAAGCATCTCGTCTTCTCTCGCATAGCGCCCCTGCCTTATCAACGAATCCACGGCCAGTTTCTTGAATGCGGGCGGCAATGCGTTTTCGGCCCCTTCCTTGATCACGCATTTGCCGTTCTGCTGCTCAAGGGCTAATTCCTCGCCTGCCATCTTCAGCAACAGTTCGCCGGTCGGTTTCTCCACCCTTGAGATCGCTGGGTCACTAACAAGGTATGCAATGGCCTTTTCTCTGGCGTCGTCCTTGAGCGGAATATTAATCCTGCCGCTCGTGTACATCAGGTAACCGATGACGCCCGGGAAAACCATAAGGAAGACCGGCAGAATCTTCAGAAAGCCGGCAAACAGCGCGCCGTTCTGTGAATCACGTTCGCTCCTCGAGCCCAGTACGCGCTGAACGATGGTCTGGTCGCTGCACCAATACCAAATACCGAGGACCGGATACCCCAACAGCACCGCCAGCCAGGAATATTCATTTAAGTTCCCTTTGGCGTTGGTGAGCGAATGAACCATGCTCATTTGATTGGGCTTGATAGCCGCCCTGAAATCGGCGACGCTTTCGATGCCGCAATTCGGCAGGTACTGTATGCCCAGCACGGTCACCAGGATGGCGCCGCCTAACAGCAGGAAGGTCTGTATGGTCTCGGTAACGACCACGGCTTTGAGGCCGCCGAGCGCGGTGTAGATAACGGTCACTGCGGAAATAATCAGGATCGAATACACGACCTTAATCCCAAGAAAACTCTGAAACAGCTTGGCGCCGGCGAAAATACTGATTCCGATGTGGATGAGCAGAGCGCCCGTGATTGCCACGAAGGCCAGACAGGTCCTCGCCTGCGGGCTGTAGCGTCTTTCGAGGAATTCGGGCAGCGTCGAAATCCGGCTCTTGAAGTAGAAGGGCGCAAAAACCAGTCCTAAGATAATCAGGCAGAAAGACGCCATCCACTCGAAGTTTCCCATCACCATTCCGACATCGGCGCCGGCGGCGGCCAGGCCCACCAGGTGAATGGTGGAAATGTTGGAGGCGAAAAGCGCCGCTCCGATGCTGAACCAGCCCAAGGATTTGCCCGCGAGGAAATACTGCTGGGTGGAGGCGTGCCTTCGGAAGCCCACCCATATACCGATAATCATGATACCCAGCAGATAAGCAATGATGACGCCGAGGTCAAGTCCGGAGATTGCCATTTTTGCCAAAACCATATACTCCCCTTTCGAAAAACAAAGCATCCTTCACCTGCGGGCGACCGTGACCGGCGGTTTGATGCAGCGGCCGGCCCTGTCGCCTCATTCGAGACTCATCCGGGCGGCATTTTTAACATAGACCCCAAGCGCTGTCCAGAAAAAAACCGTATGTTCAAATACGGTCCTCGCTAATCCGCTGCGGGCCAAAGCGCCACTTCAACCGGCTCTGTCGATTCGGTGCGGAACCAGACAACCAGGTTGCTGCTGCGGGCGGTACGATGGTGCCCGAAACGGAAATCCCTGCCCCTGTCGATTTTCTCGCCGTTAACCTTCAAGGACACACCGGCGCGGCCCCAGTCTTCGATGACAAAAGCAGGATTGACAACCGGTGAACCTTCGCCGGCCGCCAGCGTCAATTCCACCCTCGATGGCTCACCCACTTTCTCACACCCCAGCACATACGCCCGCCCAGTGGGGTCGTAACCCCTGCCCCTGACGGCCCCGCGCTTCACTTCCATCGGCGGCGCATACAGCCACGATTTAGCTAATGGCGCCAGCTCCGCTGCCGGCTTGTTGGTCATGCCATGCAACATAATCCAGGTCCTGGATATGCCGTCCTGCGAGTATTGCTTCCACTCAATGTGCGTCAGCGAGGAGTGCGATGGTCTGGTTGCCGAAGTGGCTTCCGTGGTATCGGACTTCTCCTGCGCCACCGGCCAGTGATTCCACCAGTTGAAGTAGGAATTCCTGCCGTGACCCCCATAGACTTTTATTCGCACCCCATCCGGATTCACCACCGTGAACGGCTTGTACGGATTCTTGAAGTTTATAACCTGAATACAGGGCTCATCCGGCGGGTCACGAAGCGGCGGACCGCCGTCTTTGGTCCATACGTATGTCTTGCTTTGGCCTTTTAGGTTGGCAAAAGTCACCGCATCAAAGTTGATGTTGTCTTCCGGTATGGTGCCGGGCTGATTGACCACAATCCCTTCCTGGTACTCTATCCAATCCTTCTGAGGTGAGCCGGTATGAATCGTTGCCTTGCGCACACCGACGGAATCCGGGTAAATTGTGTAGTATTCGTCGACCCAGTCCGCCCAGCCCGTCATTTTGTCCCTGTAAGGCTGCAAGTAATCCAGGTCAACCGGTGAGTAACGCCAGTGTACAACCACTCGTGCGGGATTGCTTTCCACTATTCGCACGTGCGAATACCGGCACTGCTTGTCCGACATAGGCTCGCACATACTGTTGCAGCCGCCCAGATGGCCCCGCCGCTCGAAGAATTCATTGGTGTACCACGCGCCGTCGTATGTTGCCCAGTGCGGAATATAACTGGTGCCGCGCCAGAACACGAAGCGGTGGTCGAATTCATCGAAGCGAACAACCACATCGGCGTCGTCCGCTATCTTCCAGAGCTTGTCCCAGGCCGGTTCGTACTTCAGCGTTTCGTAATAAGCCCCGAACCGTCCGACACCTTTCGGGCCCGAGGGAAGCCTTAACCGTGTCTGCTCGCTCAAATCATCAGACTTCTTCTCAGCCTTGGTTACTTCTTCTGCATCATCAGAGGCCAGGGAAGAAACGCCGGCCTCCGATGAAAACGAAATCGTGACTGCTTTTGTCGATTCCGTTTCAAGCCAGACAATCAAGTCAGTGCCTTCAAAACTGTGGTTGTAACCACAGCGAAAGCCCCTGCCGGGCTTAAGCTTCTTCCCGTCAACCCTCATAGCCACCGGGGCATGACCCCAATTTTTCAGAACAAAGGCGGGATTGACCAGCGGAGACTCTTGACTTGCAGCCACGTCACACTCCAGCGTCAAAGGCTCGCCGTTCTCCTCACAGAACAGCACGTACGCACGCTGGTATTTATCGTAGCCTTCGCTGTGAAAATTACCCGAGGTTATCACCAGCGTCGCAGGATAATTCCATGACCTGGCCAGGGGCGCCAATTCCGTCACGGGTTTGTCCGACATACCGCAAAGAGAAACGGCGGTGAAGCTATTCTTCTGTGCGTCGTGAACAATCGCGCGCGAATCCTCAATGGACTGAGCCAGAGAGCTGTGAGACGGCCGGTCCGGCACCGCCGTCCTGCGCCCGTCATTGGGCAGTTGCGCAACCGGCCAATGGTTCCACCACGGGAAATGAGACCAGCCCTCCTCGGTGCAGCACCTCATAAGCTTCGGCCGACTGTTCGGCTGCCATATAATAAAAGGCTTGTAGTCAGACTTAAGATTCACAATCTGAATGGTGGTATCACGTAGCTTGCTGTCATCCCGCTCGACATCCGCCCAGGTATATGTCTTCGATTCGCCATCCATATTACCCCAGGTCAGAGCATCCAGCTCCATATTGTCCTCCGGACGCGTGCCGGGCTGATTCAACACAATCGTCTCCTGCCACTCGTGACTGAGGTGATTGCTGTGCAGTATCTGCTTTCGGGTTGAGACGCCGTCCGGATAGATATAATAATATTCGTCAGCCCATTCGCCCCACCCATCCTTGTCTGCGCCGAATATGCCGTACACTATATCCGAGATAGCATAACGCCAGTGAACAACCACACGGGCGTCGTGGTTTTCGAGAAGCCGAACGTGTGAGTAGCGGCACTGCTTGTCCGCCA
>Ga0180438_10010829_pt1 | contig 11123 bp, 7 predicted proteins | sample SS_ome_12_FD_132455 | JGI IMG/M metagenome (GOLD analysis project Ga0180438, IMG submission 132455) | Hypersaline lake sediment archaeal communities from the Salton Sea, California, USA - SS_3_D_2 metaG | ecosystem: Environmental > Aquatic > Non-marine Saline and Alkaline > Hypersaline >...
CCGGAGGTCTTCAGGAGAATCGGTAACGCCATGTGGAAGACATGCATTGCCGAAGGGATGACGCCCCGTGAGTTGCGCCAAAAAGGGATAATTCCGCGCCCGGACTCGATTCGATCTTTTATGGATCTCATGCGAATCGGGTTCAACCCCCAAAAGGCGGAGGACACCCAGGGGACCCTTCAGTTCGTCTTCTCCGGCACGGAGGAGGGCTCGTGCTACCTTGCCATCGATCACGGCACCATCCAGGCGGTCGAAGGGACGGCCGAGAAGCCCGACCTGACGGTTGAGGCACCCTTTGAGGTGTGGATGGACATCGTCACCCGGAAGGCCGACGGGCAGAAGATGTTTATGGACCAGAAATACCGGGCCGTGGGGGACCTGTCGTTGCTCATGAAGATGGGGCAGCTTTTTGGGAAGTGAGAGCACACGAGCCCGTAGACACGAGCGGCCGAAGTCCCGCCGTGGCGGGATCAAAAAATCCGTACAGGGAACGAAAGGGGTTACTTTTTCAGGGCCAACCAAAAAGGCGGCAAACTCCGTCTCGATTTGCATCGCCGGTGCAGAATGGCTAGAATAAGAGTGGATGTTTCTCCGGTGAAAAACACAGGGGTTCGAGGGATTCCGGAGAGGGGGTTACCATGAAGCCAAAATCAACCGAATTCCCCTTCAAATGTTTCCTCAGCCTGGAGCCGCTCATTCGCGTGTGGCGTCAGGCCATGTCAGGCACTCAACCAGTCAAGGCGGTCCTGGCCGACAAGATGCAGGAGGCCTTGAAGAAGGCCCCCGAGCTGCTCAAACCCATCGAAGATCTCCGTGTGCTCGATCGGCACAAGGACTTGGTGGGCGCTCTCATGAGTATCGCTTTCCCGGCGGCCAGGTGGGAGCGGGACTATGCGGCCGCCTTCATTCCCTTCAAGTTCACCAGCTTCTATGAAACCCCCCTGTTCAGACGGTTTCTCATGTCCGACGAGGGAAGCGTCAAAGGCCGGAAAAATATCGACGAAGAGCAAATGGGGTGGGGGCGGATCATCAACGCCTATATCGGGATCCTGAACGAGTTCTATGACATCGATGTCGCCTTTGACTATCCTCTGATCGTCACCACGACCGATCCCGAAACCGGGCTGGAACGGCATTTTCGCATGGACATGGACTGCCAATTCCTTGATATCAAGCAGGTTGGGAAACCAAAGACCCTCTCCAAGGCGGTCCGGAAACAACTTCTTGCCAACCTGACCGATCCTGATATTTTGATGGATCTCCTGCCGCCCGAGGATTTCGAGTTCCACGGCTTCATCGTGGTCAACTTCATGGATGTCACCGATCAGGAAATCATATCCTCGTTGAAGCGGGACCTCATCGAGAAAGAGTCCATCTTCTCGCAGCAGGGGTTCGAACGGCTCGAAGAGAAGATGAAGGCTTTTCTCAAACAACCGGATCTTCACTTTGGTCTCAGTGCTATCGAGAGCGACCGGGTTTATATTCTGAACCCGCGTTTCAAGCTCGATCAGGGGTGCATCTACGCCGACTCACACCATCTGAAGAAATGCGACTTTGAAGGGTCCGTGTTCGACCAGGCTGTTCAAAAGGGAGAACCTTTGGTGATCGAGGATCTGCCGGCCCACCCGAATCGGACCCCCCTCGAGGAGGAGTTCATCCAGAAGGGGGTGAGAAGTCTTTTTGTCGCTCCCCTCTATTATCAGAAGGATCTCATCGGAACAATCGACCTCAAGTCGCCCAGAACCGGCGCCCTCCACGCGATGAGTGTCATGAAGATGTTGGAGGTCCTTCCCCTCTTTTCCATGGCCCTCAAGCGCGGCATGGAGGAGCTCAACACGCGGGTTCAGGCGATCATCAAGGAGAAGTGTACGGCCATCCATCCGTCCGTGGAGTGGCGGTTCCGCGAGGCGGCGCTGAACTTCATGACAAGACAGGACGAGACCCAGTCGGAACTCGAGCCGATCGTATTTCGCGATGTCTATCCCCTGTACGGGGTGAGCGACATCCGAGGGTCCACCGAACACCGAAACGCCTCGATCCAGGCCGATCTGATCGAACATCTCACCCTGACCAAGGAGATCATTCTGCTCGCAAACGGGCAGCGCCCCCTCCCCATTCTCGATGCCATGGCCCATCGGATTGACAAACACATCGGCGACATCGAAGCCGGCCTCGGGTCCGGGGACGAGACGACCAAGCTCGATTTTATCCGCTATGTGGTCGAACCTGTCTTCGATCACATTCAGGAGTTCGGTCCTGCCGTGCGTGAGCGGATCGAGGCATACCGGGCCGCCCTGGATCCGAATCTACGAACCATCTATCAGAGACGGAGGGATTTTGAGGAGACCATCTCCCAGATCAATGAGACCCTCTCGTGTTACATTGAACAGAAGGAAGCGGAGGCCCAGCTCCACTTCCCCCACTATTTTGAGAAGCTCCAGACCGACGGGGTCGACCACAGCATTTACATCGGCGCCTCCATGGTCGAGGGCGGGAAGTTCGACGGTCTCTATCTGAAAAATCTGCGGTTGTGGCAGCTCATGATGATGTGCGGCGTGGTTCGAGAAGCCGAACGCCTGAAAAACGAGGTGAAGGTCCCGCTGGAGTGCAGCCATCTGATTCTCGTGCAGGACGCCCCCCTCTCCATCCGGTTCCGTCCCGATGAGAAGCGATTCGATGTCGATGGGGCTTACGACATCCGGCACGAAATCATCAAGAAACGGATCGACAAGGCGGTGATCAAGGGAAAAACCGAGCGTTTGACCCAACCGGGCAAGATCGCGATCGTATACTCCCATCGGCGAGAGGCTCTGGAGTATCGAGAATACATCGAATACCTCCAGTCGGAGGGATATCTGGCCGATCAGATAGAGACCTTGGACCTCCAGGATCTCCAGGGGATCACCGGGCTCAAGGCCCTGCGAATCGCCGTGGAGATCCAACCCGGGGCTGCGGACCGGCAGATTGCCCCGGAGGAGATCACCCGGGTCGTCCAATCCATGCCTCCTCCGGAGCCGGCCTGAGGGATGTTTCTCACAATCCGCTGATTACGGTTTTCCTTGAGTCACGTACAACGACTCACGACTTCACGGCCACGGCAGTTCCGAGTCACGCCTCACGAACACGACCACGCTCTTTTCTCACGGACACGCCCACGGTCCACGCCCACGCTCTTTTCTCACGAACACGTCGCACGAGCACGCTCTTTTCTCACGAATTCACGATCGCATCATACGGCCAGGCCTCGATGCCGCCATCCATGAACTTGACATTTTTGAAGCCTGCGCCCTCCAGGATGGTTTGGGCCTCGTAACCGCGAAGGCTTATTTTGCAGAAGGTAATGATTTCCTTGTCCTTGGGTAGCTCCTTGATCCGGCGACGGAGCACGCCAAGGGGGAGGAGCTTGATACGACGGTCTTCGATGCGCTTCTTTTTGTATTCGTCACTGGAACGTACATCGAGCCAGACGAAATCCTCATCCCCGTCGACCTTGGCTTTGACCTCCATGGGTGTGAGGGCCTTGGCCACGCCACCGATTTTGTTTCGAAGGATATTGGCTGCGTGGGCGGCGATATCAATGGCCGTCGAGTAGGGCGGGGCGTACCCGAGATCGATCGCCGGAACATCATCAACCGTTGCGCCGAAGTTGATGGCCGTCGCCATGACATCGACGCGTTTCACGATCTCGCCAAACCCGGCTGCCTGAAGACCAAGGATTTTTCGCGACTCCCGGTCAGCGATCAGCTTCAGCATGAGCGGCTTGTGAGTGGGGTAGTAGTGCGGGCTGTCCGTGGCCGGCGACAGGGTTGTCACCACATCAAACCCGGCTTCCCGGGCCTGGCGATCGGTGAGTCCGGTCTTGCCCACGTTGTAGTCGAATACCTTGACAACAGCCGAGCCCAGCACCCCTTTGAACTGTTCATTGTATCCCATGATGTTGTTGGCGATGACCCGCCCATGCTTGTTCGCTGTTGAACCCATCGGAGTGTAGACCGGTTGCCCGGTGATCAGGTGCCTGTTTTCCGCACAGTCACCCCCCGCATAGATATCCGGGTCACTGGTCTGGAGATACTCGTTGATCACGACGCCACCGAACTTACCGATATCAAGACCGGCATCCTTGGCGAGCTTCGAATTGGGGCGAACACCCACAGCGAGCAGCACCATATCGGCCGCGATCTCATCATCAGACGTGACCACCGTTTTGACATTTCCCTGATCATCGCCTGCGATGGAGGTCACACGTGTCCCAGCCATAATATCCACGCCCTGGGAACGCACGTAGCGTGTCAGATAGGCAGCGACCTCTTCATCCAACAAACCGGGCAGGATGTGGCCCAGCATTTCAACAACGGTCACATGGACGCCACGCTTGGTCAGTGCTTCGGTCATCTCGATACCGATGAGCCCGCCGCCGATAATGACCGCCTCCTTGACAGTGCCGCCTGCAACCAGATCCCGCATGGCAATGGCATCCTCGGGTTGCCACAACCGGAATACACGGTTGAGACGAATCCCGTCGATGGGAGGCGTCACGGTCAGCCCGCCGGTGGCCAGAACCAGCTTGTCATATGAAATGGTGCTGTACTCGCCCGTTTCAACATGAACAAGGTCAACCGTCTTTTTCTTCCGGTCGATCGACTGGGCAAGGGACCGGTCAAGCACATTGACGGCCTTGACATTCTGGAAAAAGACCGAGTCACGGGGGACACCCACGGGTGTGTAGTTCAGAGTACGGCAGTCCTCCACATCACCGCTCACGCAGTATGGCAAACCACAGCCCGCGTAGGAGAGTATCTTTCCCCGTTCGATGATAGTAATCTCAGCATTGGGATTCAACCGCCTCAGACGGGCGGCTGCCTTCGGGCCGGTCGCGACGCCCCCAATCACCACAACTCTCGTTTTGTCTCGCTTCACCATAATCATCCTCCTCACACGTAAGATTCACAGCGTTCTCACCGCTTCTGCGTTCTTTTGAGTTTCTGCCCGACAACCGAACATGAACACGTCTCAGGAACACAGCACTTTTGAGCCAGCAGTCACGATTCACGACAGAATCGGATACCCTGCTTTTTCCCAGCTGTCAACCCCCCCGCCGAGAACTTCCACCTTTATGAAACCCTCCTCGCCGTACTTCACCGCCTGCCCGGCAGCGGTCGCCTCGGCGTGTCAGGCGCAGTAGAAGATGATTTCTTGATCTTTGGCCAGGGTGGGAACTCTGGATTGAAAGTCAGCCATGGAAATCGCGCCATCGAGGTGAATCCGCTTGAATTTCTCCTCATCGCTATAGGCGCAGACAAGCAGGGCCGAACCCGATTTGACTTTCTCTCTCACCTCATGGGGAGATACACGAACCGGTTCTGTCATCTACCACCTCCTCTATTTGATGATGTGAAAACGCAATGCCCTTGCCCCTCGCACTGATTATAGAAATCTTCACTCTTTGCATTCAACTTTACGAACACGAACACGTTCCACGAGCACGGCAGTTTGCCGCGAGCACGGCCTTTCCCCGAGTCGCGTCTTTCCGGGCCCAAGATTTGAATCTGTCACCCCGTTACCCAATTCCCCCCATGAACCGATTGAACCATTCCAACCAATGAAACCAATCGAACCAATAAAACGAAGTGAACCAACCGTCTTGCCCTCAGCCGACATATTTGATTACAATACAGTTTTGATATCGGCTTATTCCGGACATAAAGGAGGAAAGGGGTCCACGATGGATGCGATGGAAGCCATCATTTCGAGGCGGAGTATTCGACGATATACCGGACAGACAATATCGGACGAGATGATCGACCAGCTGCTTCAGGCTGCCATGAGTGCCCCATCAGCAGGTAACATGCAGCCGTGGCAGTTCGTTGTCATCGATGATCGCGGGATTCTCGACACGATCCCGAAGGTTCATCCCTATGCCGACATGGTGCGCGAGGCGCCTCTGGCGATTGTTGTCTGCGGCGATCTTCAGCGGGACGGATTCGGTGGGTACTGGGTTCAGGATTGTTCTGCAGCGACGGAAAACATGCTCATCGCGGCACATGCACTCGGTCTAGGCGCTGTCTGGTTGGGAGTCTATCCAAGAGATGAAAGGGTCACGGCCCTTCGTGAACTGCTCGACATTCCGGAAAACGTCACTCCTTTTGCCGTGATCGCTCTCGGCTACCCGGCCGAGGCGATATCGAAGGAAGACCGTTTTGACCGCTCCAACGTGCATCGGAATCGATGGTAAACCTTTGGTCGTCCGTGGTTGCCGACTCGTTTCGATAACCGGTTTGCTCTCAGCAACACGACCACCGACACGCCCCACGAATCACGATGTCAGCTTCGGTTTTCCCTTGACCGGATATCCGTCTTCCTTTAATGCCTCCATCATCTGATCCACACTGGTTTTTTCGTCATCGAATGTGACTGTGACCTTATTGTTCTGATAGTCGGTTTTTACATCGGACACGCCTTCAATATCCTGCAGGATAGACCTTACCCTGGCGGCTGTGCCCGGTCAGACGCATCTTGGGACCTTGAGCCGGACGACCCGTTCGGCCGCAAAAAGAGACGGACTGAAGGCAAGGGACAGAAGGAAACTTGCCAGAAGCAAGACCACAATCTTCTGTTTTCGATCCATGGTGCACCCCTTTGCCGTGGTGTGGGAAGGAACGCAGCGGCCGATGACGCGGATGACACTGTTGCCGGACTTGGTGTGCGAGCGGGTCACCTTCGCGCCATCGACCATAATCGTGCTACCCATAACCCTTGCCGTCGAGCAACACGCACCCTCACCTACTTCATATCTAAAGCGCCCCATCAAAAACAAGGGCTGAAGGCCTTTTTTTTCGTGAATCAAAAATCTTAGGCCCCCACACAGCGTCTTTCCGCGAACTGGCTCGCTTAACCAAATGACGTGACTAACCAATCGAACCAATGAAACCAATGGGACCAGCTTTTTGTGTCACGAACCCCGAGTCCCGATTCACGTCTCTTCACGAACACGAGCACGGTTTTTGTCCTTGCATTCCCACAGGGCCATGCCCTAGAATCAACGTGGCCGTCCGCAGCGTCGGCGCCACGGGGAGGTTTGCCGGCCCCGACTCAGTCATATTCGGAGGTGGACAATGATCAGGACAAGGATACAGACACTGATAATGATCGTCGGTCTTCTGTGTCTGGCGCTGCCCCTGGCTGAGGCCGGAAGCATCTATCAATCTCAGGATCCATCGACGCCCCAAAAAACACGAATCGAAATTCCACAGGGGTGGCAGATCTATCAAGGTCAAAGCGGCTTGGTCATCATCCATCCCAGGGGCTGGACGATCCAGGAACGGCCAAACGGCGCCTTTTTCGGCTACCGGCCGGGGAAAAGCGGCGGCGCAACAGCCGTCGTGTTGGTCGAGCCGATCCAGAAGATCGAGGGTCGGGCCACCGGCGTTGTGAGCGGTATCGGTCAGATCTTCCCGGATCTCTTCCCGGGTGTCAAAATAACCGAATCCCGCCGGGTTTCCCGGGATCCGGAAGTGGCCGTGGCCGATATGCAATACATGGCTGCCGGCGAGCCTTTCCAGGGGGTTGCCATGTGTTTCAAACACAAGAATCAGGGCGTCCTTTATGCCATCGCCTCGACGGCATCGACGTGGGCCGACGATGAACCGGTGATGAGGGACATCCTCGAACGGTTTTTCTATCCCCGAGCACAAACATCAGGTCAGGGGCGGAAAGGAAAGGGCGCCGTCTCACTTCCAAAGATGGTCTCCTGGCGCGACCCGGCCGAGGGGGCTTTTACCTGTCCGGTTCCCAAAGGGTGGACAGTGGATGGCGGGCTCAAACGGTTCACCGCCCTGGACGTGAGGCCCGAGCTTCTGGTGACGAGCCCGGACAACACGATCCTCATCCGCATCGGTGACGCCTTTGTGCCGCCCATGGTGGTCCCCACTCAAATGCTCCAGAGTTGCGGCATTGTCGAGGGCGGCTGGTACAGCCCGGACGGCCTCAACCAGCTTTTTGTGATGCGCTACCTGCCGTCAACGAGCTTCCTGACCGACCTGTACCTCCCCCAGCGGGTGGGAGAGATCCGCAATGTTCAGGCCCGGGACTTTCCCGACATCTCGCAACGAGCCCAGGCCGCCTGGAATCAGGCCGGCATTGCCTCGCGGTTTGACACCGGTGAGATCACCTTCGAGGCCGAGACCGACGGGGGGCTTCGGAAGGGATACGCCTTTGCCCAGACCCTCGTGGTTCCCCTCCCGGGTGTGCCGGACGCCGCGAACTGGTACGTGACGAGTCTCAACGGCTATGTGAGCACCCCCAAAGCAGAGCCCACGGCTGAGGCGCTCTTGAGTCGGATGGTCGCCGGATACAGAACGGACCCCAACTGGCAGGCCCGGCAGATCCAAACAACCGGTCAGGTCTCGCGGATCATGAGCGACACGAACAACCAGATCTCCGACATGATCGCCCAGACCTTTCAGGAGCGGTCAGCCTCACAGGATCGGATGTTTGAGCGGTCATCCCGGGCCATCCGGGATCAGGTTCTCATCGAAGATCCGGACACGGGAGAACGGTATGAGGTACCTGCCGGAAGTAACTACTACTGGCGGCTCGAGGGCGAGGAGGTCTTTGGCGGCACGGAGACGGCCACGTCACCCTATCTGCCAAACCACTGGGTCCGCGAAATGCGGATCGCTGACTGAGCCGTGGAAAATAGAGCGATTCAGAAAACCTCCAGGTCAGAGATGAGATCTGGCCCACCCAGGGTTCGAACCTCAAGATAACGGACCTTCCCCGGAGCCGGATCGAAAAACGCTTCCAGAACATCGCCGCCCTGCGGAGGCTCCTGAAATTCATGGACAAGCCTCCACGGCCCGGAGCTCGGCGAGGCCCACACCTGATGGATGATGGGTTCTTCGGGCATCTCGCTCAGCTCCAATCGAATACCCCGAACCGACACATCTCCACCCAGATCGATCCGTTTTCGTTGCCACGCGGTTTCCCGGGCAGCCGGATCAACATCCTCGGGAGCGATCTGACGTGCCACCGGGCTTTGGGTCGCACCGTGCGCCTCTTCGACATACAATTCCGCACCTTCTTCGCCCTTGACCACACACCGGATCGTGTCGGGAGTCGGGTTGAAGCAGTAAATCACCGGCCCCTCATCCTCCATGGCACCGGGACCCCGGAGGGCAAAACGCAGAGGGTCCGGGTCTCTGTTTTGGTCACCCAGACGCTGGGTGACGGTGCGAAGCTCCACAGTCCCACCACGCTCACACGGACTGTCATCGCCGCACCTGGCACAGGGGTCCGGATCGCCGTGTTGCCCCACTTGATCGTGCGGGTCAGACACCGGGTCGTCCATCTCGGGTCCGCTCTTCTGAATGGGAGCGATCGTGACAACCTCCACCGGGTGAATCGATGCCTCCACCGAGTGGGTCGACGGGGTCCCATGACCTTGAGTATCCGGCATGTCACGATCCTCAATCGGTCCGGTCGTTTCTTCTGACCCCGCAGCGCCCGATTCTGGGACAGCCGACACCTGCGCGATTCGTTCCGTGCCGGGTGCACCGCCCGTGTCTCGGAAGACCCAAATGCCGCCGTTATTCCATGCCTCGTCGAATTGATCGTACGTGTAGATTTCTTCCTGATTCCAAAAGGGATTGTAAACGCGAACCCAGCATGTCTGGCCGTCGTCCACGGCATCCTCGACAATCACCCAGTGCCCATCGGTCCCGGCGAAAGAACCGCACCAATCGATCGTGACAAGGGCGATCATCATCCGGTTGCCGTCAAGCGTTTCTTCGAGGTCATGAGACGACCCGTGTCGCGTCACGCGCTCATGGGGCACACCGAAGATGTCGAGCATGTTTTCCACATGGCCGAATCCCGTGTATCGATTGTTCGCCAGTATGTCGATCGCTTCGTCTCGCCACCATGCGTGGCCCTGGCTTGTCCAGGTTTTGAGGAAGTTGAGAACGCTGTACCCGACCCGTTCACCCAGGAGTGCGGTCACACAAAACTGGCCGCAAAGGCGGGTGTGAATCTCCGGCTTCGCGTTTGGAACAACAGCAGTGACATCGATGAATTGGGCCGCGCCTCGCTTCGCTGCCAGGGCATCGCTGATTTCCGCATCCCGAGGGAAGGCCAGCATCGGCCCAAACAGGTCAAAGGGGAGATTTTCGGCGAGGTGCCGCCGCTGGATCCATCCTGTCCGGCCGCCATAGAGCACCTCATACCAGATGTGATCGCCGACTTTTTCCCGGGTGCCGCTCCACATGACCTGGTCGAGGTAGTCCGGCCGCGCGAGGACCTGGTCCTCATCGGATCTGGGCTCTGCGAAGAGCTTCCGCGTTCGGCGGCAGTTGTTGATGATCCAGAGGGGCTGATACCCCTGGAGGAGTTGATAGAACTCCTCCAGATCGGCCTCGCAGAGCCTGTCCTCTTCGATGAGGGTCCGGATCCAGTTCTCCCAGATCGCCATCGCCCGCGCGATGATCGCCTGCTGATCCTCCGGTGGCAGACGATCCCACAGATCCGGATCCAACGAGGGGGGACACGCACTGAACCGAAGCCAGTCAGGCATGTCCGGTTCGCAGTTCCGCGCAAACCCCTCAACGCGAACGCCCACATGTCCCAGACCGTGAAGGATGGTGATGGTGTGCTCAAACGGTCCGTGACTCATCGGAGCATGACCGAAAAGACCGAGGGACAAGCTCTTCCCGGGCCCGAGTTCGAAAGAAGACGCCGTCAAGAAAAGATGCGAGGCAGCGTTTGTCGAAATCCTGCCCATCAACGTGCGTTCGGTCGAGTTGGTCAGCGTCAGGCCGACCCGGAAGTTTTCCCCGGTGAGTATCGTCCCCAGGTCGACTGTTCGGGGGGTCACCACAATGGGATCGATGGTTGGTGGAGATACGGAAATGGCCGGTGCCCGCTTCCGAACGGTGCCGTAGATTCTGACCGTCCGGTTGCCCCCATTCGAGCGGATCCTCATGGTCCCATCGAAGGGTCCGGACTCCCGTGGAAAATTGCCGATAATGCCGATGGTGGTTCGTCTCCCTCCGGGGATTGCAAAAGACGTCGGATCCACGAGGCGGATCCACGAGGCGTTTGCCGATACCGTTCCTGTGAGGGTTTGGCGC